>JAABUT010000255.1_pt1 | contig 98508 bp, 102 predicted proteins | sample 5559281 | NCBI WGS metagenome assembly JAABUT01 (sample SAMN10711880, study PRJNA513359) | rock metagenome | isolation source: Antarctica rocks | place: Antarctica: Victoria Land, Ricker Hills nord | collected 2016-01-04 | reverse complement strand
CCATCTCGCGTCTCCTGGGGGAAGTCAGGATCAGACACGACCAGCGTCAAACAAGCGGGCCCCCGGGCCGAGCACCTACCCCGGCGTGTCGCCTACGCGGCGAAAGTTGCTGGCAGCGGCACTAGCGGTCGTCCAGCCGGTCCGTGCGCAGCCGCGCGTCGGTGTCCTCCACCAAGTCGTAGACGGTGCGCTGCACCTGCTCGACCCTCGGCACGTCGCGAAGGACCACCTGGCCGCGCTCGCCGGCCGACTCGATCACGAGCGTGCCGCAGCCGAGCATCCGCTCCAGCAGCGAGTGGCTGAAGGTGATGTCGTTGATCCGCGACAGCGGGACGTCCCGACCGCTGCGGGCCAGCACCCCGCTGCGCACCAGCACCCGCCGGTCACTGACCACGAAGTGCGTGGTGCGCCAGCGCAGGAGCGGCAGCAGCACGAACACGACGACGAGGATCAGCGCGAGCACCACCAGCGCGACCTGCACGGCCGGCGAGCTGCCGGTCACCGCGACGCCGAAGCCCCCCGCGGCCGCCAGGACCAGCAGGACCAGCACCGGCGGGACGAGGGCCTTCCAGTGCGGGTGCAGGTCGAGCACGACGTCCTCGTCGTCGCCGAGCAGCCTGCGGGGGAAGGGCATGGGTCGAGTGTGCCCGCTCGGCACGCCCGCTCAGTGCACGTCCGTCCGCAGGTGCACGACGTCGCCCGCGCCGTACGCCGCCCGGCCGGCCGGCCCCTCGACCACCAGCCGCCCGTCGTCGTCGATGCCGACCGCCGTCCCGGTCGCCCGTCCGCCGTCCGGCAGCTCCACCCGCACCTGCCTGTCGAGCGAGGAGCACAGGGCGCGGTAGGAGGCCCGCGCCGCCTCCGGCTCGGCCAGCACCGTCGCGAGCTCGCGCAGGACCGCCCGCAGCAATGTGTCGCGGTCGGTCGTCTCCGCGCCCTCCAGGGCGAGGGAGGTGGTCCCGTCGTGCGGCAGCTCCGCGCGGCGGGTCGAGACGTTGAGGCCGAGGCCGAGCACGACGGCGCCCGGTGTCGGCACCTCGGCGAGCAGCCCGGCCACCTTGCGTCCGGCCACCAGCACGTCGTTGGGCCACTTGAGGACCGCGTCGACGCCGGCCCGCTCCCGCAGCGCCCGCGCGACGCCGACGCCCGCGACCAGCGGGAGCCAGGGCCACTGCGCCGGCGGCAGGTCGGGGCGCAGCAGCAGCGACAGCGTCAGGCCGGCGCGCACCGGCGATGTCCAGCCGCGGTCCAGCCGGCCCCGTCCGGCGCTCTGCAGCTCGGCCACCACCACCAGGCCGGCCGGCTCGCCGGCCCGCGCCCGCGCCGCGACGACGGCGTTGGTCGACCCGGCGGTCCCGACGACCTCGACCCGCCAGCCGTCGGCCGCGAGGGCGCGCGCCAGCGGGGCGGCCCGCAGCGGCGGGCGGTCCAGGTCGTCGTACACCGAGCCAGTGTCCCCGGTACGCCAGTGTCCGCGGTACGCCAGTGTCCGCCGGTGGACGTGTCCCCCGGTAGCCTCCCGGGGTGACCGCGGAGCCGCAGGAGCCCTCGCCCGGGCCGGAGCTGCACAGCACCGCCGGCAAGCTCGCCGAGCTGCGCCGGCGCAACGACGAGATGCTGCACGCGGGCAGTGCCAAGGCGGTCGAGCGCCAGCACGAGACGGGCAAGATGACGGCCCGCGAGCGGGTCGACGCCCTCCTCGACCCGGGTTCGTTCACCGAGACCGACGCCCTCGCCCGCCACCGCGCCCACGACTTCGGCGTCGACCGCAACCGGCCGTACGGCGACGGCGTCATCACCGGTCACGGCACCGTCGACGGCCGGCCGGTCTGCGTGTTCAGCCAGGACGCCACGGTGTTCGGCGGCAGCCTCGGCGAGGTCTACGGCGAGAAGATCGTCAAGGTGATGGACCTGGCCCTGAGGACCGGCTGCCCCGTGGTCGGGCTCAACGACGGCGGTGGTGCCCGGATCCAGGAGGGCATCATGGGGCTCGCCCTGTACGGCGAGATCTTCTACCGCAACGTCATCGGCTCCGGCGTCATCCCCCAGCTGTCGCTGATCCTCGGCTCGTGCGCGGGCGGCGCGGTCTACTCCCCCGCCATCACCGACTTCACGCTGATGGTCGACGGCGGCTCGCACATGTTCATCACCGGTCCCGACGTCATCAAGACGGTGACCGGCGAGGACGTCGGGATGGAGGAGCTGGGCGGCGCCAAGACGCACAACTCCCGCAGCGGGGTGGCCCACTTCATGAGCGCCGACGAGCAGGAGTGCCTCGACCTGGCCAAGACGCTGCTGTCCTACCTGCCGAGCAACAACCTCGCGCCGGCCCCGGTCTTCGACGCCCCGGACGCCCTCGCGGAGGAGCCGGACACCGCCCTCGACACCCTCGTCCCTGACAGCAACAACGCGCCGTACGACATGCACGTCGTGATCGAGCACCTGCTCGACGACGGCGACTTCCTCGAGGTGCAGGCCCTGTGGGCGCAGAACATCGTGTGCGGCTTCGGGCGGGTCGAGGGCCACTCCGTCGGCGTCGTCGCCAACCAGCCGATGAGCTTCGCCGGCACGCTGGACATCGACGCCTCGGAGAAGGCAGCCCGGTTCGTGCGGACCTGCGACGCCTTTGGGATCCCGGTGGTCACCTTCGTCGACGTGCCCGGCTTCCTGCCGGGTGTCGGGCAGGAGCACGCCGGCATCATCCGGCGCGGCGCCAAGCTGCTCTACGCCTACGCCGAGGCGACCGTCCCCAAGGTCACCGTCATCACCCGCAAGGCCTACGGCGGCGCGTACGTCGTCATGGGCTCCAAGCACCTGCGCGCCGACGTGGAGCTGGCCTGGCCCACCGCGCAGGTCGCGGTCATGGGCGCGCAGGGCGCCGTCAACATCATCCAGCGCAAGGCCATCGCCGCCTCCGAGGACCCTGAGCAGACCCGCGCCACGTTCATCACCGAGTACGAGGACACCTTCGCGACGCCGTACATCGCGGCGGAGCGCGGCTTCGTCGACGCGGTGATCGAGCCGTCGGAGACGCGGCGGGAGGTGGCCCGGGCGCTGCGGCTGCTGCGCGGCAAGCGCGAGGTGCTGCCGCCCAAGAAGCACGGGAACATCCCCCTGTGACAAGGCAGCCGGTGACCGGAAGCGGGTCCGAGGCGACGGCGCCGCCGCTGCGGGTCCTGACCGGCAGCCCCTCGGACGAGGAGCTGGCCGCGCTGGTGGCGGTGCTCGCCGTACGTGCGGCCGGTGCGGCCGGTGCGGACGCACGCCCGGCGACCGTCCCGTCCCGTTGGGCCGACCGCGACGTGCTGGTACGCCGGCCGCTGGCGCCCGCGGGGCCCGGTGCGTGGCAGGCCGCACTCGGCCGGTCGTCGGCCTAGCGGCGACCGCGGCGCCACGCGAGGCGCGCACCGGCGATCTCGGACCCACTGGCGTTACAGCCGGCCGTCGCGGCGGCCGAAACACCTCCAGTGGAGCTGCCTGAGGCGGAACGGCCGGCGACCGGTCCGAGCCGGCGGAGCCTGCTGAGGGCGACCGCCGCGGCGGGCGTGCTCACCGTGCCGGCGCTGACCGGCGTCCGGCCGGCCGAGGCCGCGGTGGGCGGCGTACCGCTGTCCTCCGACCCGGTGCTGCACCTCGTGCGCCGGGCCACCTACGGCGTGACTCCCGCGACGCTGGCGCACGCGCGGGCCATCGGCAGGACGGCCTGGGTCGACGAGCAGCTCAACCCGGGCAGGCTCCCCGACACGGCCTGCAACGCCGCGCTCGCCCGGTTCCCGGCCCTGTCGTGGACCGGCGCCGCCGTCGTGGCCCACGGGCGCTCGGCGTCGTGGCCGGTCATGCAGCAGGTGCAGCTCGGCGCCTTCCTGCGCCAGGTCACGTCCACCAGGCAGCTGCACGAGATGATGATCGAGTTCTGGGCGGACCACTTCTCGATCCAGCTGCCCTCGGAGAAGGTCTGGAGCTCGGCCAACCAGTTCGACCGCACAGTCCTGCGGGCCAGGGCGCTCGGCCGGTTCTCCGACCTGCTGCAGGCGGTGACGGCTGACCCGGCGATGCTGGCGTTCCTGGACAACGACAGCAGCCGCAAGGAGGCGCCGAACGAGAACCTCGGCCGCGAGCTGCTCGAGCTGCACACGGTCGGGAGCGGCGCCGGCTACACCGAGGCGGACGTGAGCAACGCCGCCCGGGTGCTCACCGGCTGGGGCTTCGACCCGACGACCGTGACGTTCGTGTTCCGGCCCGACCGGCACGACACCTCACCCGTGCGGGTCATGGGATTCTCGGCCGCCAACGCCAGCAGCACCGGTGGCCGCCAGGTCGGCGTCGACCTGCTCGGCTACCTGGCCCGGCACCCGGCGACCGCGAGGCGGCTGGCCTTCAAGCTGTGCGTGCGGTTCGTCTCCGACAGCCCGCCGTCGGCACTGGTCGAGCGGCTGGCCCAGGTCTACCTCGCGCACGACACCGCCATCGCCCCGGTGCTGCGCACCCTGCTGTTGAGCAGCGAGTTCACCGCATCCGTCGGGCGCAAGACGCGTCGTCCCGGCGAGGATGCCGCGGCGACCGTCCGCATCCTGGGCGGCCGGCCCAGCTCGGACACCTCCACCGCCGCCTTCCAGGGCTGGCGCTGGGCGATGGCGGAGGCCGGGCACGCGCCGCGCGGCTGGCCGGAGCCGAACGGCTACCCCGACGTGGGCTCCGCCTGGACGGGCGCCGCCGCGACCGTCGGGCGCTGGAACATGCACCAGGCGGGGGTCTCGCGCAGCTACGGTGCCGGGCTGGTCTACCCCGCACTGACCACCCTGGCCGGCGCGAGCCGGCCGGCGACGTTCGGGGCCCTGCTCGACGCACTGTCACGCCGGCTGCTGTTCCAGACGCTGGCGGCTGCCGACCGGAACGTCATCCTGCGCTTCGCCGGCAAGAGCGCGAGCAGCCCGGTTCCGGCGTACTGGTACGACTTCCGGATCCGGCTGCTCGTGACGCTGCTGCTCGACAGCCCCTACTGGACGCTGCGATGAGGCGGCCGGACGGGTCGACGGCGCAGGGTGCCGACGGCTGCGGCCAGGGCTCGTTCGGACAGGGCTCCTTCGGGCTGAGCCGGCGGGGGCTGCTCAAGGCCGCCGGGACCGCGAGCCTGGCGCTCGCGGTCGGGCCCGGGCTGGACCTGGCCGGCCCCGCCTCGGCGGCGGCCGTCGGGGGCGGCACGATCGTGGTCGTCTCCCTGCGGGGCGGCGCCGACGGGCTGACGATGGTGCCGCCGCTCGGTGACCCGCACTACGCCGCGGCGAGGCCGAGCACGGCTGTGCCGGCCAGCCGCGCGACGCGCCTGGACACCGTGTTCGGCCTGCACCCGCAGCTCGCCCCGCTCCTGCCGCACTGGACCGCGCGCCGGCTCGCCGTCGTGCACGCCACCGGCGGCCCGCTGCCCTCGCGCAGCCACTTCGACGCCGTCCTCGCGATGCAGCAGGCGGTCTTCGGCGCCGGGGCCCGCACCGGATGGCTGGACCGGCTGCTCGGCGTCCTCGGCGCGAGCCAGGTCTTCGGCGGCGTCACCATCGGCAACGCCACACCGTCGATCCTCGCCGGCCCGCGGCCGACGCTCACCATGTCCAGCGCCTCGTCACTGCGCCTGGACGTGTGGGACGCGGTCGAGACCTCCTATCTCACGGCCCTGCGCGGGCTGCACCACTACAGCGACCCGGTGTCTTTGATGGCCGGCTCGAACCTGTCGGCGATCTCGGGCGTGGCCGCGGCCGGCGCCCGCACCACCAGCCCCGCCAACGGCGCCGTGTACCCCCCGGGAGAGCTCGGCGGCAAGCTGCGAGACCTCGCCCGGCTGCTGCGCGGTGGCCTGCCGGTGCGGGCGGCGCACGTGGAGGTCGGCGGCTACGACGTGCACACCCGGCTCGGCGCGGCCGGCGGGGTGGACAGCGGCGTGATGCACGACCTGCTCGGTGAGCTCGGCCGGGCGGTCGCGGCCTTCGCGGCCGACATCGGTCCGTCCCTGCTGGCGCGCACGACGGTCGTGACGACCAGCGAGTTCGGCCGCCGGGTCGGCGAGAACGGCAGTGCCGGCGTCGACCACGGCCGCGGCGGCCCGATGCTCGTGCTCGGCGGCGGCGTGGTCGGCGGCAAGGTCTACGGCACCTGGCCGGGACTGGCCCCCGAGGCGCTCGACCGGGGGGACGTGCGGGTCACCACGGACTACCGCAACGTGTTCGCGGAGGTCCTCACCGACCGCTTCGGGCTCGGCAGCGCCGGACTGTCAGCCGTCTTCCCCGGCCTGACCCACCGGCCCCTCGGGCTGACCCGGTCCACCTAAGCCCGCTCGGCCGGTGCGTCCGGCGGTCACGGTCGAGCCTCGGACCAGGTCCTCGAGGGCGTCGACGACCCGGACCCGCCCGTCACCGTCGACGAGGGCGTACGCCGCCTGCGCCGCCCCGGCCCGGGCCTGCTCGTCGCCGAGCGCGGCGCCCAGCCGGTCCTGCGCGCGGACCGGGTCGCCTCGCAGCTCCTGCAGCCGGCCCAGGCCCAGCACCGCGCCGAGCCCGACCAGCCGGCCGTAGGAGTCGTGCTGGTTGTCCACGACCGCGACGACCGCGGCGGGACGGCCGAGGACGGAGTACTCCCACGCGCTGGTGCCGGCAGCGCCGACCACCAGGTCGGCTGCGGCGAGCAGCCGGGGGAAGTCGTCGAGCGGCGGCACCGCCCTGACGACCTGGCCCTTCCCGGCGGCGTGCCCCAGCCGCGTGCGGACATCCGGGTCCGGCGCGACGACCGTCGCGGAGAACGGCAGGCCCGATCCCACCATGGCCGTCACCGCCGCCTCCGTCACGCCGTACGCGTCGGTGCCGCCGAAGGCGACGACCACCTGCGGCGGCCGGCCGGTCGGCTGCCACGGCTGCGCCGGCCGCAGGGAGCGCACCGCGTCGCGCAGCAGGGCGTACGACGTCCCGGCCAGCCGGCGGGCGCCGCCCGGCAGCGGCACGTCGTCCCGCTCGGCACCGATGTTCTGGTCGAGGTAGAGCTGCGCGCTCTGCCCGCGGGGAGGGCCGTCGATCACCGCGAGCACCGGCACCCGCTCCGCCACGAGCGCCGCGGACACCTCGGGCGGGAGGACGTAGGAGTCCAGGACCACCGCGTCGAGCCGGTGCCGCCCGACCGCACGCAGCATGGCCTCCGGGTCCTGCGGCGCACCGACCCGCCGCAGCCCGCGGCAGCCGAGCTGCCGCTCGGCGAAGGCGACCCCGCCGAGGTCGGCGAGGAAGAGCGCCTCGTGGCCCCTGGCCACCATCTCCTCCGCCAGGGCGACGCAGCGCATCAGGTGCCCGACGCCGGTGGTCGGACCGGCGTCGCAGCGGATGCCGACCCGGAGCCGCCGGTCAGCCCTCACGCCACTGCTTCTGCTGCACGTCGGCGTTGAGCGCGACCAGATCGGGCCGGGCGCGCAGGGCCGCGACGACGGACCGCCACGGCGGCGGCCCGTCGCCCAGCAGCGGCACCAGGGCGTCCAGCAGCGCCGCGTCCTGCGGGGTGTCCAGCGTCACCCGCAGGTCTGAGCCGTCGGGGTGCAGCGTGAGCCCGGCCACCTCGAACCGGTCCGGGTCGCGGTAGACGCCAGAGGTGACGTGGGCCCGGTCCGGGCCGGTCGCCGTCGCGGCGACGGCCTCCAGGGCCCGCCGCGAGACGACCTCCACGTCGAGCCCACGTGGCAGGCAGCGCGGGTTGGTGGTGGTGAGGTGGTCGATGCCCGGGCTGGCCCGCCAGGTGCGCACCAGCAGGTCGAGCAGCGCCGGGTCGAGCAGCGGGCAGTCGGCGGTCAGCCGCACGACGGCCTCGGCGGGGTCGCCCGCGAGCCCCCCGGTGAAGCGGCTGAGCACGTCCTCGAGCGGTCCGCGGTGCACGGCGACGCCGTCGTACGCCCCGGCGAGGTCGACGACGGCGTCATCGGAGGGGTCGACGCTGGTCGCCAGCAGCACGGCGTCGACCTCGCTGCTGGCGAGGGCCGCGCGGAGCACCCAGCCGAGCACGGGGCGGCCGCCGAGGTCCCGCAGGACCTTGGCGGGCAGCCGCGAGGAGGAGACCCGGGCCTGGACCACGGCGACGACACGGCGGCGGCGCCCGGGGTGGGAAGCGCTCACCAGGCCCGCGGGCTCGTAGACTGCGCCGACCCCGCGCTGCGTCCGGCCCGCCGGACCGCGTGCCCGTCGACCAGCCTCAGGTGGGACCTACTCCGCATGTCCATCCTCAACGGTGCCTCCATCCTCGTCACCGGCGCGACCGGTTCGTTCGGCAAGGCTTTCATCCGCAACGCGCTGGACAACCTCGACCCCGCCCGCCTGGTGATCTTCTCCCGGGACGAGCTCAAGCAGTACGAGGTGCGCGAGCTGTTCCATGACGACGCGCGGCTGCGCTGGTTCGTGGGGGACGTCCGCGACCGCGACCGCCTGACCCGGGCCATGCACGGCGTCGACTTCGTCGTGCACGCGGCCGCGCTCAAGCAGGTCGACACCGCCGAGTACAACCCGTTCGAGTACGTCCGGACCAACATCATCGGCTCGCAGCACGTCGTCGAGGCCTCCATCGACGCCGGCGTGAAGAAGGTCGTCGCGCTGTCGACGGACAAGGCGTCCAGCCCCATCAACCTCTACGGCGCGACCAAGCTGGCCTCCGACAAGCTGTTCATCTCGGGCAACCACTATGCGGCCGGCTACGAGACCCGCTTCTCCGTCGTGCGGTACGGCAACGTGATGGGCTCACGCGGCTCGGTCATCCCGTTCTTCAAGCGCCTCGCGGCCGCCGGTGAGTCGCTCCCCATCACGGACCGCCGGATGACCCGCTTCTGGATCACCCTGCCGCACGCGGTCGACTTCGTCGTCGACTCCTTCGACCAGATGGTCGGCGGCGAGCTGTACGTCCCGCGCATCCCGAGCATCAAGGTCACCGACCTCGCCGAGGCCGTTGCCCCGGGTGCGCCCACCCACGAGATCGGCGTACGCCCGGGCGAGAAGCTGCACGAGGAGATGATCGCCCTCGACGACGCGCGCCGCACCCTGCGCCTGAAGGACCGCTTCGTGGTCCAGCCGGTGATCGCCGAGTGGGGCTACGTGCCTCCGGCAGAGGGCGAGCCGGCGCCGGACGGCTTCGCCTACCAGTCCGACACCAACGAGCAGTGGCTGAGCGTCGAGGAGATGCGCGACATGATCGCGCGCTTCGCGTGAGCGCACCCCTCCCCTACGGACGCCAGTCGATCGACGACGAGGACGTCGCCGCGGTCGCCGCGGTGCTGCGCGGCGACTGGCTGACGACCGGCCCCACCGTCACCGCCTTCGAGACGGCCCTGCGGGACTACACCGGTGCGAGCACCGCGACGGCGGTCACCAGCGGCACGGCGGCGCTGCACGTGGCCTACTTCGCGGCCGGCATCGGGCCGGGCGACGAGGTCGTGACCACGCCGCTGACCTTCGTCGCGACCGCGTCGTGCGCGACGCTCCTGGGCGCGTCCGTGGTGTTCGCCGACATCGAGGAGGACACCGGCTGCCTCGACCCCCGCGCCGCGGCGGCGGTCACCACGGCGCGAACCAAGGTGCTCGCCCCGGTGGACTATGCCGGCCACCCGGCGGACCTGGACGCCCTGCGCACCGTCGCCGACGGGGTCGGTGCGCTGATCGTCGAGGACGCCGCGCACTCGCTGGGCTCGCTCTACCGCGGCCGACCGGTCGGCACCCTCGCTGAGCTGACCACGCTGTCGTTCTTCCCCACCAAGAACCTGACGACGGCCGAGGGCGGAGCGGTCCTGTCGACCGACCCCGCGCTGGGCGCCCGCGCGGCCCGCTTCCGCAGCATCGGCCTGGTCCGCGACAAGGCCGAGCAGCGCTACCCGGACGAGGGTCCGTGGCACCAGGAGGTGCACGAGCTCGGGCTGAACTACCGGCTGCCCGATGTGCTGTGCGCCCTCGGCCTGAGCCAGCTGGCCCGGCTGGAGCGCTTCAAGCAGTGCCGCTCGCGGCTGGTCCACCGCTACGACGAGGGACTGGCCGACCTGCCCGGCGTACGCCTGCCCGGCCGGCGTGCCGACGTCGACCCGACCTGGCACCTGTATCCGCTCCGGGTACTCGGCGGCCGCCGCAGAGAGGTTTTCGACCGGCTGCGCGCCGACGGCGTCGGCGTGCAGGTCAACTACATCCCGGTGTACTGGCACCCGTTCTTCGAGGACCTCGGCTACGCGCGCGGGTCGTGCCCGGTCGCCGAGCAGTACTACCGCGAGGAGATCTCGCTGCCGCTGTTCGTCGACCTGTCGGACAGCGACCAGGACCGCGTCATCGACGCAGTCCGCCGGATCGTCGGGAGCTAGGGCGATGCACCACGCCAACCACTTCTACGGCCACGCCCACATCATGTCCCGCTACTGCGCCCTGGCCGAGGTGCCGCGCATCTGGGGCTACCTGCAGCACGGCTGGAACGTCGTCGACGGCTTCGCGGTCGGCACGCAGTTCGCCCCCGGCTTCCCGAAGCTGGTGTGGTCCGACGCCGTACGCCGGCGCGGCTGGGCGTTGGGCCGCCGCGACTACCGCGTCGTCGCCTCCCCGTGGGCGTACCTGCTGGAGCTCGAGCAGCAGGCGCGCTGGGAGCAGGACCACCCGAAGCGCGAAGGCACGATCGTGTACCCCTTCCACGGCTGGGAGGGCCAGGTCATCGTCGGCAGCCACGAGGCCTTCATGGCCGAGATCAGGTCCAACGAGCCCGGGCCGATCACGGTCTGCCTGTACTGGAACGAGTTCCGCGACGCCGACGTACGCCGGGCCTACGAGAGCGCCGGCTGCCGGGTCATCTCGCACGGCTACCGCGGGCTGCACTGGAAGGACACCGACACCGCTTTCCTGTACAAGCAGCTCGCGGAGCTGCGGGCGCACGAGCGCGTGATCTCCAACCGGCTGGGCAGCGCGATCCTGTACGGCGCCTCCGTCGGCGCCGAGGTGGGCGTCTACGGCGACCCCATGCTGCTGCAGTCCGAGGACCCTGTCTTCGGCGGCAACGAGCGGCTGCGCCGGCTGTGGCCCGAGCTGCACCGGGTCGCCGCGCCGCGCGGCGCCGCCCGCGAGATCGCCCGGGCCGAGCTCGGCCAGGACGTCCTGCTGGCGCCTGCGGAGGTGCGCGAGGCGTTCGGCTGGCAGCACGCCACCCGCGACATCGCCGGCACCGGCATCCTGTCGACCGAGGGCGACCTGTCGGCCGACGAGGACGTCATCGGCGCCGACGAGGACGTCATGGGCGCCGACGACCTGGCGGGGTCAGACACGGGGTGAGCCCCGCCCGGACCGGCCACCCCGCCGTCGTCCTCGACTCCGTCGGCCACGCCGCCTTCCCGCACGTCGTCGCCCTGCCGGAGGGCAGCCTGCTCGCGGTGTGGCGCCGCGCGTCGGGCCACATGCAGCCGGACGGCTCGGTGTGGGCCGCCACGTCCGCCGACGACGGCGCCTCCTGGTCGCCGCCCCGGCTGCTGGTCGAGGCACCGCACGACGCCCGCGACCCGTGCCTGACGGTCCTGCCGGACGGCCGGCTCGCCCTGTCGTGGTTCGACTTCGACGGGTCTCGCTCCACCGGCGTACGGGTGTCGTTCAGCGACGACGGCGGCCGCACCTTCGCACGGACGGTGCTGCTGCCCCAGGTGTGGGGGCGCTGGACCGCGGTCAGCGCTCCCGTGGTGCAGGCCGCCGGTGCACTGCTGCTCCCCGTCTACGGGTGCACCGGCCGGCGCCGCACCGACGTCGCGCTGCTCGGGAGCACCGACGGCGGCGCGACCTGGGAGCTGATGACGCACCTGCTCTCCGGCGGGGCGGTGCGCGACGCGCTCTCCGAGCCGTGGGTGGTGCCGGACCAGGACGGCCGGCGGCTGGCCTGCCTGGTGCGCGCCGACAGCGGGCGGGTGCGCCGGCTGACCTCGGCGGACGCCGGCCGCACCTGGACCGGCGCACAGGAGCTGTTCACCTCGAGCAGCCGGGTGGCCTGGCTGCCGCTGGGCGGCCAGCGGGCGCTGACGGTGCACCGCTCGGTGGTCGACGAGGCAACGGTGCTGCGTACGACGACCGACGACTGGTCGACCTGGTCCGGGGAGCAGGTGCTCGACGAAGTCGGCCGCGGCACCTACGCCGGGCTGGTGGCGCTGGGGCAGGACCGGCTGTGCACGGTCTACGGCGCGGAGTCAGCCGACCGCCGCAGCGGGCGGGTCGTGGCCTGCACGCTGCCGCTGCCCGACGCCGTCAGACCAGGTCCCAGCTGACCCGGGTCCCCTTGACGGCGTCGCGGGTGAAGGCGCGGCCCAGCAGGACGTCGATCGCGTCCGGCTGCAGCCCACCGGCGGGGCGGATCGAGCGGACGTTCTCGCGGGTCACCACATCGCCGGCCCGGACGTCGCGCACGACGTGCAGCGACCGGCGGAACCGCAGCCCCTCCTTCTCGTTCTCGGTCGGGCCGATGCGGGCCTCGCCCAGCGCCTCCCAGGCGATGCGGGTCTCGCGCACCAGCGCGGCCAGCTCTTCGGGCTGCAGCGAGAACGCGGAGTCGACTCCGCCGCCCTCGCGCTCCAGCACGACGTGCTTCTCGATCACCGAGGCTCCCAGGGCCACCGCCGCGATCGCCGCGCCGATGCCGGGCGTGTGGTCGGACAGGCCGACCACGACGTCGAACAGGTCGGCGAGCAGCGGGATGCGGCGCAGGTTGGAGTCGGCCGGCGCAGCCGGGTAGGAGACGGTGCACGACAGCACGACCAGGTCGTCGTTGCCCGTCTCGCGGGCGGCGCGCACCGCGGCGTCGATCTCAGCGACGGTCGCCATGCCGGTCGACAGGATGACCGGCTTGCCGGTCGCCGCCACCTCCCGCACCAGCGGCAGGTCGTTGAGCTCGGACGAGGCGATCTTGTGGCACGGCACGTCGAGGTCCTCGAGAAAGGCCACGGCGGTCGGGTCGAACGGTGCCGAGAACGCGAGCAGACCGAGCTCGCGGGCCAGCGCGAACAGCGGTTCGTGCCACTCCCAGGGGGTGTGTGCCTGCTCGTACAGCTGATAGAGGTTGGCGTCGCCCCAGAGCGGGTGGTCCGAGGAGATGCGGAACTCCGGCAGGTCGACGTCGACGGTGATGGTGTCGGCCGTGAAGGTCTGCAGCTTCAGCGCGCTCGCGCCGGCAGCCGCCGCTGCCCGCACGATGTCCTTGGCCTTGCCCAGGTCTCCGTTGTGGTTGCCCGACATCTCGGCGATGACGAACGGCGGCGCCCCGGAGCCGACCTCGCGGTCGCCGATGCGCAGGCCGCGCGGGGCCGGGCCGCTCACGCGGACGGTCCCCCGGCCGAGCGGGCGGCGGCGCGGGAGCGGACATCCCCGGCCCGCAGCTCCAGCCGCAGCACCGTCTCGGTGGTGCCGCCCAGGTCCCTGCGCTCGCTGCCGACCTCCCGGATGCCGAAGCGTCGGTTGAGGGAGCGGACCGCCTCGTTACGCTCCAGCACCTCGCCGTGCAGCACGTCCAGGCCGAGCTCCTCGACGGCGTAGCGGGTGCCCTCGCGCACGACCTCGATCCACGCGGGCAGCAGCTCGCCGCGCTCCTGCAGTCCGACGACGTCGAGGAAGTAGCCCCACCAGGCCGACCGCTCGGTGCCCCCCGCGGAGGTCGCCGCCGCAACGATGTCGAAGAAGGTGACCGAACCGGACGGCGTCCCACGGCGGTCGTAGACGAGCACCCGGCGGGTCGGGTCGACCGTCGCCCGGTCCCACCAGGCGGCATGCTCGGACGGCGTGATCTCGTGCTGGGTCAGGCTCATGGCACGCACGTCCGGGTGGTTGCGCCAGCCGCGAACCAGGTCGCGGTCGCGCCCCTCAGCCGGCCTCAGCACCGCGTCTCCCCGCCTCGCTGCCGGGCGCCGCTGAGCGGGTCCAGCGCCCTGTCGCCGTCCCGTCCCACGCTACACTCGGCGCCGCCAGGTTCCACGTCGAGGCAGGATGATGCGCTTACTCTCCCGGTCCGAGCTCCGCACGCACATGTCCGACGTCCTGACAGCGCAGGGACGGTCGATGCCGACCGACGAGGGCACCGATCTGCGCACCATCGAGTTCCGCTCCCTGGACTTCTCCGAGCTGGCGCTGCGCGTCGAGGACGCCGTCGGCCACGAGCTGAACTTCGACGCCCCCGGGCTGCGGCAGATCACGACCGTCGGGGACGTGCTCGACTTCCTCGAGCAGCTGCAGAGCGCATGACGGGTGCGCCCGCGCCCGCGGGCGCCGCCAACCTCGTCGTCGCGGGCGGGCGCCGCGGGACGTGGGCCGAGTGGACCGCTCCGGTCACGGCCGGCGGCGGGGTCCCGCCGGTCGCGGCCGTGCTCGCGCCCGACAGCGTGGCTGCCGTCGAGGCGGTCTGCCGGCACCTGCGCGGCGACCGCGAGACCCTCGTCGCCGCCGCGGGCCGGGTCGACGGGCAGATGGCCGAGCAGCTGCGCGGGGACGGCTTCGCGATCGTTCGCGGTCACGAGGTCACGCCGCCGCTGACCGAGCGGGCCGCCGACCCCGGGCGGCTGTGGCTCCTGACCAGCGGCAGCACCGGGCGTCCCAAGCGCGTCGAGCACAGCCTGTCCAGCCTCACGACCGTGGCCGGCGACCAGCCGCCCCGGCGGTGGCTGTGCCCCTACTCCTTCGGGGCCTACGCCTGGTGGCAGCTGGTCACCCTGTCCCTCGCCCATCCGGGGCAGGACGTCGTCTTCGTCGAGCCGGCTGAGCTCGACGCCTGGCCGCAGGTCGCCCTGGCCGAGGGCGTGACCGCCGTCTCGGGCACGCCCACGTTCTGGCGGCAGGCGCTGCTGCGCTCCGGCGAGACGGTGGCCCGGCTGCCCTTGACGCAGGTCACCCTGGGCGGGGAGCCGGTCGACCAGGCGGTGCTCGACCGGCTCGCGGCGCTGTTCCCCGAGGCCCGCATCTCGTGGATCTACGCCTCCAGCGAGGCGGGTGCCACCATCGCCGTGCACGACCGCCGGGCCGGCTTCCCAGTCGCGTGGCTCGACCTGCACGCGGCCGGACGTCCGGGCCTGGCGGTGGCCGACGGCGAGCTGGTCATCGACTCGCCGTGGAGCGCCCGCGGGCTGGGGGGTCCGCTGCGCACCGGTGACCGGGCGGAGGTGGTCGACGACCGGGTGCTCATCACCGGCCGGATCGCCAGTGACGAGATCAACGTCGGCGGCGCCAAGGTCTCCGCATCGACCGTCCGCGAGGTGCTGCAGGCCCACCCGGCCGTCGTGTGGGCGCAGGTGCGGGGCCGTCGCGCGCCGCTGGTCGGCCAGGTCGTCGTGGCCGACGTGGTGCTCGACGGCGAGGTCGCGACCGACGAGCTGACCGCCTGGTGCGCGGCCCGCCTGCCCGAGCAGTCCGTCCCCCGACGCCTCAGCGTCCTGGCCGACATCCCGATCAAGGAGACGTTGAAGAGCGATGTCTGACGACTCCGCCCCGATCGCCCCGGCGAGCTGCGTCCTCGTCTCCGGCGGGTCCCGCGGCCTGGGCCTCGCGCTGGTGCGGGACGTGCTGGCGCAGGGCGCCAAGGTGGCCGCGTTCGCGCGCACGGTGACCCCCGAGCTGGCGGCGCTCGCCGCCGAACGGCCTGGTGAGGTGCGCGCCGGCGCGGTCGACAGCACCGACGCCACGGCGGTCGAGGCCTTCGTACGCGCGGTGGGTGAGGAGCTGGGCCCGATCGACGGCCTGGTCAACAACGCCGCCGTCGGGCAGGACAGCCTGCACGTGCACACCTCCCCGGAGCGCATCGCCTCGATCATCGGCACCAACGTCACCGCGCCGCTGCTGCTCACCCGCAGCGTCCTTCGCCGGATGCTCGCGCAGGGACGGCGCGGCCGCTTCGTGACCGTCACCTCGGTGTGCGCCACGCGCGGGTACTCCGGCCTGGTGGCCTACTCCGCCACGAAGGGCGCCCTGGAGGCGGCCTCGCGCACACTGGCCCGGGAGATGCACGGAAGGGCACTGGTGAACTGCGTGGCGCCCGGCTTCTTCAGCTCCGAGATGAGCTCGGTGCTGGGCAACGAGCAGCTCGACACCATCACCCGCCGGACCCCGTCCGGTCGGCTCGTCGAGCCCGACGACATCGTGCCGGTGGTCCGGATGCTGCTGTTCGCCGACACCAACATCAACGGCCAGGTGCTCACGGTCGACGGTGGCTCCAGCATCTGAGCGGCTGCTCAGGCACGCGCCGGCGGCCGTGCGGCTGCGGTGCGGAGCGGTCCGGCCGCCCCAGGGCGTCCCGCGCAGCCACCTGGGCGACGGATGCTGCGTGCTGTGGCTGCCCGTCGACATACCCGCCGGGCTGCGCCTGGCGGTCGACGCCGAGCTGGCCCACCGGCCGGTGCCGTCAGCGCTCGCCCGCTGGTCGGGCACCGCCGACCCGGCCGCCTTCTGGCCGAGATGGACGAGGATCGAGGCGAGCTGCAAGCTGCGCGACGTCCCGGTGGCGGTGTGGCTGCGCACCCGCGGGTTCCGAGCCGACCCCGCCCTCGCGCTCACGACGTTCATCCACCGCGACGCCGTCGTGACGTGCGGGACGGCGCCGAACCCTCCCCGCCGGACCCGATGACCTCCCGCGCGTACGGCGGACGCTAGGAGCCGGCCCGCTGGCTCAGCCGCCGGGCGAGCTCCATCGCCCGGCGCAGGTAGCCCGGCGGGATCGCCGACAGCGCGACCCGGCGTACCAGCAGCACGAAGGACCGGACCGGCCAGGTGAAGAAGCGCCCGATCTTGAAGCTGGCCGACTGGCGGGTCGAGACCAGCTGTCGCTCCAGGTCTGCGAGCCGGCGGTCCCGTAGCCGCATGGTGAGCTCGAGCCACTCGACCTGGCTCTGCCGCGCATCGAGCTCCTGGGCCAGCCGGCCGCTGGTCGCCATCGCCTCGCGGTAGCCGCGCGCCGGGCCGGACTGCGAGACGAACTGCGACCGGCCGCTGTCGAGGTTGCGGGCGTAGGCCGCCGACTCGGCCATCTCGCCGCCGCCGGTCAGCACGACCTCGACCTCGGCCTCGAGCCGGGCGATCCTGTCGACGGCGTCGGCGGTCGTCTCCACCCCGGCCATGGCGGCCAGGGTCTGGGTGAGCCGGTCGGGGCTGGTGTCCGGTGCCCAGGGGTGCTCGGCACCCGAGCGCAGCAGCCGCCGGGCGAAGTCGCGCAGCCCGCGCACGAGCAGCACCTCCCCGGCGAGCAGCTGGATCAGCCGCCAGGAGTCGTCGAGCACCAGCATCCCGTCGCCGTCGAGCAGCATGTTGGACGGCACCGCGAAGAAGCGGGAGTCACCGCCGTCCCTGTCGGTGGAGTGCTCCTGGAGCCAGGCGTGGTAGCGCCCGACCAGGGTGCGCACCTGGGCGACGTCGCGCCGCTCGCTGGCCCGGCGCAGGGCTGCCTCCAGCGTGGTGCCCAGCGGCACGTCGAAACCGCGGGCGGCCAGGTCGCTGTAGCGGCGCAGAACCCGGCGCTCGCGCATCTCCGCTGCCGGCACGAGCGGGCGCAGCTGCTGCACCCACTCCCCGTCCTGCCGCTCGACCGTGCGGACCACCCGCCACTCCGGCCGGCCGGTGCTCTCGGCCGCCAGCAGCGCGGGCGGCTCGACCGGAGCGGCGCCGCCCTGCATCCCCGCGCCGGCCGGCCGGGCCACGACCAGCCACGCCGACGCGAGCGCCATCGCCTCACCGCTCTCGAACAGCCGCAGCGCGACGTCGTAGGAGTCCACGAGCGCGGGCTCGCGCGAGAAGTGGTCTGCCACGACCTGCGCGGCCAGCACCGCTGCCGCCTGGGCGAGAGCCGGCTGCTCGACGCAGGGCGTGCCGACTAGCAGGCCGAGGTCGTCCGTCGAGGGGAAGGCCGCGTAGACCGCGTCCGCCCGCAGGCCCGCGGACGGCAGCACCTCGCGCAGCTCCCGGTGGTAGAGCGGCCGCGCGTCGAAGCCGGGCGCGCCACGGTCCCACGCACCATCGTCCTCGTAGCGCTCGCGCACATGCAGCCGGAACAGCCGGTCGAAGCCCAGGTCGTTCTCCAGGACGGCGATGAGCGTGCCCTCGGGCGCGAGCCACTTGGCGAGGCGCTGCAGCACCTCCCGGTGCCCGACCCCCTCACAGTCCGGCGAGGTCAGGCCGGCCGGGCCGTCGAGCACGACCACCAGGTCGTACGGCGCGGGCGGGTCGAACCGCTCCAGGCTGCCGCAGTAGACGGTCACGCCCGGGCGGAGCTGGGCCACCGAGGACAGCGCGCGGGCGTCGGGGAGCGCGCGGACGAGCACATCCATCTCGGCACCGGGTGCCGTCTGCTCGAAGACCCGGGCAGCCCGCGCACCGGCGACCAGGACGCGCCGCGGAGGTGGGCCGCCGCGCGTCAGGTGCGGCAGCAGCAGGCCCGCCACCCCGGCGGACACGCCTCGATCGAGGTCGGACCACTGCAGCATCTCGCCACCCACCAGGCGGGCACCGGACACCGGGTCGAGCTGGTAGGAGCGCACGACAGGTTCCTCCACGCGCCGGCACGACGGGCGCCGACCGGTGCCCGCAGTGTAGTGACGACGCCCGCTACCGCCCCGCAGGCGTGCGGTACCGTCCCGCCGCGATGGCCACGCTCCCGACGTACGGCGCGGTCGTGCTGTCGATGGGCACCCGCCCCGCCGAGCTGAGCCGGGCACTCGCGACGCTGCTCGCGCAGCGGGGCGTGGTCCTCGACGTCGTCGTGGTGGGCAACGGCTGGGTGCCGACCGGGCTGCCCGAGGGCGTGCGGGCCGTGTCCCTGGTGCGAAACGTCGGCGTCCCCGAGGGCCGCAACGTGGGGGCGGCCGCCTGCTCCGGAGAGCTGGTCCTGTTCTACGACGACGACGCCGAGCTGCCCGCCGACGACGTGCTGGCCCGCCTCGCCGGTGCGCTCGCCGCCGACCCGGGCGCCGCCATCGTGCAGCCCCGGGCGCTCGACCCGACCGGACTGCCGTCGCCGCGGCGCTGGGTGCCACGGCTGCGCATCGGGGACGAGGAGCGCGGCGGCGTCGTGGCCGGGGTCTGGGAGGGCGTCTTCGTCATCCGCCGGGTGGCCTTCGAGCAGGCCGGCGGATGGCCGGGGCTGTTCTTCTATGCGCATGAGGGGATCGAGCTGGTCTGGCGGGTGTACGACGCCGGCTGGCACGCTCGCTACGTGCCGGAGGTCACGGTGCATCACCCCGCCACGAGCCCGACCAGGCACGCCGTCTACTACCGGCTGAACGCCCGCAACCGCGTGTGGGTGGCCCGGCGCAACCTGCCCGCGGCGCTCGCGGTCGCCCATGTGCTCGTCTGGGTCGCGCTCACCGTGGCGCGGGTCCGGCGGCCGGCGCCCCTGCGCACCTGGTTCGCCGGCCTCGCCGAGGGGCTGCGGACACCGTGCGGCCCGCGCCGGCCGATCCGCTGGGGGACCGCCCTGCGGCTGGCCCGCGCCGGGCGCCCACCGGTTGTCTGAGGGCGGCCGGCACGTGCGCGTCTTCGTCTCGGGTGTGGCGAGCGCCTCACACCTGGTCCCCGTCGCCGCCTGCGTCCGCACCCTGCTCGACCGGGCCGGCCCCTCCGGCGTCACCGTCGTCGACCTCGGGCTGGTGCGCTTCCTCGGCCAGCCGCGGGTCGCCGAAGCCGACCTGCGGGCCGTGCTGCCCGACGACCCGCGCCTGCATGTGAGGCACGCGCACGGCCCCGCCGACTGGGCCGGCCGGCCGGGCGAGCGGCTGGTCTACGTCGCGGTCGGCGCCCCGGGCATCAAGGCGTGGCTGCGCCTGGTGTCGACGAACCGGCGCCGGCCCCGGTGCCTCGTCGTCGACGAGGGCCTCGGCACCTACGGCGGCTGGCGGTCGCGCTGGGCGGCGGGCAAGCGCGAGAGCCGCCGCGGCGTCCGGGCGCGGCTGCGCGCCCTGGTGCGGGCGCTGGCGGTGACCGCCGCGGCGAGGCTGCTCACCGACGAGCGCTGGGCGCTGTACCTGCGCGGTCCCGACGGCTGGCACACCGACCCGCGGCTGGCACAGGAGTACCGCCGCCGGCTGGCCCCGTCGGCCGCCGGCACCTCCCCCCCGGACGCGGTGCTGCTCTCCCAGCCATGGGTCGAGCTGGGCCAGCTGACCGAGCGGCGCTACGTCGCCGTGCTGCGGGAGGTCGAGCGGATCTGCGCGGCCGCCGGTCTGTCACTGGTGGTGCGGCCGCACCCGGCGGAGGACCGGCGCAGGCTGGCTGGGATGCGGCTGCAGGACGCGGCTGTGCCGGCAGAGCTCGACCGGTCCGTCGTCGACGCCGCGCAGGTGCTCGGCTGGAACAGCACCGCCCTGGTCAACCTGCACGCGCTGCACGGCACGCCGGTGCTGCGCCTGGCGCTGCCCGAGCTGGGTGCGGTGGAGCGGGGCATGTCGGACCGGCAGCGGTCGCTGCTGGGCGCCTTCGTGGCCGGGCCGGTGCCGCTCGACGCGCTCGCGGGGTGCCTGCGGACCTCCGGTTGGCACAGGCCCGGTGACCTAGACTCCCCCGGGTGACCGCAGCACCGGCGACCGACGTCGCGCCGCCCGGGTCCGCTGCGGAGCTCGCCGCGCGGCACGGCCTCGCCCGCAGCGGCGCGCGGCCCGGCCTGGCGCAGTACGCCGGTCTGCTGTGGCAGCGGCGGCACTTCATCGTCGCCTACGCCCGGGCCCGCAACACGGCTCAGTACAGCGGCAGCCTGCTCGGCTCGATGTGGCAGCTGCTCACGCCGCTGCTCAACGCCGCCGTCTACTACCTGATCTTCGGCCTGCTGCTGAAGTCCAACCGGGGCATCGAGAACTTCGCCGCGTTCCTGGTCGCCGGCGTGTTCGTGTTCACCTTCACCCAGCGGGCCGTGCTGGCAGGCGGCCGGGCGGTCAGTGGCAACCTCGGGCTCATCCGCGCGCTGCACTTCCCGCGGGCCGCCTTGCCGCTCGCCGCGACGGTGATGGAGCTGCAGCAGGTGCTCATCTCCTCGGCGGTGCTGATGGTCATCGTCGTGCTGACCGGTGAGCCCATCACCCTGGCGTGGCTGCTGGTGGTGCCCGCCCTCGCGCTGCAGACGGTGTTCAACTGCGGCCTCGCCCTGGTCTTCGCGCGGCTCACCAGCCGGGTCCGCGACCTCGAGCAGCTGCTGCCGTTCGCGCTGCGCACGTGGCAGTACGCCTCCGGGGTCTTCTTCAGCATCGCCGTGGTGGCCAGGAACGCTCCCGGTCCGGTGCGCGACCTGCTAGAGGCCAACCCCGCCGCCGTCTACATCGGGCTGGTCCGCCACGCGCTGCTCGGCACCCAGATCAACGCCGGCTACACGTGGTCGCTGGCCGTGCTCTGGGCTGTGCTGGTCTTCGCGGGCGGCTTCGTCTACTTCTGGAAGGCCGAAGAGCTCTATGGCCGTGGCTGACGCGCTGACCGCGGCCGCTGCCGCGGAACCGGTCCTGTCCCCGGACGAGCGGGTGCCGACCGTCATCGTGGAGGACCTGCACATCGTCTACCGCGTCGGTGCGGGGCGTGGCGGCAACGCGCCCGCGTCGATGATGCGGCTGCTCCGCCGCCAGCCCCGCCAGGGGGTGCGCGAGGTGCACGCGGTCCGTGGGGTGAGCCTGCGCGCCCACCGCGGCGAGGCGGTCGGCCTGGTGGGACGCAACGGCTCGGGCAAGTCCACCCTGCTGCGCGCCGTCGCCGGCCTGCTGCCCGCGGCCTCCGGAACCGTGTTCACCGAGGGGCAGCCCTCGCTGCTAGGAGTCAACGCCGCGCTGATGAACGACCTCACCGGCGACCGCAACATCGTCCTGGGCTGCCTGGCCATGGGCATGACCCCGAGCCAGACGGCCGAGGCCTACGACCGGATCATCGACTTCGCGGGCGTCGACATGAAGTTCATCGACCTGCCGATGAACACCTACTCCTCCGGCATGGCCGCTCGGCTGCGGTTCGCGATCGCCTCCGCCAAGGCCCACGACGTGCTGCTGGTCGACGAGGCCCTCGCCACCGGCGACGCGGAGTTCCGACGCAAGAGCGAGCGGCGCATCGAGCAGATGCGCGAGGGCGCGAGCACCGTGTTCCTGGTAAGCCACCAGCACGCGGTCGTGCGGGACACCTGCTCGCGGGCCATCTGGCTGGACCAGGGTCAGGTGGTCATGGACGGGCCGGCTGGCGAGGTCATCGACGCCTACGAGGCCGCCTACCGCTGAGCTTCGGCCGCTGAGCTCCCGACGTCCACCGGGCGTTCCTCCACCCGCTCGCGGGACAGCAGGAAACCGGTGCCCCAGGCGCCGTGCATGGTCGCGTAGGTGAGCGGGAGCCAGGCCCTCGGTCGCCAGGACAGGCCCCGGCCGTTGACGACCGAGCCGGCCAGGATCCCCGCGGCGTACGTCGTCGGCACCAGGTAACCCACCCGCCGGCCGGACAGGCCCAGCACCGTGCCGACGAGCACCGCGAGCACGGCCGCCGGCGGCGCCAGGTAGCGGACGTTCAGGGTGCCGGCGTGCCGCCGGCCCACGGCCCGTCGCCAGGTGCCGTAGTCGAAGTACTGCGAGGCGAGGGCCGCGAGGGTGGAGCGGGGGCGGTAGGACACCTGCAGGTCCGGGGTGAACCACACCGTGCCGCCCGTCTCGCGGATCCGGAAGTTGAGGTCCCAGTCCTGTGCCCTGGAGAAGCGCTCGTCGTACCCCCCGACGCGGCGAAGGGCGGCACGCCGGAACACCCCCAGGTAGACGGTGTCGGCCGGACCGGCCGTGCCCCCCGTGTGGAAGCGGGCGCCCCCGACCCCGAGCCGGGTGGTCATCGCCCTGGCGACCGCCTTCTCGAAGTCCGAGACGCCCTCGGCGGCCATCACCCCGCCGACGTTGTCGGCCCCGTGCTCCTCCAGCGCCCGCACCGCGACCCGCAGGTAGTCGGGCGGCAGCACGGCGTGCCCGTCGACGCGGGCGACCACCTCGTGCCGGGCTGCACCCAGCGCGGCATTCAGGGCGGACGGGGTGCGGCCGGAGGGGTTGGCGACGATGGTGATCCGCGGTTCGTGGGCGGCGAGGTCGCGCGCGACCTGCTCCGTCGCGTCCCGGGAGGGCGCGACGGACAGGACGACCTCGAGCGCGCCCGGGTAGTCCTGCGACAGGATGCGCCGCACGGCCTCGCCCAGGTGGCGGGCCTCCTCCCGCACGGGCACCACGACCGAGACGGCCGGCCACGACTGCCGCCGACGGGGGGCCCCAGCCGGCGCGGGGGACGAGTCGGGCTGGGACATCGTCGCGAAGGCTAGCCGAGCCGCCCGCGGGCCGAGGCCTTCGGCGCGGGACACCCGCGCCTCCGTACACTCCGCCCGAGTCCGACCCTCGGGAGTGCTGTGCGCAAGGTCCTGATCGCCAACCGCGGCGAGATCGCCGTCCGCGTCGCGCGGGCCTGCCGCGACGCCGGGCTGGCGTCGGTCGCGGTGTACGCCGACCCGGACCTGGACGCACTGCACGTCCGCATCGCCGACGAGGCGTTCGCCCTCGGCGGCACCACCCCGGCCGACTCCTACCTGCTGATCGACAAGGTGATGCAGGCGGTGCGGGACAGCGGCGCGGACGCCGTCCACCCGGGCTACGGCTTCTTGTCGGAGAACGCCGAGTTCGCACAGGCCGTGCTCGACGCCGGGGTCACGTGGATCGGTCCCTCTCCGGACGCGATCGCCGCCCTCGGCGACAAGACCACCGCCCGGCACATCGCCCTGAAGATCGGGGCTCCGCTGACGCCGGGCACCGCCGACCCTGTCAGCGGGGTCGAGGAGGTGCTGGCCTTCGTCGGCGAGCACGGCCTGCCGGTGGCCATCAAGGCGGCTTTCGGCGGCGGCGGCCGCGGACTGAAGATCGCGCGCACGGAGGAGGAGGTCCCGGAGCTCTACGACTCGGCGGTCCGCGAGGCGGTGGCGGCGTTCGGCCGGGGCGAGTGCTTCGTCGAGCGCTACCTCGACGGACCGCGGCACGTCGAGACGCAGGTGCTGGCCGACAGCCACGGCAACGTCGTGGTCGTCAGCACCCGGGACTGCTCGCTGCAGCGTCGCTACCAGAAGGTCGTCGAGGAGGCACCCGCGCCGTTCCTCACCGACGAGCAGCGCGTGCAGATCTACGACGCGTCCAAGAAGATCATCGCCGAGGCCGGCTACGTCGGCGCCGGGACATGCGAGTTCCTGGTGGCCCAGGACGGGCTGGTCTCCTTCCTCGAGGTCAACACCCGGCTGCAGGTCGAGCACCCGGTCACCGAGGAGGTCACCGGCATCGACCTGGTCCGCGAGCAGTTCCGCATCGCCGACGGGCAGGCCCTGGGGTTCGAGGACCCGGCACCGCGCGGGCACAGCTTCGAGTTCCGCATCAACGGCGAGGACGCCGGCCGTGGCTTCCTGCCCTCGCCGGGCGTGGTCACCCGCTTCGTCCCGCCGCTCGGCCCGGGGGTGCGGGTAGACAGCGGCGTCGAGACCGGCTCGGTCATCGGCGGCGCGTTCGACTCGCTGCTCGCCAAGCTCGTCGTCACCGGCAGCAGCCGGGAGCAGGCCCTGCAGCGCTCGGCGCGCGCGCTCGATGAGATGCAGGTTGAGGGCATGGCCACGCTGCTGCCCTTCCACCGCAGGGTGGTGCGCGAGGCGGCCTTCACCGACGAGCCCTTCCGGGTGCACAACCGCTGGATAGAGACCGAGTTCGACAACGACATCTCGCCGTACGCCGACAGCGCGTCCGAGCCGGAGGAGCCCGCGGCGCGCGAGCGGATCGTGGTCGAGGTGGGTGGCCGGCGGCTCGAGGTGAGCCTGCCCGCCGGGCTCGGCGCGGCCGGTGGCGGTGCGGGCAAGGCCGCCCCCAAGCGCAGCGCCGGCAGGAAGGCCGGCGCGCAGGTCAGCGGTGACGCGCTGACCTCCCCGATGCAGGGCACGCTGGTCAAGGTCGCCGTGGAGGAGGGCGCGACGGTCGAGGCAGGCGACCTGGTCGTCGTGCTCGAGGCGATGAAGATGGAGCAGCCGCTCAACGCCCACAAGGCCGGCACGGTCACCGGGCTCACCGTCGCGGTCGGCGAGGTCGTCAGCAGCGGCACGACGATCTGCCAGATCAAGGACTGACGCGGGACGCCGCGTCGTCCTCAGCCGGGCTCGTGCAGCTGGCGGGCGGCCTCGGTGAGCGAGCCGGACAGCGAGGGATAGATCGCGAAGGTGTGCGCGACCTGGTCCACCGTCAGCCCGTGCTGGACCGCCAGCGACACGGACAGGATCAGCTCGGAGGCCTGCGGCGCCACGACGACGCCGCCGAGCACCGTGCCCGTGCCGGGGCGGGCGAACAGCTTGACGAAGCCGTCGGTCAGGCCCTGCATCTTGGCCCGCGCGTTGGTTGCCAGCGGCAGCGTCACGCTCTGCGCGCTCAGCGCGCCTGACTCCGCCTGCGCCTGCGTCACCCCGACGGAGGCGACCTCCGGGTCGGTGAAGACGTTGGCGGCGACGGTGCCGAGCCGCAGCGGCGAGACCGCCTCGCCGAGCACGTGCCACATCGCGATCCGGCCCTGCATGGCGGCGACGGAGGCCAGCATGAGCACGCCGGTGCAGTCGCCCGCGGCGTACACCCCGGGGGCGGTCGTGCGGGACACCCGGTCGACCTGCACGAAGCCCTTGTCGGTGAGCGCCACGCCGGTCTGCTCCAGGCCCATCCCGCTGGTGTTGGGCACCGAGCCGACGGTCATCAGGGCGTGGCTGCCGGTGACCTCGGAGCCGTCGGTGAGGCGCACCAGGACGCCGTCGCCGGCACGGGTCACCGAGGCCGCCCTGCCGCGGCAGACCACCATTCCCCGCCGCTCGAAGACCCGCTGCAGCAGCTCGGCGGCGTCGCTGTCCTCGCCGGGGAGCACCCGCTCGCGGCTGGAGACCAGGGTCACCTTCGACCCCATGGCGTTGTAGGCGTTGGCGAACTCGGCGCCGGTGACCCCGGAGCCCACGACGACCAGGTGCTCGGGCAGCTCGGGCAGCTCGTAGAGCTGGCGCCAGTCCAGGATCCGCTCGCCGTCGGGCTCCGCACCCGGCAGGACGCGGGGATGGGCGCCGGTCGCGACGAGGACGGCGTCGGCGCGAACCGCCTCGACCGCACCGTCGTCGCCGGTCACCTCGAGCTCGCCGGCCGCCCGCAGGACGACGCTGCCGTGCAGCAGCCGGGTGCCCTCCCGGCTCAGGCGCGCGGTGATGTCCGCCGACTGCGCGAGCGCGAGCGCCTTGACCCGGGCGTTGACCTCCGTCAGCGCCGCGCCGACCTGCGAGCCGGCGTGCACGCCGACCCGGTCCGCGTGCGACAGCAACGTCATCGCCTCGCTCGTCGCGATGAAGGTCTTCGACGGTACGCAGTCGGAGAGCACGCACTGGCCGCCCACGCCGTCGCGGTCCACGAGAGTCACCTCCGCGCCCAGCTGCACCGCGACAAGTGCGGCTTCGTAGCCGGCCGGCCCTCCACCGACGATGGCGATACGCGTCACCGGGCCATCCTCGCAGCCCCGCTACTGTTCGCCGCATGGCGCTCTACGCCGCGTACGGCAGCAACCTGGACCCGGACCAGATGCACACCAGGTGTCCCCACAGCCCGGCGTGCGGCACCGGCTGGGTCGAGGGCTGGCGGCTCACCTTCGGCGGCGAGGACCTGGGCTGGGAGGGCGCGCTGACGACCCTCGCCGAGGCATCCGGTGAGCACGTGTTCGTCGGGCTGTACGACATCACGCGCGAGGACGAGCGCGAGCTGGACGCGTGGGAGGGCGCCGACCACGGCCTCTACCGCAAGATCCGGATCCGGGTGCACACGCTGGAGGGCGACCCGCTCGCCTGGGTCTACGTGCTCGACGGCTACGAGGGCGGGCTGCCGTCGGCGCGCTACCTGGGGGTGCTCGCCGACGCGGCCGAGCGGGCCGGCGCCCCCGACGACTACGTCGCCGAGCTGCGGTCCCGGCCCTGCCGGTCCACCGGCAGCTGAACGTCGGACGGCCCGGGCTCGACCCCTCCCACCTCGACCGGCTCGTCGCGCCGTCGCCGGCTCTGCTCCGACACCACCACGGCGACCGCGAGCACCGTGACCGCGCCGCCCACGGCGGTGACCAGCCCGACCTGCTCGCCCGCGAACAGAGCCCCGAGACCGACGGCCACGACCGGGTTGACATAGGCGTACGTCGACACCTTCGACACCGGCGCGACCCGCAGCAGCCAGGCGTACGCCGTGAAGGCCACGATCGAGCCGAACACCACCAGGTAGGCCAGCGCCAGGACCGAGGACAGCCGCACCTGGGACGGGTCGAGCCGCTCGCCGCGCAGCAGCCCGGCGAGGGCGAGCCCCACCCCGCCGCCGGTCATCTGGGCGACGGTCGAGAGCAGCCCGTCCGCCGGCAGGTCCAGCCGGGACGCGAGGAAGGACCCGAGGGCCCACAGCCCGCTGGACGCGACGACGAGACCGGCCGCCAGGACCGGGACGCCCTGCGGCCGGCCGCCGGGCAGCAGGAGCACCGACACGCCGACGAACCCGATGGCGACGCCGAGCAGGGTGCGCGGGGTCGGCCGGTCGTGGCTGAGCGCGCGCAGGAGGACGACGAACAGCGGGACCGCGGCGACCAGCAGCGCGGTCAGGCCGGAGGGGACGCCGCGCTGCTCACCCAGCGTCACGCCGCCGTTGCCGCCGAGCAGCAGCAGCAGCCCGACCACCGCGGCACCGACCAGCTGGCGCACCGTGACCACGAAGGCGGGCCGCCCACGGCGCAGGGCCAGGTAGCCCAGCAGCAGCAGGCTGGCGACGGCGAAGCGGACGCTCGCGGACAGCAGCGGCGGCAGCGACACCACGACGTAGCGGATCGCCAGATAGGTGGAGCCCCAGACGACGTAGACCAGTCCGAGGCCGGTCCACAGCCCCAGCGGCGACGGCGGGGAGGGACGCGTGTCGACCGCGGTCATGCCGCGGACAGCGCCGCCAGGGCGGTCGCGACCAGCACCCGGACGCCCACGGCGATCGCGCCCTCGTCCACGTCGAAGGAGCCCTGGTGCAGGTCGAAGGGCCGCTCCAGCCCGGGCGGCTTCACGCCGAGCCGGGCCATGCAGCCGGGAACCCGCTCGAGGTACCAGGCGAAGTCCTCGCCGCCGAGCGACTGCAGGGTCGGCACGGCTGCGCCGGCGCCGAGCGCCTGGCGCACGGCGGCGGTCATCAGCGTGGTCGCGGCCGGGTCGTTGACGACGGGGGGCACCCCGCGCGCGTAGGTGACGGTCGCCTGCGCACCGTACGGCGCGACCAGCCCGTCGACGACCCGCCGGACCAGGTCGGGAGCCGCCTGCCAGGCGGCCTTGTCGAGCACCCGCAGCGTCCCCAGCAGCCGGCCCTCCCTGGGGATGGCGTTGCGCGCGACCCCCGCCTGCACATGGCCCCACACCATGCACATGCCGGCGCGGGGGTCCACCAGGCGCGACAGCGCGTCCGGCAGGCCGGTCGCGACGACCGCGAGGGCGTGCACCAGGTCGACGGTGTTGTGCGGCCGCGACGTGTGGCCGCCCGGGCCGGTCAGGTGCACCTCGACCGAGTCGGCGGCGGCGGTGATCGGTCCGGCCCTGAGCCCGGCCCGGCCGACCTCGAGCGTCGGGTCGCAGTGCAGCCCGAAGACGGCGTCCGCGCCGTCCAGCCACCCCTCGGCGAGCACGTCCAGCGCACCGCCGGGCATCAGCTCCTCGGCCGGCTGGAACACCAGCCGCACCCGCCCGGACAGGTCCTCGCCGGCCAGCGCCAGCCCGGCGCCGAGGACGACGGCGGTGTGCACGTCGTGGCCGCAGGCGTGGCACACGCCCGGCACCCGCGAGCGGTAGGCGACGTCCTTCTCGTCCTGCAGCGGCAGTGCGTCGATGTCGGCCCGGAGCACGACCAGCGGCCCCTCCGGCGGCCCCACGTCGCACACGAGCCCGGTGTTGCCGGCGAGGCGCTTGGGCACCAGGCCGGCGCCGGTGAGCCGCTCCTCGAGCAGCTCGGTGGTGCGGTGCTCCAGCCGGCCCAGCTCCGGGTGGGCGTGCAGCTGCCGGCGTACGGCGACCAGGTCGTCCTCGGTCGCGCCCAGGAAGGCGTCGAGGTTCACGCCGTCGCCCCCGGCGCCCCGCCGGCGCCGGCCTCGGTGAGCACGGGCAGCGGGGAGGGGCGGCCCTTGGCGAACTCCTCGAGCAGGTTGTCCACCACGGCGGTCAGGTCCCCGCCGCTGGCCGCGGCCACCGCCCGCTGTCGCTGGTAGGACGCCCCGGCGTCGAGCACCTCGCGCACGTGGCCCAGCTCCGCGGCGCACCCAAGCCGCTCCGCGGTCGGCATCAGGTCGTGCACCAGCTCCTCGATCGCCACCCGGAGCGGTTGCGTGTCGGCCTCGCCCTGGATGATGTGGGCGTCCAGGCCGTAGCGCGCGGCACGCCACTTGTTCTCCTTGACCACCCAGCCCTTGGGGGTGGGCAGCGTGTAGCCCTTGTCGATCTCACGGTCGAGGGAGTCCACCAGGCACTGCGACAGCGCCGCGACCATGCCGACCTCGCGCAGGGTCGGCAGCCCGTCGCAGATCCGCAGCTCGACGGTGCCGTAGGTCGGGTGCGGCCGGATGTCCCACCACACCTCCTTGATCGAGCCGATCGTGCCGGTCGAGATGAGCGTCTCCATGTACTCCTCGAACTGAGGCCATCCCGACAGCTGGTAGGGCAGGCCGGCGGTCGGCAGCCCCTCGAAGACCTTGCTGCGCGAGGAAGCCAGGCCCGTGTCGGCGCCGACCCAGTAGGGCGAGGACGCCGACAGGGCCAGGAAGTGCGGCACGTAGGCGGTCAGCGCGTTGACGATCGCGATCGCCTTCTCCGGCGAGCGCACGCCGACGTGCACGTGCACGCCGAAGATCTGCAGCCGGCGGGCCAGCCACTGCATGTCCTCGACCAGCTTGGCGTACCGCGGGTTGGGGCTGATCTGCTGGGTCTGCCAGTCGGTGATCGGGTGCGTGCCGGAGCACATCAGGCCCAGGCCCCGCCGCTCGGCCTGGCCGGACACCTCGGCGACGGTCGCGGCGAGGTCCGCGGTCGCCTCCGCCACCGTGCCGCAGACACCGGTGATGACCTCGATGGTGGACTCGAGCAGCTCGTACTTGGCCTTCGGGTGCTCGGCGCCCGGGCTCATCGCCTGCAGGATCTGGGACGCGCCGCTGGTGAGCTGGCGCGTCTCGCGGTCCACCAGCTCGAGCTCCCACTCGACGCCGAGGCTCGAGCGCGGCGACGAGGTGAACGGGATCTGCACGAGGAGCCTCTCGTCGTACGGCGTGTTGTGACCCTACCCAGGGCCACCGACAGCAAGTCGCCGCTAGAAGAACTCCTGCGGGGTGTAGACACCCCACACCTCGCGCAGTGCGCCGCACACCTCGCCGACGGTGGCCAGCGCCCGCAGCGCCTCGCGCATCGGCGGCAGCACGTTGTCGGTCCCCTGGGCGGCGGCGGTCAGCTCCTGCAGCGCCTTGTCGACCACGGCGTTGTCGCGCCCGGCGCGCAGCGCCGCGATCCGCTCCCGCTGGTCGGCCTCGATGCCCGGGTCGACCCGCAGCGGCACGTAGCGCTCCTCGCTGTCGGTGCGGTAGCGGTTCAGACCGACGACGACCCGCTCACCGCTGTCGATGCCGAGCGCCACGGCGTACGCCGACCGCTCGATCTCGGTCTTCTGGAAGCCCTGCTCGATCGCCTTCACCGCGCCGCCGAGCTCCTCCACCCGGCCCATCAGCTCGCGCGCCCCGGCCTCGACCTCGTCGGTCATGGCCTCCACGACGTAGGAGCCGGCGAACGGGTCGACGGTGGCGGTCACGTCGGTCTCGTAGGCGAGCACCTGCTGGGTGCGCAGCGCGAGCGTCGCGGCCTTTACGGTGGGCAGCGCGATGGCCTCGTCGTAGGAGTTGGTGTGCAGCGACTGGGTGCCGCCGAGGACGGCCGCCAGCCCCTGCACGGTGACCCGCACCAGGTTGACCTCGGGCTGCTGGGCGGTCAGCTGCACGCCGGCGGTCTGGGTGTGGAAGCGCAGCATCAGCGACTTCGGGTCCCGGGCGCCGAACTCCTCGCGCATGACCGACGCCCAGATGCGCCGGGCCGCACGGAACTTCGCGACCTCCTCGAGCAGCGTCGTACGGCTCACGAAGAAGAAGGCGAGCCGAGGCGCGAAGTCGTCCACGTCAAGACCGGCCCGGACCGCCGCCCGGACGTACTCGATCCCGTCGGCGAGGGTGAAGGCGATCTCCTGCACGGGGGTCGCCCCCGCCTCGGCCATGTGGTAGCCGGAGATGGAGATGGTGTTCCAGCGCGGCAGCTCGGTCCGGCAGTAGCCGAACAGGTCGGTGACCAGGCGCAGCGAGTGCGCCGGGGGGTAGATGTAGGTGCCCCGCGCGATGTACTCCTTGAGCACGTCGTTCTGCGTCGTGCCAGTGATCTTCTCCTTCGGGACGCCCTGCTCCTCGGCGACCAGCTGGTACATCAGCAGCAGCACCGCGGCCGGCGCGTTGATCGTCATCGACGTGGAGACGTCGCCGAGCGGGATGCCGTCGAACAGCAGCCGCATGTCCTCCAGCGAGTCGATCGCCACCCCTACCTTGCCCACCTCGCCGTGCGCCACCGGGTCGTCGCTGTCGTAACCCATCTGGGTCGGCAAGTCGAAGGCCACCGAGAGCCCGCCCGTCCCCTGCTCCACCAGGTGCCGGTAGCGCTCGTTGGACTCCTTCGCGGTGCCGAAACCGGCGTACTGCCGCATCGTCCAGGGCCGGCCGGTGTACATGCTCGGGTAGACGCCGCGGGTGTAGGGGTACTCGCCGGGGGCGCCGAGCCGCTCCGGAAGGCCGGGCGCGACGTCCTGCGGGCCGTAGACCGGCTGCAGCGGGAACCCGGACTCTGAGGCGTGCACCATTGCCGCATGCTAGAGGCCACCTGCTAGGGGTCGGCATGCTGGAGCGACCGAGACCAGCCATGCCGCGCAGACCGGGTCATCCACCGGTCCGGGTGGGTAGGGCACCGTCGTGACCGATGAGCCGACCACCGAGGCCCGCGTGGTCTCGGGCCGGTACCGCCTGCTCGCCCCGGTCGGGACGGGCGGCATGGGCACCGTGTGGCGGGCCGAGGACCTCGTCCTGGCCCGCGAGGTGGCGGTCAAGGAGGTCACCTACCCGGCCGGGCTCTCGCACGCCGAGCGGGAGATCCTGCGCGAGCGCACCCGGCGCGAGGCCCGGGCGGCGGCCCGGCTCGACCACCCCTCGGCCGTCACCGTGTTCGACGTCGTCGAGGAGGACGGCCGGCCGTTCCTGGTGATGGAGCTGGTCGTCGCCCGCACCCTGGCCGAGGTCGTCCGCGACGACGGGCCGCTCACGCCGGCCCGCACCGCCGAGGTCGGCCTGGCCGTGCTGGGCGCGCTGCAGGCGGCGCATGCCCGCGGCATCGTGCACCGCGACGTCAAGCCGGGCAACGTCCTGCTCCGTCCACCCGAGCAGGGCGACGGGCGCGTCGTGCTCACCGACTTCGGCATCGCCACCTCCACCGGCGACTCCTCCCTGACCAGCACCGGGCTGCTGCTCGGCTCCCCGTCCTACATCGCCCCGGAGCGCGCCCGCGGCGAGCCGCCCGGCCCCCCCTCCGACCTGTGGTCGCTGGGCGCCACCCTGTTCACCGCCGTCGAGGGCCGGCCGCCCTACGACCGGGGCGAGCCGATGTCCACCCTCACCGCGGTGGTCACCGACGACCGCGAGGCGTACGCCGCCGCCGGCCCGCTGATCCCCGTCCTGGACGGCCTGCTCGAGGCCGACCCGCAGCGCCGCCTGTCGCACGAGGCGGCCCGCGAGCAGCTGCGCCTGGTGGCTCAGAACGCCGCGGCTCCGGCCGGACGGGGAGTCGTCGGCCCGGCCCGGCCCGAGCCGACCGCCGGCCGCCGGGCGGAGGTCACCAGCGCGCTGCCGGTGTCCGCCCTGGCGACCCAGCCGGTCCCCGAGCAGGCCGGCAGCGGGTCCACTGCCGCGGCCGAGGCACCAGCCGCAGCCGCCCCGGCAGCAGTCGCGGCCGCAGCCGAGCCCGGGCCGGAGGCCGACGGCGCCGACGAGCCGTCCACGGACGGACGGCGCGGACTGTCCCGGCCGCCACGGACGCTGGCGCCCGAGCCGACGCGGCAGCGCCGCTCCCGGCGTCCCCTGCTGCTGGCCGGTCTGGTCGCACTGCTGCTGCTCGGCCTCGGGACCGTCCTGCTGGTGCGGCACGGCAGTTCAGGCGGCACCGGCGGCCAGGCGGCCGTCGCGGGTCCCGGCAGTCCCGCGCCGTCCCCCACGGCGCCCAGCCCGGCCGCAACCACCTCTGCCAGCCCCTCCGCAAGCTCCTCGCCCACCCCCGGCCCGGCGAGCGCATCCCCCGCGGGGACACCGGCGGCCCCGCCGGCCGCCGGCGTGCCGGCCGACTGGGTGGCCTACCGCGACCCCTCCGGCTACTCGGTGAGCCACCCGCCCGACTGGACCGTCGGGAGCTTCGGTGGCCTGCGTGAGCTGCGTGACGCCAAGACCTCCCGGGTGCTGCGCGTGGACCCCTCTCCCCTCGGCACGGACTCGCAGCTGCTGGCCTCGGTGAGCGACACCGCCCGGACCTTCGCGGGCAAGCACGCGGGCTACCGGCAGCTGCAGCTGCAGCGCTCCACGTTCCAGGGGCGCCCGGCGGTCACCTGGGAGTTCCTGTACGCCGACGGCGGCACCCGGCTGCACGACGAGATCACCAACTTCAACGTGGGGGGCAAGAGCTACGCCCTGCAGTACCAGAGCCCGGACGCCGACTGGGCCAGCGGGGCAGCCGTGCGCGGCCCGCTGGTCGGCTCGTTCTCGGCCCCGTAGACGTGAGGTGCCTCACGCCGTCCCGGCGCGCCGGTGCCGCCGCATCTCGTTAGCATGAGCCGGGCCGGCAGTGGCCGGGACGGTGACGCGCGGGAGAGTGGATGGCCAAGGCACCGGCTGGGACGCTCTACCGCGGCCGCGAGGGCATGTGGTCCTGGGTGGCCCACCGCGTGACCGGGGTTCTGATCTTCTTCTTCCTGTTCGCGCACGTGCTCGACACGGCGCTGGTGCGGGTGTCCCCCGAGTCCTACAACCGCATCATCGACACCTACAAGACGCCGCTGGTCAACCTCATGGAGGTCGGCCTCGTCGGCGCTGTCCTCTACCACGCGCTCAACGGCCTGCGGGTCATGGCGATCGACTTCTGGGAGAAGGGGACCCGCTACCAGAAGCAGATGACCTACGCCGTGCTCGCCGTGTTCGTCGTGGTCATGGTGCCGGGCGTGTTCTTCATGCTCAAGCGCACCTTCGAGACGCTGTTCGGCAGCGCCGCGTGACAGCGACCACCGAGCCTTCCCTGCAGCAGCCCGGGGCAGGCGACCGGCACGTCCTGGAGGCGCCGCGCACCAGGCGCCGGCGACCGAGCAGCGGGCGCTCCGGCACGAACTTCGAGATGTACAGCTGGATCTTCATGCGGATGTCCGGGCTGCTGCTCGTCGTCCTCGTGCTCGGCCACCTGCTCATCATGAACATCCTGGACGGCGGCGTGCACCGCATCGGCTTCGCCTTCGTGGCCGGCCGCTGGTCCTCGCCGTTCTGGCGTACGTGGGACCTCATGCAGCTGTGGCTCGCCGAGCTGCACGGCACCAACGGCCTGCGCACGGTCATCAACGACTACGCCGAGCGGGCCGGCACGCGCTTCTGGCTGAAGATGCTGCTCTACGCCTCGGCTTTCCTGGTGCTCATGCTCGGCACGCTGGTGATCTTCACGTTCGACCCGAACCTGACGAGCTGAGGACGGTGATGGCCTCCGGCACGGTGACCGCCCACCGCTACGACACGATCATCGTGGGGGCTGGCGGCGCCGGCATGCGCGCGGCCCTGGAGGCCGGCCAGCGGTCCAGGACCGCCGTGCTCACCAAGCTCTACCCCACCCGGTCCCACACCGGCGCCGCGCAGGGCGGCATGTGCGCCGCCCTCGCCAACGTCGAGGAGGACAACTGGGAGTGGCACACCTTCGACACCGTGAAGGGCGGCGACTACCTGGTCGACCAGGACGCCGCCGAGGTCATGTGCAAGGAGGCCATCGACGCGGTCCTGGACCTGGAGAAGATGGGGCTGCCGTTCAACCGCACCCCCGAGGGCCGCATCGACCAGCGACGCTTCGGCGGCCACACCCGCAACCACGGCGAGGCCGCCGTACGCCGGTCGTGCTTCGCCGCGGACCGCACCGGACACATGATCCTGCAGACGCTCTACCAGCAGTGCGTCAAGCACGACATCGAGTTCTACAACGAGTTCTACGTCCTGGACCTGCTGCTCACCGAGGTCCCGACGGGGGGAGGCCGGACCGAGCGGGTCGCCAGCGGCGTGGTGGCCTACGAGCTGGCGACGGGTGAGGTGCACGTCTTCCAGGCGAAGGCGGTGCTGCTCGCGACGGGCGGGTTCGGCAAGGTCTTCAAGGTCACCTCCAACGCGCACACGCTGACCGGTGACGGGATGGGCATCGTGCTCCGGCAGGGGCTGCCGCTGGAGGACATGGAGTTCTACCAGTTCCATCCCACCGGCATCGCGAAGATGGGGATCCTGCTGTCGGAGGCCGCACGCGGCGAGGGCGGCATCCTGCGGAACAAGGACGGCGAGCGCTTCATGGAGCGCTACGCCCCCACCATCAAGGACCTCGCTCCCCGCGACCTGGTGGCCCGGGCCATCTACACCGAGATCCGGGCCGGTCGCGGCGCCGGTGTCGACGGCGACCACGTCCTCCTCGACCTGACCCACCTCCCGCCTGAGCAGCTGGACGCCAAGCTGCCGGACATCACCGAGTTCGCCCGCACCTACCTGGGGATCGAGCCCTACACCGAGCCCATCCCGATCCAGCCGACGGCCCACTACGCGATGGGCGGCGTACCCACCGACATCGAGGCGCAGGTCCTGCGCGACAACGAGCACGTGGTGCCTGGCCTGTACGCCGCCGGCGAGGTGGCCTGCGTGTCCGTGCACGGCGCCAACCGGCTGGGCACCAACTCCCTGCTCGACATCAACGTCTTCGGCCGGCGTGGCGGCCTGAACGCCGCGGCGTACGCCAACAGCCACGACTTCGCCGACCTGCCGCCGGACCCGGCCCGGCGCGTCGTGGACATGCTGGCGCACCTGTGTGAAGGCGGCGGCACCGAGAACGTCGCGGCCATCCGCAAGGAGCTGCAGGAGACGATGGACGTCAACGCGATGGTGTTCCGGACCGAGGCCACACTCAAGCAGGCCGAGGCCGACATCGTCGCGCTCAAGGAGCGCTACCGGCGGGTCGGCGTCTCCGACCGCGGCGCGCGCTACAACACCGAGCTGCTCGAGGCGGTCGAGCTGGGCTTCCTGCTCGACCTCGCGGAGGCGCTCGTCGTCTCCGCCAAGGCCCGCAACGAGTCCCGCGGTGGGCACTTCCGCGAGGACTTCGCCTCCCGGGACGACGTCAACTTCCTGCGGCACACCATGGCCTACCAGGTGGCCGGACCACGGTCCGACGGCGCGGACGCGGGCCACACCGGGATCCGCCTGGACTACAAGCCGGTCGTGCAGACTCGCTACGTCCCGATGGAGCGCAAGTACTAGATGGCCGTCAGCACCGGTTCAGGAACCGAGACAGGCGCCGGCGCGGTGCCGGACGAGCGCCGCACCGTCATCGTCAAGGTGCGCCGCTACGACCCCGAGATGGACCCCGAGGCCAACTGGCAGGCGTTCGAGGTGCCGGTGGAGCGCGGCGACCGGCTGCTCGACGCCCTGCACCAGATCAAGTGGTACCAGGACGGCTCGCTCAGCTTCCGCCGCTCCTGCGCGCACGGCGTCTGCGGCTCGGACGCGATGCGCATCAACGGCGTCAACCGGCTGGCCTGCAAGGTGCTCGTCAAGGACCTGGGCCGCGAGATCCTGGTGGAGCCGATCAAGGGCCTGCCGGTGCTCAAGGACCTGATCGTCGACATGGAGCCCTTCTTCGAGGCCTACCGCGCCGTCAAGCCGTTCCTGCTCACCGACGGCCGTGAGCCGACCCGCGAGCGCCTGCAGTCCGCACAGGAACGCGAGCGCTTCGACGACACCACCAAGTGCATCCTGTGCGCGGCCTGCACGACGTCCTGCCCGGTGTTCTGGACCGACGAGAGCTACTTCGGGCCGGCCGCGATCGTCAACGCCCACCGCTTCATCTTCGACAGCCGCGACCAGGGCGGCGAGGAGCGGCTGGAGATCCTCAACGACAAGGAGGGCGTCTGGCGCTGCCGGACGACCTTCAACTGCACCGACGCCTGCCCCCGGGGCATCGAGGTGACCAAGGCGATCCAGGAGGTCAAGCGGGCGCTGATCTTCCGCCGGGTCTGACGTCACGGTCGGGCAACGAACCGGCCACGATGCACCGGGCGGCTTGATCGTCGGCTGAGCCGGTCAGCACACTGCGGCAGTGCCGAGCCTGTCGCTGGCCCTGCGGGCGCTGTGGTTCCGCCGCGGAGTCTCCTTCGCCGTGCTGCTCGTCGCGACGGTGACCACGGCGGCCGCAGCGGCCGGCCCGCTGTACCTGCGGGCCGGCGGCGAGTCGGTGCTGCGCGACGCGCTCACCTCGGCGGCACCCGATGTGACCGGTCTGGACCTCGCCTACTCGGACGCGTCGCCCGAACAGGTGCTGCCCACGCTGCAGAAGGCGCTGGACGCGGAGGGGCCGCTGCTCGCCCACCCGGCCCGCATCGCGTCCCTGCAGTACGGCGTGGATCTCGGTGGGCCGCCGGCGCAGACCCGGCTGATGTGGCGGGACGGTGCCTGTGAGCACCTGCAGCTGGCCGCCGGGCGCTGCCCCACGCGGCCGCGCGAGGCCGTCGTGAGCGTGCGCACGCAGCGCAGCCAGCGCCTCGCGGTCGGGAGCGCCCTGCAGGGCTGCCCGAGCTCGCCGTACAGCATCGACTCCTGCGTGCAGAAGGGCGGGCAGGTGTCACTGAAGGTGGTCGGAGTCTACCGGCTGCCGGGGCCCGACCCCTTCTGGTTCGCCCAGGCCTTCTTCGACGCGCATCCCGCCCTCGGTGAGGGGCCGGCGACCCTCGACACGGTCTTCGCCTCCCGGCCCGCGCTGACCGTGACCCGAGGGTCCAACGTCACGGCCGGCGTACAGCTGCTGCTCGACCCGACCCTCGTGCGGCTCGACGACGAGGTGCGGCTGCGGACGCAGCTGGCACGGCTGCGGACAGACCTCGTGCGGCGCGACCGCGGGCTGCTCCTGACGACCAAGCTGGACGCGGTGCTGGACCGGGCCGACCGGGACCGGCGGGCGCTCGGGGTGTCGGTGCTGCTGGTGAGCCTGCAGCTGGTGGCCCTCGCCTTCGTCGTCCTGCGCCTGGTCGTGGCCGACGCCAGCGAGGCCCGGGCGGGCGAGGTCGCGCTGGCCAAGCTGCGTGGCTACCGGGCCGGCGCCACGCTGGCGCTGGGGCTGGTCGAGCCGTTGCTCCTGCTGGTGCTCGCGCTGCCCCTCGGGCTGGCCGTCGCCTACGTGTCGGTCCGGTTGCTCGGCGCCGCCGTCCTCGTCCCCGGTACCCCCCTCGCGCTGCGACCGCCGTTCCTGCTGGCAGCGCTCGGCGCGCTGGCCGGCGGTCTCGTCGCCGCCGTCCTCGCCGGGCGCCGCGTCCTGACCCGGCCGGTGGTCGAGCAGTGGCGGCGCACCGGCGAGGTGCGGCCGGGACGGGCCGCGCTCCTGCTCGAGCTGCTCGTGGCGGTGCTCGCGGCAGCCGGCCTGGTCGCGCTGGTCGCCGCCGGTGCGTTGCAGGAGGGCCGGGACAGCGCGCTCCCGCTGCTCGTGCCGCTCCTGCTCGTCGTGGTCGTCGCGCTGCTGGGTGTGCGGCTGCTGCCGGCCGGCTGCCGGGCCCTGGTGCGCGCGACCCGCGGCAGCAGCCGGGTCGGCGCTTTCCTCGCGGTGCGGGCAGTGGCCCGGCGTCCGGCCGGGCTGCGGCTCGCCGCGCTGCTCGCCGTGACCGTCGGGCTGGCCACCTTCGCCGTCGACGGCTCGCTGGTGGCAGGGGGCAACCGGGCGCAGCGGGCGGCGACCGACGTGGGCGCCGACCGGGTCCTGGTCGTCCGCACCGGCGGTGGCGCTGACCTGGGCCAGGCCGTACGCCGGGTCGACCCGGCCGGCCGCTGGGCGATGGCCGCGGAGGTGTGGCTGCCCTTCGGCGGCCTGCGGGGCACGGTGCTCGCGGTCGACACGGCGGCCCTCCCGCAGGTGGCGCACTGGCGCGACGACTTCGCCACCGTCGCGCTGGCCTCGCTGGCTGGACAGCTGGGCGGGCCGGCCCCGCCGCCGCTCCGGCTGACCGGCCAGGAGCTCGGCGTGGACCTCACCACGCTGGCCCTCCCGCAGCCGACCCGCGAGCTCGCCGCCCTGGTGAGCGGGCCCGAGGGAGAGGTGCCCGTCCGTCTCGGCAGGGCGCGCTCGGGCAGCGCCCGCTACACCGGCCGGCTGCCGGGCTGCGCCGGCGGATGCACGTTGACCGGGCTGCGGGTGGTCCGCAACGGCGGCCCGCTCGGTGCGCGCCTGCGGGGCACGCTGCGCCTCACCGGAGTCGCGCTGCGCAGTGCGGGCGGGCGCTGGTCGCCCGTCCCGGTCGACCTGGCCCAGCCCGGCGGCTGGCACCAGCGCCTCGTGTCCAGCCCGGCTGGATCGACCGTCACGCCCCGGGCAGGCTCGGTGGACTGGAGCTTCTCGGTCGGTGGCGGCGACTCACCCACTCTCGAGCGCAGTACGCTGCCCTGGCCGCTGCGCGTGTCCGCCGGGGCCGGGGTCGTCCAGACACCGGCGACGCCGGAGGTCGCCAACTTCGACGCCCGCCCGGTGCCGCTGCAGCTCACCACCCCGGTCGGCGTCGTACCGCAGCAGGGCCGGACCGCCTCCCTCGCCGATCTGGACTTCGCGCGCAGGGCGCTGCCGCGCTTCGAGGAGTTCGCCGAGCAGCAGGTGTGGCTGTCCGATGCCGCCCCCCCGGACGCGGCCGACCGGCTGCAGGCGGCCGGGCTGCAGGTCGTCCAGACCCGCACCACCGCGGACCGGCGCGCCCTGCTGGACCGCACCGCCCCGGCCCTCGGGCTGCTGCTGTTCGCCTTCGCCGGGGCGGCGGGGGCGGTGCTGGCCGCGGGCGCGACAGCCGTCGCGCTCTACCTGTCCGGCCGCCGGCGCTCCTTCGAGCTCGCGGCGATGCTGGCCGTCGGAGCCGACCGGCGCAGCCTGCTTGCCGGGGCCGTGGGCGAGCAGCTGCTGGTACTCGGCACGGCCCTGGTCCTGGGCGTCGTCAGCGGCCTGGCGGCGGCGCGGCTCGCCCTGCCCGCAGTACCCGAGCTCCCCGACCCGGGGCCGCCGGCGCTCAGCTACGCGCCTCACCTGGTCGGGCTCACGGTCTTCCTGCTGGCCCTCGTCCTGGTCGTGCTGGCCACCGCGACGGCCGCCGCGACCGGCCTGCTGCGCTCGGCGCGGCCGGCCCTGCTGCGCGAGTCGGCACCGTGAGCGGGCCGGGGGCAGCCGTCGTGATCGACGCACTGGAGATGACCTACGTCGTGGACGGGGAGCGGGTCGCCGCCCTGGCCGGCGTCGACCTGTCCATCGAGCCGGGCGACAGCGTGGCGCTGCTCGGTCCCTCGGGCTCGGGCAAGTCCACCTTGCTGACGCTGCTGGCCGGGCTGCAGCGCCCGACCCACGGCCGGATGCTGGTGGGCGAGCACGACGTCGCGTCGATGAGCGAGCGCGCGCTGCTGGGGATGCGGGCCCGTGACGTGGGTGTGGTCGTCCAGGGGCCGGCCCGCAACCTGCTCGCCTACGCCAGCGCCGAGGACAACCTGCGCTTCGCCCAGCGGGCGGTGCCGCGCGAGCGGCGGGCCCGGCTGCCGCAGCCGGCCGAGCTGCTGGAGCGGCTCGGCCTGGGTCCGGTACGCCGGTCCGCGCTCGGTGCGCTGTCCGGCGGGGAGCAGCAGCGGCTCTCCCTGGCCGTCGGCCTGGCCGGTGCACCGCGGCTGCTGCTGGCCGACGAGCCGACCAGCCAGCTGGACTCGGCCAGCCGCGACGCCGTGCTCGAGCTGCTCGGCAGCGCCAACGCGGACGGCACGACCATCGTGGTGGTCAGCCACGACCCGGAGGTGGCCGAGCAGATGTCGCGGACCGTGCTGATGCGGGACGGGCGGATCGGCGCGCAGGGCCGGCGTACCGGCTGGTCGTCGTGACCGTGCTGGTCGCCGAGCGGGTCGACGTCACCCGTGCGGGTCGCGAGGTGCTGACGGACGTCTCGCTCACCGCGCACCCCGGCCGGCTGCTCGCCCTGACCGGGCCGTCCGGGTCCGGCAAGTCGACGCTGCTCGCCGTGCTCGCCGGCCTCGAACCCGCGACGTCGGGGCGGGTGCGGCTGGGCGAGGAGCCGATCGGGCCACGCACCCCGGACCTGCGGCGGCGCTGCGGGGTCGTACTGCAGGGGTACGGCCTGGTCTCGCTGCTCACCGCGGCCGAGAACGTCGAGCTCGTCCTGCAGGCGCAGCGGCTCCCGAGGGCCGGGATCGCCGTCCGCGCGGCCGAGGCGCTCGCCGCGGTCGGGCTGTCCGACGTCGGCGACCACCTGGTCGAGCAGTTGTCCGGTGGCCAGCAGCAGCGGGTGGCCGTCGCGAGGGCGCTGGTCGGCCGCCCGGCCCTGCTGCTCGCCGACGAGCCGACGGCCGAGCTCGACGCCGACAACCGCGACCGGGTGCTCGACCTGCTGGCCGCGCACGCCCGCAGCGGCGCCGTCGTCGTACTCGCCACGCACGACCGCGAGGTCGCCGACGCCGCCGACAGCGAGCTGGTCCTGCACGACGGCCGGGTGCAGGACAGCGCCGCGCGCTAGCGACAGCAAGGCCAACCGTGGCAGGCGCCGCAACAGGCCCGAGATTCGTCGTGGCGGTGACCTTCTTCGGGTCGTCCCGGTGGTCGGTGTCGAGGCCGCCATCAAGCGGCGTGAGCAGCGTGCGGCGAACTCGACGCCTCCTGGGACGTCGCGGCCGTGCTGCCGACCAGCAGCAGCGTGAGCAGCACGCCATAGATCGGCAGGTGGCCGATGAGCTCGGTACCGCCGAAGACCAGCAGGCGGGAGCCTGGCCCGGCTTCCCAGCACCGGCCCAGCCACCAGCCGGTCGGGGTGCAACTCCCAAGGCCCAGTAGCTGCGCTTGCGGGTGCCCTTGCCGAGCTGGCTTCGCACTCGTCGGCGAGGTCCACTCCGTGAGTTTCGTGACCTCGAGACGTCGACATCGCTCGAGCACACGACAGATCGTGGAATCAGGTCGCCGTCGCCTGGGCGAATCTCGTCAAGCGGCGCGGCAGCGGTTCACCGCCAAGGCCCACGCCTGACCTGGCCACCGCGGCTCGAGATCCGCAGCACCCGCGCTTGCGGCGCGCAGCACGAGCGTCTGGTGACCGATCTCCTGTCGGCGACGCTTCGCTGTTCGCCGCTCAGGATCGACTACTGCGACGAGCCGACCCGGCGAGGCATCCGTCTGACGCGGATCGCAGCACACAAGAACAGAGCACCTCCGATCGCGAACCACGGATTCCAGAGGGCGAGGCTCCAGCGGCTTTCCAGCGGCCCCACAGCGGCTCGCAGGCCGCCGACGTCTGTCGCGAGCAGGACTTCCAGCGCGACCCCACGGACAACCAGGGCGACTCCAACCACAGCCAGGACCACGCCGGCGACCCGCGACAGTCGCTCCGAGGCGATCCCACCGGTAGCCACGATGACCAGCGCAATCCCGGCCAGAAGCAGTGCAGCGACACCGAACAGGCCGAACACGACGAAACCCGCAGGGCGTCGCTCTGCCAGCGCCTGACCGGCTGACGAGGCAAGACCAGCTGTCCCGCCGACAGCCCAGAACAGGTGCAAGGCTGCGAATACCGCACACCACGCTGCCGCGCCCACGGCGGGGACGCTCCACGCCGATGCAGGTCGGTCAGGCACAGATCAAGAACGCCTGCCCGCTATCCGCCGTTCCGCTAGCCGAACCTTGGATTCTCGCGGTGATCGCGACACCTGACTGAGTGGACGTGTTGATCATCCAGTTCGCCAACCAGAGGAGCACCGGCGAACGCCAAACCGAGTGGCATGCTCGTGGCATGAATCGCATACGTTTGAGCACGACCGTGGACGCGGAGCTTCTCGGCACTGCGCGAAGCGTGCGCTCGGGCGTCACCGACGCCGCACTCATTGATGAAGCCCTCGGAGCACTGCTCGTTCGTCACCGATCCGCCGAGGTGGACGCGAGCTACGCCGCCTATGACGAGCACCCGGCCGACGAGCCGGACGAGTGGGGCGACCTGGCGTCGTGGCGACAGGCAGCAGCTGCCTCGTGAGCGCGCTACCGGCTCGTGGGGAGGTGTGGTGGTGCGAGATGGCGGAGATCAGCCGGCGTCCGGTGGTCGTCCTGTCCCGCGACGCGGTGATCCCGCGGCTTCGACGGGCACTCGTTGCGCCGTGCACGACGACGATCCGAGGCCTCGCCAGCGAGGTTGTCCTCGAACCCGGTGACGACCCGGTTCCCAGGCATTCAGCGGTCAACCTGGACTCGGTCGAGAGCGTCTCGGTCGCAGTACTCGTCCATCGGCTGGGCCGGTTAGCCGACACCCGGATGCGGGAGATCTGCGGAGCCTTGGAGGTAGCGGTGGACTGCCCTAGCTGACGCCGGCGTCGCGGAAGGGATGCTCATGCGAGCCATCTACCGGACGTCCGGCAGGCTGAGGCGACCGGTACGCCCACGGCATCACCGCCGGCAAGGGCCTGGCCGCCGTCGGCTCAACGTCAGCATCGACGCCGCCGCGACCTCCTAGAGCCAGCCAGGGCCGCAGCGGTCAGAACGGTTGGTACGACGAACGCGACGGCAGCACGGCCCGTCAGCGTCGTCCCTGCGGCAGCGCTCGGGGCGAGCGTGCTCGCCTCGCTCACCTGCTGGCCGGTGACGCCGAGTTGCAGCGGGCTCTAACGTCGGTGTGACCATGTCTGATCGGCCCGAGCCGGACGGCGTCAACGTGAAGAGTCCCATCGTGCCGCCGACGCGTGCGAGCGGTGCGATGGCCGTTCCGTGACCGCCGGGCAGGAGGCTGCGCGTCCGTCCCCGACCGCGGCCGTCGCCCCGGCGCGGACGGAGCAGGAGGTGGATCAGTGGCTCGCCCTGGCCGCCGCCGACCGGGACGAGGGCGCCTTCGAGCAGCTGGTCCGTCGGCACACCCCCGCGCTCTACGCGGGTGCGCTGCGGGCCACCGGCTCCGCTGAGCTGGCGGAGGAGGTCGTGCAGGACGCCTGGCTTTCCGCCTGGCTGCACCTGCCCGGGTTTCGAGGGGAAAGCGCGGTGCGGACCTGGCTGGTGCGGATCACGACGAGCAAGGCGCTGAATGCGCTGCGTCGCCCACAGCGCAAGGTCCCACTCGACAAGGTCGCAGAGCCGTCCACCATCGGCACTGAGCAGGAGGCCGAGCGCCGGGAACGGGCGCAGGCGGTACGCCGGGCGGTGGCCGGACTCCCGGCCCGGCAGCGCGAAGCCGTCGTACTGCGTGACCTGGAGGGGTTGACCTACGAGGAGGTCGCCGCTGCGCTCGGCTGTTCGATCGCATCGGTCAAGAGCACCCTGTACCGCGGCCGCCGGGCCCTGGCGGACTCCCTCGTGCAGTACCGGCCGCCCCGCGGACCAACGATCCGGCGTCCCCAGCCGGGGAAAGCAGGAGGCACCCATGCCTGACCCGTCCGTGCACCCTCCCGGCCCGACCCAGGATCAGGACCCGGACGAGATGACTCCTGCCGGAGCCCAACCGGTCCACGTGGAGGCCGACGACGCTGTGCTTGCCTGCGGCGAGAGGATCACGGACCTGGTCGACCAGGTCGACGCCGGGCGGCTCGAGCCGGACGACGCGCACCAGGCGTCGTGCTCGTTCTGCCAGTCCGCCTTGCGCGACGCAGCCGGCAGCGGCCGGGCGCTGGACCTGCTCCGGGCAGACCGCGGACCGGTACCCGCCGGGCTGGTCGACCGCGCGCTGGCCAAGGTCCGGCAGACCCGGGGAAGCACTTCGGTGCTGGACCTGCCGGTGCCCGGCGCGCTGGGGGTCGCGGGCGGCATCCGCGTGCAGCTGCACGTGCTCGCAGGCATCGCCCGCACCGTCGCAGCCGGCCATCCAGGGGTGACCGTCGCCCGGTCCTCGGCCGTTCTCGCGAGGGACGACCGGGCCGGCGGCGGTCTGCACGTCGCGCTGGGGCTGGTGGTCGACGGGCGGACACCGCTGCCCGCCCTCGCGGCGTTGCTGCGCCCCGCGGTGCGCGACGCCCTGCGCCACGCCACCGGCTTGCGCGACGTAGGGGTTGAACTCGCGGCCCTCGACCTCGTCGCACCCGAAAGCGTGAACTTCGTCGAGTCTGCACCGCAACTTCCAGGCACCGAGCGTGTCTAAGTAGGCGTCGTCCCGCACTGCGGGAACCACCGACCCGGAAGGACATCCTGTGAGCACCTCGACCCCCTCGTCCGTCGCCAAGAGCCCGACGGCCCCCGCCACCACGACCACGGGCGCGTCGGAGGAGACCAAGAGCGCCCTGGCGTCCGACGACGGCAAGATCAGCGTCGCGGAGTCCGTCGTCACCAAGATCGCTGGTCTGGCGACCCGCGAGGTCGCGGGCGTGCACGCCATGGGTTCGGGCGCCAGCCGTGCCTTCGGCGCACTCAAGGAGCGCATCCCCGGCTCCAGCGGTCCCAGCGTCACCCAAGGGGTGGCAGCGGAGGTCGGAGAGACCCAGGTCGCGCTCGACCTCGACGTCGTCATCGAGTACGGCGTGTCCATCGCCGACCTCGGCCGGTCGATCCAGCGCAACGTCAAGAACTCCGTGGAGCGGATGACCGGTCTGGAGGTCACCGAGGTCAATGTCAGCGTCGGCGACGTCTTCCTCGGCGAACCGTCCGAGCAGGACAGCGCCCCTCCCCGCGTGCAGTGACCCGGCCCGCTGCCCACGCCGGCACTGCCACCGGTGTCACCGGCACCGCTGGCAGTGCCCCCGCGCCAGGCACCTCGACGGCGACGTCGACGGCGCTGTACGACGTGGACCCGGACAGCGTCGCCGCGCTGGTGCTGGCCTGCCCCGCCGTAGGAGGCCTGTCGGCCGGTCCCTTCGGGGCCGCCGCGACCTACCTGCCCGGCCGCAGGGTCTCCGGCGTACGGCTGGGGCCCGACGTCGTCGAGGCCCACGTCGTCCTGCGCTACGGGGCCACCGTGGCCGAGCTCGCCGGGCAGATCCGGCGCGCCCTCTCCGGGCAGGTCAAGGGCCGCCGGGTCGACATCGTCGTGGAGGACGTGCTGGACCGGGCGGACCCCTCCGCCGCTGTCGGCCGGGCACATCCACCCGCAGGCCCGCCGCGCCCCCTTCCCCAGCCGTTGCCCTAGCGTTCGGTCGGGCAGCAGCGGTGGTGAGGAGCGGCATCCGTGAGCGCAGAAGAGCTGCGCCGTGCCAGACGGGTCTTCGTGGCGAGGGCCCACCCGGATCGCGGCGGCGACCCGGTCCGGTTCCAGGCCGGTCTGGCGCACTTCGACGCACTGCTGGGCCAACCGGCCGGCTCGTCCAGACCGGCGACCCCGGGTCACCCCGGACCGGCCGTGCGGGTCACGGTCGTCCGACGCCCGCACGGGCTGTTCGGATGGCTGCACCACCTCATCGAACGGAGCCATGCCCACCGGTCGCGACCGCGCCGGGTGCGCTGAGCACACCAAGCACGCTGCTACCGCACCGCACCGGACGCACCGCACCGCACCGCACCGGACGCACTGCACCCGTGTCCGGCCCGCATCCCCACTTCCAACTGGAGTCCTGATGTCCCCCAGCATCCTCGGGTTGCTCGTCGGCGTGGCCCTGGGCTACGCCGCCATCTTCGGCGGGTTCGGTGACATGCTCATCGTCGCGCTGATCGCCGCCGTCGGCTTCGTCATCGGCAAGGCCCTGGAAGGTGACCTGGACCTGTCGCAGATCAGCGAACAGGTTACCGACGCCGTCAAGCGCCGCTGATGAGCCCGGGATCCCTGGCCGCTCGTCCGGCACCCGAGGTCACCCGCCGGCTGCCGCGGCCGCAGAGCCTGCCGGTGCGTCCCTCGGCTGAGCGGCAGCCCGGCGAGCCGGGCATCGGCCACACCGACCTCGGGCAGCTCCACGTCGCCGACGGCGTCGTCAGCAGGCTTGCCGCCCGCGCGGCACTGGAGGTCGACGACGTCGGCGCCGCTGCGCCCCGCCTGCTGGGCAAGGAGCTGTCCGGCGGCGGTCTCGGAAGACTCGGCATGAGGAGCTCCGAGCTCGGTGCGCTGCCCTCCTGTGACGCGGAGGTCGACGGGCACCTGGCGTTCGTCAGCCTGACGATCAGCGTCCGATACCCGGCGTCGGTGAGACAGACGGCGGCGGCAGTGCGGGAGCGCGTGGTCAGCCGGGTCGGACGGATGACCGGCCTGCAGGTCGTCGAGGTCGACATCAAGGTTCCCGCGCTGGTCTCTGAGCTGCCCCGTCCCCCGCGCGTCCACTGAGAGAGGACACCCTCGCTGTGCGTGTCGTCGAACGTCTGCTGTCCCTGCTCCTGGCCCTCGCTGTCGTCGTCGGGTCGGTGCTGCTCGCCCTGGAGGTCGGTTGGGCGGTCGCGGGCCAACCCCCGCTGCTCGTGCCATGGCGGTCCGCGTACACCAGCGGCGGCAGCAACGCCTGGGACAGCGGCCCCGCTCGTGCCCTCGCCGTCGCACTGCTGGTCGTCGGGCTGCTGCTGCTGCTCGCCGAGCTGAAGCCCCGCCGTACCCCTCGCCTGAAGCTGGCCGGGAGCGACCCGACCATCGATGCGGCGATCACGCGGCGGAGCCTGCGCAGCACGATGCTGGCTGGAGCGCGACAGGTGGACGGTGTCAGCGGAGCCAAGGTCAAGGTCAGCAAGCGCAAGGTCAAGGTCCGTGCCGTCAGCCGACTCGGCTCGGCCGAGACCGCCAAGGGTCTGACCGGAGAGCTCGAGAACGCGCTGCGTGACCGCCTCGACGCGCTGCAGCTCGCCAGGCAGCCGACGCTGCGCACCCGGGTCGCTCCCCGACGCGGAACACGGAGCGCCTGATGGGCACCACGGCGCGCCTGGACCGATTCCTGCTTCTGCTGCTCGGCCTTCTCCTGTCGGCGGCCGGCGTCCTGGGCCTGCTCGTCGGGTTCGGGGTGTTCGGCCGCCGGTTGCGGAACAAGCCGGTCTTCGACAACGTCGTCGGTGCCTTCTTCGGTGACAACGGCCAGTGGCTGTGGCCTGTCATCGCCCTGGTCGGGCTGCTGCTGGGCTGGCTCGCGCTGCGCTGGCTGCTCGCGCAACTGCGCCCGACGGGTGTCCGCGACGTGCAGCTCGAGCCGCGGTCCACCACCGGCCGCACCGACCTCGGCGGTGCCGCCGTCACCGATGCTGTCACCGAGGAGGTCGGCAGCTATCGCGGCGTCGCCGGGGCACGCGCCCGGCTCATCGGCGACGAGCTCGAGCCCGAGCTGCGACTGCGCGTCCAGCTCGACGCGCGCGCCGACGTCGCCGCCCTGCGTCAGCGCATCGAGACGGGCGCGGTCGCCCACGCGCGCGAGGCGCTGGACGACCCGCGGCTCCCGGTACGGCTCGACCTCGTCGTGACCGAGAAGAGGGCCGCGCGGGTCTCCTGAAGGGCAGCACCGGCCCGGTCCGCAACGTCCCCGTTCCGGCCGGTCTCTGACGTAACCTGACGTTTACCATGGAGACGCTGCTCCGCCTGCGGGCGCTCCTGTCCGTCCTGGCCGTGACGCTGGTGCTCGCCGGCGGGGCCGTCACCACCGCAGCCACTGCCGCCGGCCCGGCACCGTCGCCCGGGGAGGCCGGGCTGACGGGCGCGGCGGCCCTCGCGGGGCGCGGCACAGTGACGGCGGTCGGGGCGCCCGCGCTTCCTCGCGGCCTGACCGCATCCTCCTGGCTGGTGGCCGACCTGGACACCGGCGAGGTGCTCGCGGCCCACGACGCGCACGGCCGGTTCGCGCCGGCGAGCACGCTCAAGACGTTGACCGCGCTCACCCTGGTGCCGCGCCTCGCGCCGGCGCGCCTGGTCCGGCCGGCTCCCCAGGACCTCGCGGTGGACGGCAGCAAGGTGGGGCTGGTCGACACCGTCGCCTACCCGGTCCGCGAGCTGTTCACGGCGATGATGGTGGCCTCGGGCAACGACGCCGCCAACACCCTTGCGACGGCGGCTGGCGGCGTACCCCTGACGGTCGGGCTCATGAACGCCGAGGCGGCCCGGCTGAACGCGTCGGACACCCACGCGGTCAACCCCACCGGGCTGGATGCTCCCGGTCAGCTGAGCTCGGCGTACGACCTGGCGCTGATCGGACGGGCGGGCATGGCGATGCCCGACTTCCGCAGGTACGTAGCCACGAAGCGGTCGACCGTGGCGGCGCCCAAGGGCAAGCGGTTCGAGATCTCCACACACGACCGGCTGATCCGCAACTACCCGGGCGCCATCGGTATCAAGAACGGCTACACGGTGAAGGCGCGCGCGAGCTTCGTGGGCGCGGCCACCCGCGGCGGACACACGCTGCTCGTGACCCTGATGCACGCCGAGCCCCGCGTCTGGGCCGAAGGCGCGGCGCTGCTCGACTGGGGGTTCGCCGCGCGGGCGGCTGGCGTCGCACCGGTCGCCACACTGGTGGGGCCGGGCCAGCAGGCGCCGGCCGGGCAGTCGACCGGCAGCGCCGTCGGCGCCCCGCAGGTCGCCGCCGGCACAGCCCGGGTGGACACCCCCCGGCGCAGCGCCCCGCTGCCCTATGCCGGGTTCGGCGCCGCCGCGGCCACGCTGGCCCTGCTCGGCCTGCGCCGCCGTCGTCGGAGGTTCCCGCGCCGCTGAGCGCCCTCTCTCGCGTTCCCGCGTCGCCGGCGGCGTTTCGGTTCCGCCGCGGCCGCTGGTGCGCAGTCAGCCCCGCCTTGAACGATCCGGGTGCACCGCGCCGCGGTCGCCCCCGCCAAGCCGGCCGACGAGGATGCCCCGCAGCAGCATGAACGTGAGCGGGACGACAGCGACCGCGGCCAGCAGCGGCGCAATCCGCTCGTCCACGTGGAAGAGATCCACGAGAATCAGAAGTCCCGCGGTGAGCCCCGCATAGCTGGTGAGGTTTCCCAACGGATACAGCAAGAACTTGCGCCACGTGGGTCGGGTGCCGTAGGTGAAGTGCACATTCAGCAGGAAGGACACGACCATCGCGACGACGAGCGCGATAGCGTGGGCCGCCAGGTACGGCGTGAAGGCGTGGAAGGCTAGGTAACTCCCGTAGTACACGGCCGTATTGACTGCGCCCACGGCCGCGAAGCGCAGGAACTCCGTACGGCTGGACCTGGTGGCAGCTCCGGCCGGCGGCACAGGCTTGCTTTCCACGGTCATCCCGGCAGTGGGGCCAGGCCGGGAGTCTCGCCCGTTCACATCGCCAGCCCTCCGGCAGTGGACAGGTGCCCCGGCGAGCGCAATCTAACGCAGTCCGCCACCCGGGGCCGAGGCAACGGCACGGCTCAGCGGCGGCGCAGGGTTCCCCACACCGTGCGCAGCGAGTAGGCGAGCACCGCTGCCAGACCGAGACCGATGACACCGGCGCCGATGTTGGCCGCCCGCCGGGTCGCCGCCTCTCCCCGCAGCGCCGGAGCAGCAGCGGTCCCACCTGTGGCTGCGGCCCCGGACGGACCGCCGCCCGCCCGCCGCCGGCCGGTGGCGGCCTGCGGCGTCAGGCTGCTCCCGCCGCTGGCGCCGGTGGAGTGACGGCCCTCCGGCTCGTCCTGCGGTGGAGTGCGGCCCTGCACAGCAGGAAGCAGCGGGGACGGCGCGCCCTGCTCCCGCAGGTTCGGCGGGTCGTCCGGGTCGGCGTCGGCGAACTCCTGCGGGATGCCGGCCTTGCGGGCCTGCTCGCGGTCGGCCGTGCCGGACGGCGAGACGTCGGAGTCGTACGGCGCGGTGACGGCGAAGGAGGCGGTGACGAGGATGAACCGCGACACCAGGTTGAGGAACACCAGCAGGCCGATGAGGACGGCGAAGGCGCCGTACGTCGCCTGGCCCTTGGTCGTGGTGCGGGCGACGTAGAAGGCGCCGACGACCTTGAGCACCTCGAACCCGACCGCCCCGAACAGCGCCGCCTTGAGCACCCGGCGCAGCGGGCTGCGCACACGGGCCAGGCGCGTCAGCAGGTAGAGAAACAGCAGCGTGTCGGCGAAGCCGGCGAGCACATAGGTCAGCACCACCGTGACGACGGTCGCGACCGGCGACTTGTCGAGGCCGACCAGTCCTAGCGCGAAGTTGTTGGCCGCGGTCGCGATGCCGGTGACCGCCACAGAGGCGCCGATGGTGGCGAACAGGCCCAGCAGCACCACGACGTCGACCAGCTTGCGCACGATGACGTTGCCGGCGGTGACGTTCTGGTGCCACAGGCTGCGGATCGCCTCCCGCAGCGCGTCGATCCAGCCCAGCCCCGACAGCAGCAGGCCGACGACCCCGAGGATCCCTGCCGACTTCTTGGCGTTGGTCAGGACCATGACGATGGTGTCCCTCGTCGGCCCCGGCAGGTAGCTGCCCAGCGCCGACTGCACCTTGCGCTGCGCCTCGCCCGGCCCGTCGTAGACGTAGCCGAGGATCGCCACCGCCAGCAGCAGGATCGGGAACAGCGACAGGAACCAGTAGAACGTGACCCCGGCCGCGAGCCGGTCGCCGGCGTCGGCCTGGTAACGCTGGACCATCCGGACCATGTGGTCCAAGAACGGCCGCCGCTGGCGAGCGCGGGTCAGCAGGGCGGCAGGTGACGGCACCTCGCCGTCCTACCCGTGATCACTGGGCGCACGCTCCGTGGGTCCCGGCAGCCCGGCCCGGCCGAACGGGAAGTCGCGCAGCGGCCGCCACACCCCGTCCGCCCCCTTCTCGAACAGCGAGAACCCCCACACCCCGAAGGAGGCGTCGTACGACGCGAGCGCGTCGTACGCTTCGTCCAGGAGGTTCTCGCCGACGTCGTGCGCCACCGTCACGTGCGGGTGGTAGGGGAAGGTGAGCTGGCGAGTCAGCGGGCCACCGCGGACCCGTTCCTCGAGCCGCTCGCAGTCGGACAGCCCACTGGCCAGGGCCACGAACACGACCGGTGAGACCGGCCGGAAGGTGCCGGCGCCGCGCAGGTGGATCGTGAAACCCTGCTCCTCGGCGGCCACGCACCGCAGGTGCTCCTCCACCGTCTGCAGCTGGGTGGCCGGCAGGGACGTCGGCGGCAGCAGGGTCACATGCGGCGGGATCGCCGCCGCATTGCGGTCGCCGAGCCGCTCCCGCCAGCCCTGCAGCTCGCTGCTGCAGGGCTCGGGCAGACCGATGGCCACGCCGACGTCGCGACGGGCCATCAGCCGGCGGCCGCCAGCAGGCCGACCCGCTCGCGCACCGTGGCCATCGTGGGGGTGGCGACCGCGCGGGCCCTCTCGGCACCTTCGGCGAGCACCGCGTCGAGGTGCGCCGGGTCGGCGATCAGCTCGGCGTAGCTGGCCCGCACGGGCGCGAACAGCTCGACCAGCGCCGCGGCCACGTCAGCCTTGAAGTCGCCGTAGCCCTTCCCGTCGTACGCCGTCTCCAATGTCGGCACGTCCGTGCCCGTTGCCACGGACAAGATGGTGAGCAGGTTGCTGATGCCGGGCTTGTCCTCGGCGGTGCGCACCTCGCGTCCGGTGTCGGTGACCGCGCTGCGCACCTTCTTGGTGAGGGTCTTCGGGTCGTCGAGCACCCAGACCGTGCCCGAGCCGCCGATGCTCTTGCTCATCTTGCGGCTCGGGTCCTGCAGGTCCCTGATCCGCTCGCCCGGCCGGCCGGCGTACGCCGCGGGCAGTGTGAAGGTCGGGCCGTACCGACTGTTGAAACGCTGCGCGAGGTCGCGCGTGAGCTCCAGGTGCTGACGCTGGTCCTCCCCGATCGGGACGGCGTCGGCCCGGTAGATGAGGATGTCGGCGGCCTGCAGGACCGGGTAGGTGAACAGCCCCACCGTGCCACCGCCGCCGCTGTGCGACTTGTCCTTGAACTGCGTCATGCGGCTGGCCTCCCCGAACGCCGTCAGGCACCCCAGGACCCAGCCGAGTTCGGCGTGCTCGGGCACGTGGCTCTGCGCGAAGACGGCGCTGCGAGCGGGGTCGACGCCCATCGCGAGCAGCTCCGCGACCGCCTCCCTGGTACGTCGGCGCAGCTGCTCCGGCTCGGCGACGTCGATGAGTGCGTGCAGGTCGGCCAGGAAGAAGAAGCACTCCGACTCGTCCTGCATCGCCGTCCAGTGCCGTACCGCACCGACGTAGTTGCCGAGCTGGAAGCTCTCGCCGGTGGGCCGGATGCCGGAAAGGACGCGCGGACGTGACATGGGCGGCATCCTCCCAGACGGCCGTGGGGCACCGCCCGTCCGCGCCCTGTCAGGCCGAGCACTCCACAGTGAGCGACACGCCGCGCCAGCGGCCGACGGGCAGCAGCCGCTCGAGCGCCACGACGCCCCGGAGCGCGGCGTTGAGCAGCGGCGGCACCCGATCGAGGTCGCTGCCGCTCGACGAGCGGCGCCGCCAGCGGACCAGCGGCCGCAGCACGACGTTCCAGGCCCGGACCCGCTCGAGCCGGAAGCCCGCGGACTGCAGCAGCGAGAGCAGCTGGTCGCGCTCGTAGCGGCGCACGTGCCCGACCGCCTCGTCGTGCGCGGACCACAACGCCATGCTCGTCGGCACCATCACCAGCAGTCGTCCGCCGGGCCGCAGCACCCGGCGGACCTCGGCGACCGCCCGGGCGTCGTCCGAGATGTGCTCGAGCACATCGAACGCGACGACGACGTCGAGCTCGTCGGTGCCGAACGGCAGGGCGCAAGCATCGGCCCGCACGACCGTGAGTCCGCGCTGGCGGGCCACCTGTGCCCCTTGCTCGCCGTACTCCAGCGCGAAGGCCCGCAGGCCTGCGTCGCGGAGCACGCGGGTGTTGCCGCCCCCGGCCGCTCCGATGTCGAGCGCCCGCCCCCGGTCACCGCCGCGCGCCAGCATGCGCCCGAGCAGGTGTCGCCGCTCGGCGTACCACCAGTGGCGGTCCTCCAGCCGGGCGAGCTTGCGGACCTCGTCGGCGTCCATGGCGGCGAGTGTGTCAGGCGTCCCGGTCGGCGACCGCGGTCGGTCGGCCGGACGCGCCCTCGACGGTCTCGGCGATCACGTAGAGCGGGCGGCTCTTGGTCTCCCGGTAGATCCTGCCGACGTACTGGCCCAGGATGCCGACGGTGATGAGCTGCACCCCGCCGAGGAAGAGCACGACCGCCATCAAGGAGGCGTAGCCGGGCAGGGCATACGACGGGTGCAGGATCTTGGCGCCTACGAGAACCACCAGCAGCAGCACCGAGGCCAGCGAGACCAGGAAGCCCAGCCTCGTCGCGAGGGTGAGCGGGACCTCCGAGAAGCTGGCGATGCCGTCGGTCGCCAGCCGCAGCATCTTGCGCGATGTGTAGCTCGTGACACCGAGGTGGCGGGGGTCGCGGTCGTAGTCGTAGGCGCACTGCCGGAACCCGGCCCAGGACACCAGCCCGCGCACATAGCGGTTCTGCTCGCGCATCCCGGTCAGGACCTCGGCGACCCTACGGTCGAGCAGCCGGAAGTCGCCGGCATCGAGCGGCAGGTCCACCTCGGACATCGCGTTGACCAGGCGGTAGAACACCCGTGCTGTCAGCACCTTGAACCGTGACTCACCGGCCCGGCTGCGCCGCCGGCCGTAGACGACGTCCCAGCCCTGCTGCCACAGCCGCACCATGTCCGGGACGACCTCAGGCGGGTCCTGCAGGTCGCTGTCGAGCACGACGACCACGTCACCGCGCGCCAGGTCCGTCCCCGCGGTGATGGCGAGCTGGTGACCGAAGTTGCGCGAGAGGCGGTGTACGACGACGTGCGGGTCGGACCGGGCCAGCTGCTTCATGGCCGCGAACGAGCCGTCGCTGCTGCCGTCGTCCACGAGCACCAGCTCGTAGTCCAGGTCCGCGGGCAGGCCGGCCATGGCCTTCGTGACCCTCCGGTGGAACTCGCAGATGCCTCCCGCCTCGTTGTAGACCGGGCTCACGACGGACAGCAGACGCGGCCCAGGTGGCCGCGCCGCGTCCGCGGGCAGCGACGGCGCCGCGGAGCCGCTCACCTCGGCGAGTCGAGTGACCACACCTGGGCCCACCGGGTCTGGTCGCGCAGGGTCGCGAACGGAGACAGCGAGCTGACCGCGCGGACGGTCTGGTCCAGGAACACCCAGCGCACGCCGCGCCCGCGCAGCGCCACCGCGTCCGCGGCTGTCGGCCGAGCAAGGAAGCGGTCGTTGAGGTTGAGCAGCGCGAGGTCGGAGAAGGGTGCGTAGAGCGACCCGGTCACATACCGCTTCGTCTGCTCGGCCCAGGCCGGGCTGTACGCCCAGCCCTCCACGAGCACGCGGCGCTCCGTGTACGCCGAGACCACAAAACGCCGTGCGTCGCAGGCGCCGCGTGGCGCGGCGCAGTGGCGGTTGGTCATCACGACGTCCTGCGCCGAGGAGTGGTCGCGCAGCCATCGGGCCGCCGCGATCTGGTCTCGGGAGATCGCGAACCGGGCAGTGCTCGCCACCGGCGGCGACACCGGCGCCGGGACGGCCTGGACGCGGCGCGTCAGGGCAGGAGCCAGGACCGCGCCGCACAGCGCCACCGTCACCGCGCCCACCAGGACCAGGCCCGGGGGGTCGCCGCGCCGTCGGCGGAGCACACCCGCGAGGACCGCGCCGCCCGCGACGGTCACGGCAGCGAACGTCCCCACGTTGCGCAGGACGACATCCAGTGCCCGTGGCCCCGCCCCGTCCAGGCCCCCCCGGACCCCGGCGGCCAGGTAGACGGCGTTGAGGCCGAGGGTCAGTCCGACCGCGAGCACGGCCACCGCGCGCCACCGGAGCCGGACCCGGAGCTGCTCTGCAAGCGCGACCAGTCCCATCCCCGACCCGACGGCCAGGACCGGTTGGGCGTTGCGCAGGAAGTAGAACTGGGAGTCGCCCACCTGGGAGAACAGCACGGTCGCGAGGGCGCCGGCCAGCCCGGTCCCCAGCAGCAGCCAGGGCACGGGGTCCCGTAGTGCGCCGCGTCGCAGCAGCACCCCGAGCAGCCCGGCGCCGATGGTCAGCGCCGTCACCACGACGACGGTGTCGAGCTCGGCGGCGGGCAGGTTCGCGAGCGGACCGGTCTGCTCGATCACGACCCGGCTCAGTCCACCGTCCGCAGCGGCACGCGACGGGTCGAACACCAGGCCCTGGGTGGCCCCGCGGAAGATGAGGACGATGCCTGCAACCAGGCACCCGACCAAAACGGCCAGGTCGAGCAGGATGCGGCGCAGCAGACCGGAACGGCTCAGCAGCGCGGTGCCGGCGGCCAGCGCCACGCCGGCCACCACCACCGGCAGTGCCGAGCCCTTGGTGCCGACGGCCGTGAAGCCGAGCACCGCCAGCATGAGCACAGCGCCCGGTCTCGCCGTGCCCCGCCAGTGGGCCGCCAGCAGGCCCACGAGCACCAGGGACACCGGGGTGGACAGCCCCAGGCTGGGCGACAGCGGGTTGGTCAGGTTCACCAGCTGGGGAAACCCGAACACGTCGAGGCTGCCGGCGCCGGTCGCGAACAGCGCCGCCGGCGGGCCGGCCCACGGTGAGCCGCTGACCCGCACGGCGACGGCGGCGACGGTCAGCGGCAGGACGACTGCCAGGAGGGCCGGGAGGAACCGCAGCAGCACGCCGTCAAGCGGTGTGTGGCTGGCCACGGCGACCTGGGCGACCCAGGCGTGGCTGAACCAGTGGTAGGTCAACGGCTGCCCGCGGACGAAGGGCATGCTTGCCGGGCCGTGGTGGGCGAGCTCGGCCGACAGCGCCAGGTGGAACGACATGTCGACGTACGTCGCGCGGAAGCCCGAGTCCCAGCTCAGCAGGACCTGGTTGTAGAAGCTGCGCAGCACAGGGATGTCCAGCAGGGCGACGACCGCCACGAGCGGCCCCCACAGCCACGGCAACGGCTCGGTCGTAGTGGCCCTCAGCCGGGTCCGGGTGGTGGGCAGCACCAGCAGCCCGGTCGCCACCGCCGGGCCCGCCAGCAGGGACAGCCAGCCGAGCCCGAGCGTCCCGGCGACGGCCTGGGTGGCTACCGCGAGCGCGGTCCCGACGGCGAAGCCCGCGACGACGTCCTCGGCCCACCAACCCCGCAGCGGCCGCACCAGCCGCCAGAGCAGGACGCCCGGCAGCACCTGCGTACCGGCGACGACCAGCAGCGCCCGGGCAGCGGCCAGCCAAGGCAGACCAGCCGCCACCGCCAGCCCGAGCATCACCAGCAGCGCGGCCGCCGGGCCACCGAGGGCCGCTGCCTGCCGCACCGATCGGGCCGGGCGGCGAGCCGGCCTTGGTACCGGCCGCAGCGCGCGGACGGACGCCAACGCTGTGTCCGTCACCCCCAGAGCCTAGCCTCGCCGACCCTTCTGCCTGCGGACGTCAGGCCGGGCCGGCGGGCAGGGCGGCTGCGGTCCCCGTCGCCGGGTCGGGCAGGGTGGAGCCGTGCCGGACGTCTGGGATCTCGTCGTCGTCGGGGCCGGCCCGGCCGGCGCTGCGGCGGCGCTCTCGGCCCTGCAGCAGCGGCCGCAGGCCCGGGTGCTGCTGCTGGACCGATCGGCGTTCCCGCGCGACAAGAGCTGCGGGGACGGGATCGCGCCGCATGCCGTGGACCAGCTGCACCACCTCGGCGTCGCGGGCGTGCTCGCCGACCGAGTGCCGGTACGCCGGCTGCGCCTGCGCTCGCCCTCCGGCGTCGAGGTCACCCAGGACCTGCGGCGACCCGACTACGTGGTGCCGCGGGAGGTCTTCGACGCCCGCCTGGTCGCGGCGGCCGTCGCGAGGGGGGCCGTGCTCCGGCGGCACACGGTTCGCCGGCTCGAGCGGCTCCCTGACCGGACGGGGACCGGCGGGGCGGTGGTCGACGGCGACCTGGTCGCTCGGGCGGTGGTGGGTGCGGACGGCGCCAACGGCGTCGTACGCCGGCTGCTCGGGCTGCCGCGCCAGCCGGACGGCGCGGTGGCGGTCGCGGTGCGCGGCTACGCCGCCTCCCCGGCCGGGCCGCCGGAGCAGTTCATCGCCCTGGACGGCCGGCAGTGGCCGGCGTACGCCTGGCGCTTCGACGCCGGTGACGGCACGAGCAACGTCGGCTTCGGCATGCTGCTGCCGATGCTGCGCGAAGCCGGCCGGGAGCGGGACGGAGGCGGGGACGGGCGGGCCGGCGGCCGGGCCGAGCTGCACGGCCGGCTGGCAGAGCTGCTGCCCGGCGTCGAGGCGAGCCGCCTGGTCAGCCACAAGCTGCCGCTGTCGACCCGGCGGCCGGCCCAGCCACGCGGGCGGGTCCTGCTGGCCGGCGACGCGATGTCGCTGATCAACCCGATGACCGGCGAGGGGATCTTCTACGCGCTGCTGTCCGGCCGGCTCGCCGGCGCCGCGGCGGTGACCGCGCAGGACCCGGGCCGGGCGTACGCCGGCGAGCTGCGGCGCGAGCTGGGCCGGCACCTGCGGCACACCAGCGCGCTCGCCCGGCTCACCCGGCGCCCCTCGGTCATCGACGCGGGGCTGGTGGCGTGCGGTCGGTCGCCGGGCGCGTTCGACGCACTCGTCCAGGTCGGCCTCGGCGACGGCCTGATCACCCGCCCGCTGCTCGCCGGCCTGGCCCGGGAGGCGGCCCGCCGGCTGGTCAGCCGCTGAGCATGCCCCGCAGCACGTCGGCCTCCTTCGCCGTCAGCCGACCGACCATCTCCACCAGGAACCGCTCGGCCCGGCCGCCGATCACCGGCACCCGCACCGTGGCGGTGCCGTCGATGACGTAGGTGCAGCCGTCCCCGTCGGGCTCCAGCCGCATCGTGCCGCCGAGCTGGGCCGGCGCGCCGGCGAGGTCGGCCCGCCAGGTGCCGGGACGTACGCCGGCCGGCCCGGCCGGTCCCCAGCTGTCGCTCTGCTGGACCCGACCGTCGCGGGGCAGGAACCGCTCCAGGAACGCGGGGGTGCCCGCCGGCAGCTCACGGGAGACGACCAGCACCACCCCGCCGTCGGCGGCCTGCTCGCGGCGCACCACCTGGCTGCCGTCCCCGAGCACCTCGGCCCTGCGGTGCGCCCAGCCCTCCCCCGAGAGCGCGGCGAACGTCGTCTCGACGTCGGCCGCGCAGGGGTAGGCGTGGTGCAGCGTGGTGCTCAGGACGCCTCCCGGTGCTCGCCCGCAGCGTGAGCCGCGGCCTGTTCCTGCTCAGGTGCGGCCACGAGCGGCGTGACGCGCACCCGGGCGACCCGCCGGCCGTCGAGCTCGGTGACCTCCAGCCGGTGGCCGTCCACCTCGACCGCCTCGCCGGTGGCCGGCAGGTGCCCGAGGCTGGCCATCACGTAGCCGGCGAGGGTCTCGTACGGCCCGTCCGGCAGGCGTACGCCGGTCTGCTCGCCGACCTCGTCGAGGTTGAGCAGGCCGTCCGCCTCCACCTCCCCGCCCTGCAAGCGCAGCGCCTCGCCGCCGGCCACGTCGTACTCGTCGCGGATGTCGCCGACGACCTCCTCGATCAGGTCCTCGAGCGTGACGATGCCGGCGGTGCCGCCGTACTCGTCGACGACGACGGCGATGTGGTGGCCCTCGCGGCGCATCTCCGACATCGCCGGCAGCACCCGCTTGGTGCCCGGCAGCAGCTTGACCTCACGGGTGACGTCGCCGACCTTGCGGCCGCGGGCCGCCTCCGGCAGCACCACCAGGTCGCGCACGTGCACGAAGCCGAGGACGTCGTCCTGCGAGCCGCCGGCTACCGGATAGCGCGAGTGGGGGGCGTCGGCGGTGAGCCGGGCGGCGCTGGACACCGGCATCGACGCGTCGAGGAAGGCGACCTCGGTGCGGGGGATCATCACCTCGCGCAACTGGCGCTCCCCCGCCGCGAAGACCTCATCGATCAGCTTGCGTTCGTCGGTGCTGAGCGACTCGTGCGAGGCGACCAGGCCGCGCAGCTCCTCCTCGGTGATCGCCTCGCGTCGCGCCGACGGATCCGCTCCGAGCAGGCGTACGACGACGTCGGTGCTGCGGCTGAGCAGCCAGATGACCGGCCGCACCACCTGGGCGAAGCGGTCCACGAACGGCGCGAGCAGCAGCGCGGTGCCCTCCGCGCGCTGCAGGCCCAGCCGCTTGGGCACCAGCTCGCCGACCACGATCGCGACATAGCTGATGACGAGGGTGATGAGCACCAGCGCCAGGACGTCGGCCAGGCCGCTGGACAGGCCGGCCCGCTCGAGCACCGGCTGCAGGTGGCTGGACAGCCGCGCCTCTCCGAAGGCGGCCGACATGAAGCCGGCGAAGGTGACACCGATCTGCGCGGCCGCGAGGAACCGGTTGGGCGTCGCGGTCAGGGAGCCGACGCGGGCGCCGCGGCGGCCGCGGCCGGCCAGTCCTTTGACCTGGCTCTCGCGCAGGCTCACCAGCGAGATCTCGCCGGCGACGAACACGGCGCCGAACAGGATGAGCACCAGGATCAGCCCGATGCTCACGAGCACGTCGGTCACGGCGCGCCACCGGCCCGGTGGCGCGCCGACCTACTCGGAGGTTGGTCCACCCCACAAGGGTAGGACAGCGCGCCCTGCCGGCTGGCGGCTAGCCCATCGCCTGCTTGAGGTTGTCGTCGATCGAGGCGAGGAACTCCTGCGTGGTCTGGAACTCCTGGTCCCTGCCGACCAGCAGCGCGAGGTCCTTGGTCATGCTGCCCTGCTCGACGGTCCGGACGCAGACGCGCTCGAGCGTCTCGGCGAAGCCGGTGACCTCCGGCGTGGAGTCCATCTTGCCGCGGTAGGACAGGCCCTGCGTCCAGGCGAAGATGGACGCGATCGGGTTGGTCGAGGTCGGCTTGCCCTGCTGGTGCTGGCGGAAGTGGCGGGTGACCGTCCCGTGCGCCGCCTCGGCCTCGACCGTCCTGCCGTCCGGCGTCATCAGCACGCTGGTCATCAGCCCGAGCGAGCCGAAGCCCTGCGCGACGGTGTCGGACTGCACGTCGCCGTCGTAGTTCTTGCAGGCCCAGACGTAGCCGCCCTCCCACTTCATCGCCGCCGCGACCATGTCGTCGATGAGCCGGTGCTCGTAGGTGATGCCGGCAGATTCGAAGTCGGCCTGGAACTCGCTCGCGAAGACCTCGGCGAACAGGTCCTTGAAGCGCCCGTCGTACGCCTTCATGATCGTGTTCTTGGTGGACAGGTAGACCGGCAGACCGCGGTCGAGCCCGTAGCGAAGCGAGGCGCGGGCGAAGTCACGGATCGAGGCGTCCAGGTTGTACATCGCCATCGCGACGCCCCCGCCGGGGAAGTCGAAGACGTTTAGCTCGATCGGCTCGGAGCCGTCCTTGGGCGCGAAGGTCAGCGTGAGGGTGCCCTCGCCCGGGACCACCATGTCCGTCGCGCGGTACTGGTCGCCGAACGCGTGCCGGCCGATGATGATGGGCTTGGTCCAGCCCGGCACGAGGCGCGGGATGTTGGAGATGACGATCGGCTCGCGGAAGATGACGCCGCCGAGGATGTTGCGGATCGTGCCGTTGGGCGACTTCCACATCTTCTTCAGGCCGAACTCGCTGACCCGGGCCTCGTCCGGCGTGATGGTCGCGCACTTCACGCCGACGCCGTGCTGCTTGATGGCGTTGGCCGCGTCGACCGTCACCTGGTCGTCGGTGGCGTCGCGGTGCTCGATGCCGAGGTCGTAGTACCTCAGGTCGACGTCCAGGTAGGGCAGGATCAGCTGGTCCTTGATGAAGGACCAGATGATCCGGGTCATCTCGTCGCCGTCGAGCTCGACGACGGGGCTGGCAACCTTGATCTTCGCCATGCGGTGTCGGATTCTCCCTACAGGCTGTGGACCCGGAGTCGGTGTACTACAGGCGCTGGACGTCGGCCTGCTTGGTCCGGACGGCCTCGGCGGCCGCCAGCAGATCGGCCAGCTCTGGCCCCGTGAGCTCACCTTCCACGACCTTGCGTACGCCGGAGCGGCCGATCTCGGCCTCCACGCCCAGGTAGACGCCCTCGATGCCGTACTCCCCGTCGACCCAGGCGCAGACCGGCATCACCGCTGCGCTGTCCTCGATCACCGCCTTGGCCATCCGGGCGGCGGCGGCGCTCGGCGCGTAGTAGGCCGACCCGGTCTTGAGCAGCGCGACGACCTCGGCGCCGCCGTTGCGGGTGCGCTCGACGATCTCGTCGATCTTCGTCTGGGGCAGCACGTCCGCCAGGGGCCGGCCGTCGACGCTGCACCGGCTCGGCACCGGGACCATCGTGTCGCCGTGCGAACCAAGGGTCAGCGTCCTGACCTTGCCCACCTCGACCCCCGCGGCCTCCGCCACGTTGTTGGTGAAGCGGGCGGTGTCGAGCATGCCGGCCTGGCCGATGACGCGGGACTTCGGGAAGCCGGTCGCCAGCTGGGTGAGCGCGGTCATCTCGTCGAGCGGGTTGGAGACCACGATGACGACGGCGTCGGGCGAGTGCTTGGCGACGTTCTCCGCCACCCCGCGCACGATGCCGGCGTTGACCTCGATCAGGTCCATGCGGCTCATCCCCGGCTTGCGTGGCAGCCCGGCCGTGATGACCACGACGTCCGAGCCCGCGGTGCTGTCGTAGCCGCCGCCCTCCTTGGTCGTGGTGACACCCACGACGAGCGTCTCGAAGCCCTCGATCGGCCGAGACTGGTCGAGGTCCAGCGCCAGTCCCTCCGCCTTGCCCTCGACGATGTCGGTGAGCACCACTGTCTCGAAGACGTCGTACTCGGCCAGCCGCTGCGCGGTCGTCGAGCCGTAGAAGCCGGCGCCGACAACGGTCACCTTGCCCTTGCGTGCCATGCGGGACCACTCCGCTCGGTCGACGATGTCCTGCCCCACACGCTATTGCGTACGACGCGGGCGCCGATCCCGGGGTCGCTCAGCCGTTGTGCGGCACGACGGTGGCCAGCAGCACCAGCCCGAAGCCGAGCGCGAGCAGCAGCACCCCGTCCACGGTGCGGCTGCGCACGACGAGCAGGCCGGCCTGCCGCGCCGGGAGCGACAGCCGCAGGCCCGCGGCGAGCAGGAGGCCGACGCCGACGCACTGCGAGCCGGCCCGCCACTTGCCGAAGGCGACCGCGCCGAGCCCGACCGCGACGACGCCCAGCACCGCGAGCGTCGGCAGCTCGGTCAGCCGCGCGAGCAGGCTGCGCGGGCCGAGCTGCTGCTCCGGGCTCACGGGTTGGTCGTCCCGGGCCTGGCCGGCGGCGGCTGCTCGCCCGAGAGCACGGAGACGGCCAGGTCGGCCTGAGCCGCGCGCACGAGCACGTGGTCGGTGGTGAAGCCCGACACCGAGGTGAACGGGATCTGGGCGCAGGCGAGCCGGTCGGCGACGTCGGCGAGGAAGCCCACCTGCTCCCACGGCAGCGGTCCGGGGAAGGTCACCCGCCGCCAGCCCGGCTCCACGCCGAGCGGCCCGTCGCCGTACGCCGCCAGCTGCTCCTCGGAGCAGACCAGGGTCACCTCGTCGTCGTCCACCACGAGAGCGCTGAAGCCGGCCGGGTCGGACGGTGGCCGCCAGTCGGCGGGCCAACGGCTCACCGCCAGGTGGGTCGGGTCCAGCCGCGGGCGCAGGTCGGCCATGCCGCAGGTCCTCCTCAGGTCGCCGCAGCGTACCGACGCCCGCGCGGTGTGCAGCGCGGCGCACCCGGGTACCGCCTGCGTCAAGCGGCACCGGGGCTACCTCCGGCGGCCCGCCCTCGACAGCCCTGGGAGGATCCCCCCGTGGACACGCCCCATCTGCGGCTGGAGGAGACCGGCGAGACCTTCCCGCTCGAGCACGGGGTGAGCACCGTCGGCCGCGGCGCGGGCGTCGACATCGCGCTGGAGGACACCAGCGTCTCGCGGCTGCACGCCGAGATCGTCCGGCGGGGGCTGCACGTCTACGTCAGCGACCTCGGCCTGTCGACGAACGGCACCCGGGTCAACGGGCGCCCGGTGGGCCGGCGGGTGCTGCAGGAGGGCGACGTGCTGTCCTTCGGGACCGCCCGCACGCGCATCGCCGGCCTGGCGGCGAGGCAGGAGTCCGAGGACACCGTCGAGCTGCGCCGGATCTCGGCGCCGGACCTCACCCGCCGGGAGCTGGAGGTGCTCACCTCGCTGTGCCGGCCGGCCCTGCAGCAGGACGCCTTCGTGGCGCCGGCCACCGCCAAGGACGTCGCGGACGAGCTGGTCGTGACCGAGGCCGCGGTCAAGCAGCACCTGCTGCGGCTCTACCAGAAGTTCCGCATCGGCGAGGGCGTCAACCGCCGGGCCCGGCTCGCCAACGAGGTCATCAGCGCCGGCGTCGTACGCCCGCTCCCCTCGGACCTGGACGGCGACGTGCGCCGGGCCGGCTGAGGGTCCAGGCTGCCGGCGAGGCAGTCAGGAGCAGCTGCGCTCGGCCGCCTCGACGACGTTGGACAGCAGCATGGCCCGGGTCATCGGGCCGACCCCGCCGGGCATCGGCGCGAGGAAGGCGGCCACCTCCCGCACGTCCGGTGCGACATCGCCGACCAGGCCGCTGTCGGTGCGGGTGATCCCGACGTCGAGGACCGCTGCGCCCGGCTGCACCCAGTCCGGCTGCACGAGGCCGGGGAGCCCGGCCGCGACGACGACGACGTCGGCCCGGCGTACCGCAGCACGCAGGTCACGGGTGCCGGTGTGGCAGAGGGTGACGGTGCTGTTCTCGCTGCGCCGGGTGAGCAGCAGACCGAGTGGGCGGCCGACGGTCACGCCGCGGCCGACGACGGTCACCTCGGCGCCGTCGAGCGGGACGCCGTAGCGGCGCAGCAGCTCGACGCAGCCACGCGGCGTGCATGGCAGGGGGCCGGTGCCGCCGAGGACCAGCCGGCCGAGGTTGGTCGGATGCAGGCCGTCGGCGTCCTTGTCCGGGTCCATCGCCTCGAGCACCGCTCCGCTGTCGAGCCCCCGCGGCAGCGGCAGCTGGACGAGGTAGCCCGTGCAGGACGGGTCGGCGTTGAGCTCGGCGACCACGGCCAGCACGTCCGCCTGGCTCGCGGTTGCTGGCAGCTCGCGGGAGATCGACGCGATGCCCACCTCGGCGCAGTCACGGTGCTTGCCCGCCACGTAGGAGCGCGAGCCGGCATCCTCGCCGACCAGGACGGTGCCGAGGCCGGGGACCACTCCGCGCGCGGCCAGCGCCGCGACCCGCTGCGCGAGCTCGACGCGGATCGCCGCGCCCGTGGCCTTGCCGTCCAGGAGGGTCGCGGTCACCCGACCGAGCCTAGCCAGGCGGTGCGGGGCCCCTCCGTGCGTCTGGTCACCAGGGCGTCAGGTCACCAGGCTGAGCAGCAGGACCACCGTGGTGATGCCCAGCAGCGCGGCGGCGGCCAGCTGCGGGTTGCCGGCGGAGCCGGCGGCGGCGAGGACGGTCATGAGCTACCTCCCGGATCGGGTTTCCCGGCACCGCGTCGGCCCGGGAGGGGGCGCAACAGCTGGTCGAGCACGTCGTCGACCGGCCCGTCGGCGGACAGGGTCGTGCCGGGCTCGTCGGGCTGCAGCGCCTGCAGTGTGGCGAGCTGGCTGCCGAGCAGGGAGGCCGGCATGAAGTGGCCACGCCTCGCCTCGAGCCGGACGCGGAGCACCTCGGGGCGGACGTCGAGGTGGGCGAACCACACCGAGGGGTGCCCCTTGCGGAGCAGGTCGCGATAGGACCGCTTGAGCGCCGAGCAGGTGAGGATGGCGTCCCGACCGGCCCGCTCCCGCCCTCCGACCCACGCGGCGATCGCCCGCAGCCATGGCCAGCGGTCGCCGTCGTCCAACGCCTCTCCCGCGGCCATCTTCGCGACGTTGGCCGGTGGGTGCAGCTCGTCGCCTTCCTGGTAGGGCCAGCCGAGCCGTTCAGCCGCCGCCCGGGCGACCGCGGTCTTGCCACAGCCCGAGACACCCATCACGACCACCGAGGTCGTCAGCTGCGAGCGGGTCGGCGCCACCACGTGCGGAGCCGTTCCCCGGCACCGGCACCGCAACCCGTCCAAGATCGCCGTCTCTGCACCGTCATCTCGGCTCGGGTGCGGCCCTAGTGGGCGAAGTGCCTGGTGCCGGTGAAGTACAGCGTCACGCCCGCGGCCCGCGCCGCCGCCACGACCGCCTCGTCGCGGACCGAGCCGCCCGGCTCGACGACGGCCAGCACGCCGGCGTCCAGCAGCACCTGCAGCCCGTCGGCGAACGGGAAGAAGGCGTCGGAGGCCGCGACGGCGCCCTGCGCCCGCTCGGCGGCTCTCGCCACCGCGAGCCGCGCCGCGTCGACCCGGTTGACCTGGCCCATCCCGACGCCCACAGTCGCCGCCCTGGAGGCCAGCAGGATGGCGTTGGACCGCACCGCGCGCACCGCCCGCCAGGCGAACTCCAGGTCGGCAAGCATCTCGGTGTCGGCGGCCGGACCGGCCTGCAGCGTCCACGCCGCGGGGTCGTCGCCAGGGGCATCGACGCTGTCGGCGTGCTGCAGCAGCACTCCCCCGCAGACCTGCCGGAAGTCCAGCCCGACACCACTGTGGCCGCTGGTGCGCAGCACCCGGATCGAGGGCTTGCGGGCGAGCACCTCCACAGCGCCGTCGTCGTACGCCGGAGCCGCGACCACCTCGGTGAAGACCTCGGCGACCTGCTCGGCCATGGCGACCGAGACGGGCCGGTTGACCGCGATGACCCCGCCGAACGCCGAGACGGGGTCGCAGGCATGCGCCTTGCGGTGCGCCTCGGCGACGTCCTCGCCGCTCGCGATCCCGCAGGGGTTGGCGTGCTTGACGACCGCCACCGTCGGCGCGCGGAAGTCGTTGGCGGCGCGCAGGGCCGCGTCGGTGTCGACGTAGTTGTTGTAGGACATCTGCTTGCCGTGCAGCTGCTCGGCAGTCGCCAGCGAGTCGCCGACGCCCGCGCCGACGTACAGGGCCGCCCCCTGGTGCGGGTTCTCGCCGTACCGCAGGACGGCGGAGCGCTCCCACGTCGCGCCCAGCCAGTCCGGGAAGCCCTGCTCCGCACCGCTGCCGTCGTACGCGCTGGCGAACCACGACGCGACCGCGACGTCGTACGACGCGGTGTGCGCGAAGGCGCGCGCTGCGAGCCGGCGCCGCTGCTCGAAGGTGAAGCCGCCGGCGGCGACCGCCGCGAGGACCTCGGCGTACGACGCGGGGCTCACGGCGACCGCGACGGAGGGGTGGTTCTTGGCGGCGGCGCGGACCATCGTCGGCCCGCCGATGTCGATCTGCTCGACGCACTCGTCCGGCGAGGCGCCCGAGGCGACGGTGTCCGCGAAGGGGTAGAGGTTGACCACGACCAGGTCGAACGGCGCGATGCCCAGCTCGGCGAGCCGGCGCTCGTGCTCGGGCAGCCGGCGGTCGGCCAGGATGCCGGCGTGGACCTTGGGGTGCAGGGTCTTGACCCGCCCGTCGAGGCACTCCGGGAAGCCGGTGAGCTCCTCGACGGGCGTCACCGCGACGCCGGCCGCACGCAGCCGGGCGGCGGTCGAGCCGGTCGACACGAGCTCCACACCGGCCCGGGCCAGGCCGTGGCCGAGCTCCTCGAGACCGGTCTTGTCGTAGGTGCTGACGAGGGCGCGCCGCACCGGGATCTGGGTCATGGCAGGTGCACGGTCCTTCCGGTCACGGTCCAGCCGCCACGGGCGAGCCGGCCGACGGCCTGCACGTAGAGCGGCTGCTCGACGTCCTGGATGCGCGCGTGCAGGCTGCGCTCGTCGTCGCCGGGCAGCACCGGGACGGCGACCTGCGCGACGACCGGCCCGGTGTCGACCCCCTCGTCGACCAGGTGCACGGTCACGCCGGAGACCTTCACGCCGTACGCGAGGGCGTCCGCCACCGCGTGCGCCCCGGGGAACGCCGGCAGCAGCGCGGGGTGGGTGTTGACGACCCGGCCGCCGAACCGGGCCAGGAACACCGACCCCAGGATGCGCATGAAGCCCGCGCAGACCACCAGGTCGGGGGCGTGCGCGGCGACCGCGTCGGCCAGCGCCTCGTCCCAGCGACCGCGGTCCGGGAAGTCCGAAAACGGTACGACGAAGGACGGCACCTGTGCACAGGCCGCCCGCTGCAGCGCCGGCGCCTCGGGGCGGTCGCTGCCGACGGCCACGACCTGCGCGCCGTAGCCGGGCTCGGCCGCGGCCTCGAGCAGGGCCTGCAGCGTGCTGCCCCGGCCCGACGCGAGGACCACGAGGCGGGCGGGCAGGGCGTCCTCCGGCAGCTCGGCATGCGCGAATCGGGTGGCCTTCCGGCGCCGGGCGAGCCTAGCGGGACCAAACACCCCCGAGAACGACCCATCCACGGCAGGATGTCGCGCGTCGACCGGCCGCGACCCCGCGGCCCCACTCCGGGAGGACCCCGTGACCGCACCCCAGGACCCGTTCGCAGCACCCGGCGGCGGTGCCGAGCCCCCAGCACAGGACGCGCCGCAGGGGCCGCCGCCGGGTTACGGTCAGCCGCCGGCGCAGGGCAGCGGCCAGTACGGCGCCCCGCCCCAGTCCGGGGCACCGCAGCACGGGGCACCGCAGTACGGGGCACCGCAGTACGGGGCACCGCAGCAGTACGCCGGCTCCGGCGGCAGCTGGCAGGGGCCGCCGCTGGCCAGCTGGGGCAGCCGGGTCGGCAGCGCCATCATCGACGCGCTCCCGGCGCTCGCCATCGAGCTCGTCGGTGTCGGTCTCGGCGCGGCGATCGGGGGCGGCGTCGGTGGCCTGCTGACCGCCCTCGGCATCCTCGGGGCCATCGGCTGGGTCTTCTACAACCTGGTGCAGCAGGGCAAGACCGGGCAGGGCCTCGGCAAGCGGGCCCTCAAGACGCGCCTGCTGCGCGAGCAGGACGGTCAGGTCGTCGGCCCCGGCCTGTCCATCGGGCGGGCCTTCGTCCACGTGGTGGACGGCATCTTCTACCTCGGCTACCTCTGGCCGCTGTGGGACAGCAAGAAGCAGACCTTCGCCGACAAGATCCTCAAGACCGTGGTCGTCAAGGTTTAGCCGCGTCGTTCACCCCGCTCACCAGGATCCGTCGCCACAGGAGAAGTGATGACCGCACCGCAGGACCCGCAAGTCCCTTCCGGCCAGGGCGAGGGACAGGGCCCCGGCGACGCCGAGCCGATCGGCCGGGCTCCCGACCAGGCGCCGGGCCAGCCGTCCGGCTTCGGCCAGGCTCCGGACCAGCCGCCCGGGTGGGGCCAGGCTTCAGGCCAGGCGCCTCCAGGCCAGGTGCCGCCAGGTCAGGCGCCCGCCTACGGCCAGCCGGCGTACGGCACCCCTTCGACGGCAGCCCCGCGCAACGGGCTCGGCACCGCGGCGCTGGTGCTCGGGATCCTCGCCGTGCTGGGCGCCTTCGTCGTCTTCGGGGCCCTGCTCGGCATCGTCGCCATCGGGCTCGGGGTGATCGCGCGGGGCCGGGTCAAGCGCGGCGAGGCGACCAACGGCGGCTCCGCGCTCGCCGGGATCATCCTGGGAGTCATCTCGCTCCTGATCGCGGCGGCGCTGATCGCCTTTGGTGTCAGCATCCTGTCCTCGGACAACGGCAAGAAGCTGCAGGACTGCATCCGCGCCGCCGGCCAGGACCAGGCTGCCCAGCAGACCTGCCAGCGCGAGTTCCAGAACAACTTCGGCAAGTAGCCGCCCAGCCGTCACAGGTCAGGAGCCGACGTGAGCACGCCCCAAGACCCCTACCTCCCGCCGCCGGGAGGGTCGGACCCGACAGAGGGTCGGCCGTCCGAGCCCGGCGGGCAGTCCGGGCCCGGCGGGCAGTCCGGGCCCGGCGGGCAGTCCGGCGCCGACAGCCCCTGGACGGACGCCGGACCGGGGCAGCAGCCCGCCGGACAGCCGCAGTACGGCCAGCCCCAGTACGGGCAGCAGCCTGCCGGCCAGGCGCAGTACGGCCAGCAGCAGTACGGGCAGCCCCAGTACGGGCAGCAGCCCGGCCAGGCGCAGCCCGGCCAGGCGCAGCCCGGCCAGCAGCAGTACGGCCAGCAGCAGTACGGCCAGCAGCAGTACGGCCAGGCGCAGTACGGGCAGCAGCAGTACGGGCAACCCCAGTACGGCCAGCAGCAGTACGGCCAGCAGCAGTACGGCCAGCAGCCCGGGTGGGGCGGGCCCGGCTATCCCCAGGCGTACGTGGCCCAGCCGCACGGCCCGCGCAAGGCCAACACGCTGGCGATCGTGTCCCTGGTGCTCATCTTCGTCTTCACGCCGGCCGCGCTGGTCACCGGGATCATCGCCCGCAAGCAGATCCGGCAGAGCGGCGAGGACGGCAACGGGATGGCTCTGGCCGGCGTGATCTGCGGCGCGCTCAGCATCGCCTTCCTCGTCCTGTTCATCGTGATCGCCATCATCGTCTCGGCGGCGGCCAACACCGGCGGCAGCGGCAGCTACTCCTCGATGGCCACGCTGGCGGCGCTCACCGGCTGACCGCCCGGCGACTCAGCCCACCGCGCAGCCCGGCGCGCAGCCCGGCGACGGCCGCGGCCCCTACACCGACCTCCAGCGCCACACCGAGCCCGACCCGCCACGGCGACGGCCCGAAGGCCGCGAGCCGGCCGCCCCCGAGCGGTCCCCCGGCGAGCGCGGCCAGCAGCGCCAGCACGGCCCCGACGCACAGGCCGGCGAGCGCGGCTTCGCCTGCGGCGCGGCGCCAGGACGGGTCCGCCAGCCGTCGGAGCAGGAGCAGCCCCGCCACGCCGCCGGCAGTCAGCGGCAGCATGAGCACCAGCAGGCCGGCCCAGAGGGGCGGCGCGGTGCCCGGCAGCGCGGCGAGCAGTGGCAGGGCCGGCACCGGCCCGAGGGTCGCCGCGAACGGGCCGACCGCCGTGCCCACCCCGACCGCGAAGCCGGGGCCGGCCAGCCAGGCCGCGCCCCAGACCACGGCGTTGGGCACCAGGCCGACCCCCAGCACGAGCAGGGCGAGGCCGCCCACGAGGCCGGGTCCGCTCGCGCGCGCCAGGTCGGCCGCCCCGCCGGCGTGCATCAGCAGCGCACCACCGGCGACCAGCGCACCGCCGGCCAGCAGGACTCCGGTCGCCGCCGCGGTGGCGACCGCCAGCCCGTAGGCCCGCAGGGGCAGCCGGCGCCACAACCCGGGCCACAGACCGGCCGCCCGGACGACTCCGGCGCCGGCACCGAGCGCGCCGAGCAGCAGCCCGCCGCCCAGCGCGTGCAGCGGCGAGGGGACGACCTGCGGTGCCCGCGACAGTCCGGCGACGACGGCGGCCACCACGGCGTACGGCGCCGCCACCGCCATGGTCAGCCGCACCGCGTCACGCACCCTGGCGACGCCGGCCTGGCGGGCGGCGTGCGCGCCGGCCCTCGCCAGCAGCACGAGCGGCACCGCAGTGAGGCCGAGCGGGGTCAGGCCGACGTGCCCGCCGGGCACGTCCAGGGCAGTGCCGTGGGTCACCAGCCACAGCTGCCCGGCGGTGCGCAGCGCCGCCGCCGCACCCGCCCCGGAGCGGCCGTCGGCCGCCCACACCAGCAGCACCGGGACGGTCATGGCTACCAGCCCGGCCAGCGCGGCCCCGAGCGCGGCGGTGACCCCCGCAGCCAGCTGCGGCCGGGCAGGACGTGCCGGGCGGTTGAGCGGGGAACGGGCGGGACGGGAGAGGGTGTCTGTCATCGCTGCCACCGACTCTCGCAGCCCACCCGGCCCAGCCCCCGGCGGCGCGCCGCGCCGGACTGTTGCTCCCGGCTCAGCGGGACTGCATGATCTCGCGCATCAGCTGGGCCGTCGCACTGGGCGTGCGGCCCACCTTCACGCCGGCTGCCTCGAGGGCCTCCTGCTTGGCCTGCGCAGTGCCGGAGGAGCCCGAGACGATCGCGCCGGCGTGGCCCATGGTCTTGCCCTCCGGCGCGGTGAAGCCGGCGACGTAGCCGACGACCGGCTTGCTCACGTGCTCCTGGACGTACGCCGCCGCGCGCTCCTCCGCGTCGCCGCCGATCTCGCCGATCATGACGATGGCATCGGTCTCCGGGTCGGCCTCGAAGGCAGCGAGGCAGTCGATGTGCGTCGTACCGATGACCGGGTCGCCGCCGATCCCCACCGCGGTGGAGAACCCGAAGTCGCGCAGTTCGTACATCATCTGGTAGGTCAGCGTCCCGCTCTTGCTGACCAGCCCGATCCGCCCGGGCGGCGTGATGTCGGCCGGGATGATACCCGCGTTGCTCAGACCCGGGCTGATCAGACCCGGGCAGTTGGGCCCGATGATGCGCGTCGCCCTGCCCTGCTCGCGGGAGTAGGTCCACAACCAGGCCGAGTCCTGCACCGGGACACCCTCGGTGATGACCACGGCCAGCGGGACCTGCGCGTCGACGGCCTCGACCACCGCGTCCCTTGCGAACGGCGGTGGCACGAACAGCACGGTGACGTCGGCGCCGGTCTCCTTGACCGCCTCCCCGACGCTCGCGAACACCGGGATGCCGTCCACGTCGGAGCCGGCCTTGCGCGGGTTGACGCCGCCGACGACCTGGGTGCCGGAGGCCACCATGCGCCGGGTGTGCTTGGTGCCCTCCGAGCCGGTGATGCCCTGCACGATCACCTTGCTGCTGTCGGTGAGGAAGATGGCCATCGACTCAGGCTCCCTGGCTGTGCGCGAGCCGGGCGGCCGTCGCGGCCGCGCCGTCCATGGTGTCGACGAGGGTCACCAGCGGGTGCGCCGCCTCGGCCAGGATCCGCCGTCCCTGCTCGACGTTGTTTCCGTCCAGGCGTACGACGAGGGGCTTGCTCGCCTCCGCGCCGAGGATGCCGAGCGCGTGCACGATCCCGTCGGCGACCGCGTCGCAGGCCGTGATGCCGCCGAAGACGTTGACGAACACCGACCGGACGTCCGGGTCGGACAAGATGATCTCCAGGCCGTTGGCCATGACCTCGGCCGAGGCACCGCCCCCGATGTCAAGGAAGTTGGCGGGTTTCACACCGCCCTCAGCCTCACCGGCGTAGGCGACCACGTCCAGGGTGCTCATCACCAGCCCGGCGCCGTTGCCGATGATGCCGACCTGGCCGTCGAGCTTGACGTAGTTCAGGCCCTTGGCCCTGGCCCTGCCCTCGAGGTCGTCGGCTGCGGTGGTCTCGGCGTACTGCCCGAACACGTCCTGGTGACGGAAGTCGGCGTTGTCGTCGAGCGTGACCTTCCCGTCGAGCGCGACGACGCGGCCGTCCGGCGTCTTCACCAGCGGGTTGACCTCGACGAGGGTGGCCTCCTCCTGCACGAAGACCTGCCACAGCGAGAGCAGCACCGAAGCCACCTGGTCGGCCACGTCGGCCGGCATCCGCGCGGCCTGCACGATCTCGCGTGCCAGGGCCTCGTCGACCCCCGCCACCGGGTCGACCTGCACCCGCGCGAGCGCCTCCGGCCGCTCCACCGCGAGCTGCTCGATCTCCATGCCGCCCTCGGCGCTGGCCATGGCCAGGTAGGCGCGGTTGGAGCGGTCGAGCAGGAAGGACACGTAGTACTCGGTGTCGATGTCGCTGGCCTCGGTGACGAGCACCTTGTGCACGACGTGGCCCTTGATGTCGAGGCCGAGGATGTCCTGGGCCTTGCGCACCGCCTCGTCCGGCGTCTCAGCCAGCTTCACGCCACCGGCCTTGCCCCGGCCGCCGGTCTTCACCTGGGCCTTGACGACGACGGGCTTGCCGATGCGCTCGGCGACGGCCCGCGCGGCCTCGGCGGTGTCGACCGTCTCGCCCGGCAACACGGGTACGCCGTGCTTGGCGAACAGCTCCTTCGCCTGGTACTCCATCAGGTCCACGGGTCGTCGTCCGTCCTGTCTCGGGAAGGTGAACGGAAGGTTAGCCAGCGACGTCCGGGGCGGCGGAGCCGGCCTCACGCACGCCCGCGACATCCGTATGATGCAGGTCACACCGAGCCGTCACACCTCCCGCGACACAGGTGCGTTGGACCCGGAGCAGCCCGCTCACATCGACCGGAGACCCCGTGAACCGCCGCTCCCTGGCCGCCCCGCTGGCCGTCTGCCTCACCGCCGTGCCCGCCCTGGTGCTCGCTGCCGGACCAGCGCGCGCGGCGGACCCGACCGTCACGGTGAAGGCGCTGAAGCTGGACGTCACCGTGCCGGCGGAGTCGGCCAACGACACCGGCCCCCGGACCTGCACCATCGACGCCGACCTCTACACGCCGTCCACCGCGACGAAGGCCACACCGGCCCCGGCGATTCTCGCAACCAACGGCTTCGGCGGCTCCAAGGCCGACCAGGCCGGCCTCGGCCAGGCGTTCGCCAAGAAGGGCTACATCGTCCTGTCCTACTCCGGGCTCGGCTTCGGCTCCGACCCCCTGAAGCCTGGCAGCGGCAGCACCTGCAAGATCACGCTTGACGACCGCGAGCACGACGGGGCCGCCGGCAAGCAGCTGATCGACTACCTCGGCGGCACCAAGAAGGCCAACGACGGCACCACCCTCGACAACGTCAAGCTGGACAAGCCGGGCGATCCCCGGGTCGGCATGGTCGGCGGGTCCTACGGCGGCGAGGTGCAGTTCGCGGTCGCCGCCGTCGACCCCCGGCTCGACACCATCGTCCCGCTCATCACCTGGAACGACCTGGCGTACTCCCTGGCTCCCAACAACACCTCCTTGCCGAGCAGCACGTCGGTGACCTACCGGACACCCGGGACCGAGAAGGTCGACTGGACCACCCTGTTCTTCGGCCTGGGCTTCGTCGACGGCCTGGAGGGCGCGACCGCGACAAGCGACCCGACCCGCGTGGCGCCCTGCACCAACTTCACCGACCAGGCCTGCAAGTCCAAGGCGTTCATGGACGCGACCGGCTACCCGGACCAGGCAACGCTCGACTTCGCGCGCAACGCCTCGGTGGAGAGCTACATCATGGACATCAAGATCCCCACGCTACTCGGGCAGGGCCAGGCCGACACGCTGTTCAACCTGCGCGAGGCGGCCGCGACGTACGCCTCGCTCAAGTCGCAGGGGACGCCGGTCAAGATGATCTGGCAGCAGTGGGGGCACAGCCACGCGCCGCTGCCCGGGGAGTTCGACCTGGCACGGCCCGACACCAACTACGAGGGCCAGGTGGTGACGGCCTGGTTCGACCACTACCTCAAGGACAGCGTCTCGGCGCCGACGCTGGACTTCTCCTACTTCCGCGACTGGGTGCCCTACCGGGGCAACGCGGCACCGGCCTTCACCAGCGCGCCGAGCTACCCGCTGCCCGGGACCACGACGCTCTACCTGAGCGGGGACAAGGCGCTGACGCCCAACCGGGGTGCTGTCAGCAGCGACACCGAGACCTTCGCGGTGCCCGCGGGCGGGGCGCCGTTCAGCTACACCGAGACGTCGGCCCTGGACCAGAGCGGACCGGTGACCGACACCCCCGGGACCTTCACCGCGTTCGCGACGCCCCCGCTCAGCCGTGCTGTCGACGTGGTCGGCATCCCGACGGCCACCCTGCACCTGGCGTCGCCGACCGCGTCGGCCACGCAGGCTTCTGGGCCGGCCGGCCAGCTGGTCGCCTTTGTCAAGCTGTACGACGTGGCGGCGGACGGTTCGGCCGTCGTCCTCCCGCACCGGGTGATCAGCCCGATCCGGATCTCGGACGTCAGCAAGCCGGTCGAGGTCTCGCTGCCGGGCGTCGTGCACCGCTTTCCCAAAGGGCATCGCATGCAGCTCGTCGTCTCGCTGTCCGACGCCGCCTACAAGAACAACCTCGGCGCCCAGATCGCACAGCTGAGCACCTCGAAGGCGGCGCCGAGCACGCTCGTCCTGCCAGGGCGCCTGCAGCTCGGAGCGGCGGGCTCCAGTGCCGGCACGACGAGGCCGTCCGACACATCCGGCGGGTCTACCGGCGCGACCGCCTCAACCCGCACGACGGCTGCAGACGCCACCAGCCGGTCGCTGGCCAGCACCGGGCTGCCGCCGGCGCTGCCGGCCATTGCGCTGGTCCTCGTCAGCGGGTCCGTGGCTCTGGTCCGCCGTCGGTCAGCAGCCTCCGCGCCCTAGCTAGGAGGCGGGGCGTCCTAGGAGGCGGGCGCCGACTCGCCGACGTGCTCGACGACCCAGTCGACGATCGAGCCGGTGGTGGCGCCGGGGGTGAACACCTTGGCGACCCCCATCTCGGCCAGCGGGACGAGGTCGTCCTGCGGGATGATCCCGCCGCCGAAGACCACGACGTCGTCCGCACCGCGCTCGCGCAGCAGCTCCATGACCCGGGCGAACAGCGTCATGTGCGCGCCCGAGAGCACCGACAGGCCGACGCAGTCGGCGTCTTCCTGGATCGTGGTCTCGACGATCTGCTCGGGCGTCTGGTGCAGCCCGGTGTAGATGACCTCCATGCCGGCGTCGCGGAGCGCGCGCGCGACCACCTTCGCTCCCCGGTCGTGGCCGTCGAGGCCCGGCTTGGCGACGACGACGCGGATTCGGCCGGGGCTGGTCACGCAGGTCCTCCTCGGTCGCGCGGTGGGGGTGGTGGGAGAGTACGCGCCCGTGACCCCCGACTGGAGAGCTCCACTGCTGGCCGGAGCGACCCCCGTGAGCGTGCCTTTCGTCGGGCGCGACCCCACGCGCTGGCCGGGCTACGTCCCGAGGACGGCTGTGCAGGTGTGGCGCCTGCCGACCGGTCCGGTCGCCGTCACGTGGGACTTCTCGGTGTACGGCGGGAGCTTCGGGGAGGACGACGCCACGGCACTGGTGGCGGCCGCCGACCTGGCCTGTGCCGAGCAGGTCCCGCTGCTGAGCCTGGTGCGGTCGGGCGGTACCCGGCTGCAGGAGGGCATGGCCGCCCTGGTCGGCATCCCCCGTGCCCGGTTGGCCCTGCTGGCGCTGGCCGAGGCCGGCCTGCCGCACCTGTCGGTTGCTGACGCGCCGACAACCGGCGGGGTGTGGGTGACCGTGGCCAGCGCCGCCGACCTGCGGGTAGCCGTGGTCGACGCGACGGTCGGCTTCGCGGGCCCGCGGGTCGTCGAGGCGGTGACCGGTAGCCGACCCGACGCCGGCAGCCACACCGGCGCCTCGGCGTACGCCGCAGGGCTCGTCGACGCCGCGCTGGACGAGGACGACGTGCCGGACTGGGTGCAGCGGGCGCTGCGCGCGCTGGCGCCGACAGCAGGTACCGGGGACGGCCGGGTCAGCGGCTGGCCGCCGCCGCTGCCGGCACGCAGCGGCTGGGAGCAGGTGCTGGCGTCCCGCGCGCCCCGGCCCGGCGGACGCGACCTGCTGGAGGCGCTGCTCGGCGACACCACGTGGCTGGCTGCCCCGCACGGCGACGACACGGTCGCCGCCGCGGTCGGCCGGCTCGACGGCCGGCCCGTCGTCGGCGTCGCGACAGCAGCCAGGCCCGGCTTGCGCCCCACGCCGGACGGCTACCGGCTGCTGGCCCGGGCGGCGCGGCTGGCCGACCGGCTGCGCCTGCCGCTGCTCTCGCTCGTCGACACGCCTGGCGCCGAGCCGGGTCCGCAGGCGGAGCGGGACGGTGTGGCGCCCGCGATGGGGGACGCGCTGGACGCGCTGCTGCTGTGCCGGAGCCCCACGGTGTCGTTCGTGCACGGGGAGGGCGGGTCCGGCGGGGCGCTGGCCGCGGCCGCCTGCGACCGGGTGCTCGTCACTGCCACCGGCTACTTCGCGGCGATCGCCCCTGAGGGGGCCGCCGCGGCGCTGCGGCGGCCTGCGCAGGAGTGCGCCGACCTGATGCGGGTCACCCCCGCCGACCTGCTCGCGCTGGGGGCGGCCGACGCCGCCGCGACGACCGCCGACCTCGCCACGACGGTGGCCGCGCTGGCCGCGCAGGACGACGCGCGGCGCCTCGCGGGCCGGCGTACGCGGTGGTCCTCGCCGCTGCCGGGCCGGCTATGAGCGAGGCGCGGGGACCGGAGCACCGGTGCCGGGCGGACGGCTAGCAGCCGCCCGGCCGCGTCTGCTCGCTGTCCCGGTCAGGTCCGTCGCGGAGCACCCCGCGCACCGTGTCGGCGCGCACGCCGTACGCCGGGAACGACACCATCCACCAGGTCGCGCCGGCGGCGGCGTACGGACGGGGGTCGGTCCCTGGCCGGCCGCCGGCCGCGACGTCGAACGGGCCCGCGCCAGGGCTGCGCAACCGCTGCACCTGAGCCACCAGCTCGCGCAGCTGGTCCGGCTGCTCCAGCCCGATCGGGAAGACGCCGTCGTGCCGGGCGGCCCGGCGGAGCGGCGCCGGGTTGCCATGCCGGGCGGCCACCCAGACAGGCGGCCCGGGACGCTGCAGCGGGCTGGGGCGCACCGTGATGCCGTCCAGCACGTAGTGCCGGCCGCGGTGGTGCACCGGCTCACCGCTCCAGGCCGCGGCGAGCACCTCGAGTCCCTCGTCGAGCATCTCCCCCCGCACCCGGGCGTCGAGCTGCTCACCGGTCCCGCTGAGCTCGCCGCCGCCGTCGCCGGCGATCCCCACGCCGAGGGTGAGCCGTCCGCCCGAGAGCCGGTCGAGCGTGGCGACCTCGCGCGCCAGCTTGATCGGTCGCCTGCGGGGCAGCGGGGTGACCATGGGGCCGAGGCGCAGCCGCTCGGTGGCGCACGCTACGGCGGCCAGCGCGACCCACGGGTCGGCGATGTCGACGACCGGTGCGAGGTAGGCGACGTGGTCCCACAGGAACAGCCCGTCCCAGCCCGCCTGCTCGGCCTCGCCGGCGATCCGGGCCAGCAGAATCGGGTCGGCGAGCTCGTCGAACGGCGGCAGGAACAGCGCGTGCCGCACGTCAGTCGCCGAGCAGCTCGTCGACGCGGGCGGTCTTGGCGCTGAGCTGCCCGGTGGCCCCAGGTCGGATGTCGGCCTTGAGCACGAGCGAGACCCGGGGTGAGCGCTCGGCCACGGCGTCGACCGCCCGCTTCACGACGTCCATAACCTCCTCCCACTCACCCTCGATGTTGGTGAACATGGCGTTGGTCTCGTGCGGCAGGCCGGACGCGCGGACGACGCGCACCGCCGCGGCGACGGCTTCGGAGACACCGCCCTGCTCGTCGGCGGTGGCGGGGCTGAGGGAGAAGGCGACGATCACAGCCAGAGCCTGGCACGCCCGCGGTCAGAGCTTCTCGAGCGGGGCGTAGCGCAGCAGCAGCCACTTGCTGCCCGTGCCGGCGCCGAAGTCGACCTCCGCCTGCGCGGAGTCGCCCCCGCCCCGGGTCGCCGTGACCGTGCCGAGGCCGAAAGCATCGTGGTTGACGCGTTCGCCGACCTCGAGGTGAGGAACGACGCGCAGGCCGGGACCGGCGTTGCGCCCGCGCGTGGTGCCCACGACCCGGGCCGCGACACCCGCCATGGCCGGGGTCGAAGCGACGCTGGACTCCTCGCGCTGCCACCGGACCAGCGACCCGGGCACCTCGTCGAGGAAGCGTGATGGCGGGTGGTAGCGCAGCTGCCCCCACATGGACCGGGCGTGCGAGCGGGACAGGTAGAGCCGCTGCCGGGCCCGGGTGATCCCGACGTAGGCCAGCCGGCGCTCCTCCTCGAGCTCCTTGCTGTCGCTGAAGACCCGCTCGTGCGGGAAGACGCCGTCCTCCAGGCCGGTGAGGAACACGACGGGGTACTCCAGGCCCTTAGCCGCGTGCAGGGTCATCAGGGTCACCACCCCGTCCCCTTCGCCGGGGACGGTGTCGGCGTCCGCGACCAGCGAGACCTGCTCGAGGAACTCGGGTACGCCGCCATCGGGCACCCGCTCGCTGAACTCGCGCGCGACCCCGACCAGCTCGGAGAGGTTCTCGACGCGGCTCTCGTCCTGGGGGTCGACGCTCTGCGCCAGCTCGGCGAGGTAGCCGGTGCGGTCCAGGACCGCCTCGATCACCTCGGCGGGCGGCATCCGCCCCTCGACGAGGGCGCGCAGCTCGTCCATGAGGTCGGCGAACTCCCGCACGGCCTTGGCCGAGCGGACCGCCAGGCCGGGGACCTGCTCGCACTGCGACAGCGCGGCGGAGAAGCCGATGCGCTCCCGCGAGGCGAACGCCTCCAGGCAGGCCTCGGCGCGGTCTCCGATGCCGCGGCGGGGAGTGTTGAGGACCCGGCGCAGCGAGACCGTGTCGGCGGGGTTGGCCAGCACGCGCAGGTAGGCCAGGACGTCACGGACCTCCCTGCGCTCGTAGAAGCGCACGCCACCGACGACGCGGTAGGGCAGCCCGACCCGGACGAAGATCTCCTCGAACACACGGGACTGCGCGTTGGTCCGGTAGAACACCGCCACGTCGGCGGGCTTGACGCCATACTCGTCGCCGAGGCGGTCGACCTCCCCGGCGACGAAGGCCGCCTCGTCGTGCTCGTTGTCGGCGACGTAGCCAACGACCTGCTCGCCGTCGCCCGAGTCGGTCCACAGCCGCTTGTCCTTGCGGCCGGCGTTCTTGGCGATGACGGCGTTGGCCGCGGACAGGATGGTCTGGGTGGAGCGGTAGTTCTGCTCGAGCAGCACCACCTCGGCGTCGGGGAAGTCCTCTTCGAAGGCGAGGATGTTGCGGATGTCAGCCCCGCGGAAGGCGTAGATGGACTGGTCGGCGTCGCCGACGACGCACAGCTCGGCGGTTGGTACCGAGCTCGACGCGCCGCCCCGCTCACGGCCCACGGAGGCGCCGACGAGCTCGCGCACCAACGTGTACTGCGCGTGGTTGGTGTCCTGGTACTCGTCGACGAGCACGTGCCGGAACCGGCGCCGGTAGTGCTCCGCGACGTCCGGGAAGGCCTGCAGCAGGTCGACGGTGGTCATGATGAGGTCGTCGAAGTCGAGGGCATTCGCCTCGCGCAGGCGCGCCTGGTAGGCGGCGTAGACCTCGGCGACCTGCTGCTCGACCACGCTCGTGGCTTTGGCCTTGGCACTCTCCCAGTCGAGCAGCTCGTTCTTGAGGTCACTGACCTGGTTGCTCATCGCGCGGGCCGGGAAGCGCTTGGGGTCCAGGTCGAGGTCTCGGCAGACGAGCGTCATGAGCCGCTGCGCGTCGGCCTGGTCGTAGATGGAGAACGACGGGGTGAAGCCCAGCTTCTTGGCCTCGGCCCGCAGGATGCGCACGCAAGCCGAGTGGAACGTGGACACCCACATGCCGTTCCAGGACCCGGCGCGGGCGCGGCCGCCCACGAGCGCGGCCACGCGCTCCTTCATCTCCCCGGCGGCCTTGTTGGTGAAGGTGATCGCCAGGACCTCGCCCGGCTGGACGCCGCGGGCCGCCAGCAGGTAGCCGATGCGGGTGGTGAGCACCTTGGTCTTGCCGGAGCCGGCCCCAGCGACGACGAGCAGCGGGCTGCCCTCGTGCACGACGGCTGCGCGCTGCTGCGGGTTCAGGCCGTCGAGCAGCCGCTCGATGTCGGGACGGGTGGGCGCGAGAACCGCCGGCGCAAGGTCGGAGTAGGCGTCAGCCGGCAGCGTGCTCATCGCGTCCAGGGTACGGCGCCGGTCTGACAGCAGGCCCGTCTCCGGCGCCTGAGCCCGGCACCTCGCGGGGCATCAGGCTCATGGGGCATCAGGTCGGTGCCGGTGCCGGTCCGCGGCTGGGGTGCCAGGGGATGCGCAGGTCGGCCAGGGTGAGGCCGCCCTGGTGCCAGAGCACGTGGTGGCGCCGGCACAGCAGCACCAGGTTGTCCACGGTGGTCGGGCCGCCGTCGGCCAGACCCTTCAGGTGGTGGGCGTCGGTGAAGGCGGGGGGGCGGGTGCAGCCGCGGGCGGTGCAGTGCCGGTCCCGGGCGGCCAGCGCCCGGCGCTGGGCCTTGGTGACAGTGTCGCCGATGGCTTCCAGGCCGCGCACCTGACCGAGCGGGCCGAGCACGACCCGGCTGGCCCGGCAGTCGCACAGCACCGCCTCGATCCGGGCCCGGGTCTGCGGCCCGGTCCACGCCCCGGTCGCGCACCCCACCGCCGGCACGACCGCGCCAGGCCGGTCGGCGCCACGGCCATCGACGCCAGGCCGGTCGGCGGCGGCGGGCACGGCCGGGCCGCTGGTGGCGAGCAGCGCGGCCGGGCTGAACGCCGGCGGAGTGTGCCGGCCGAGCCAGTCCGCCGGCACCACATAGTCCACATTGGCGCGCTGCCCGCCGGCGTCGGGCAGCTCGGCGAACCGGCGGGCCAGCTCGAACACCTCCACCAGCGCATCCGCCCGGCGCTGCGCCGCGCTGCGCAGGTCGTCGTCCCCGGCCCGGCGCGACAGTGGCTCCAGCACCGAGCGGACGACCTCCATCTCACCGTCAGGCAGCAGGAAGCCACCGCGGTGCGACCCGTCGTGCCGGTCTGCCAGCACCAGCCGGCGGGCCCGGACCGCGCACTCGTCCGCCTCGTCCAGGGCCGGCTCGCAGAACGTCGCCAGCCAGTGCTGCACCTGCCGAGCCACCGCATCTGGCGGCAGGTCCTCCACCACCGCGAGCATCACCGGCTGCGACTCGGCCAGCGCAGCCGGGTCGATCCGGCCGACCAGGCGGGTCAGGTGCCGGGCGCTCTCGGCCGGCAGAGCGCCGTCGATGACCGCCTGCGCCACCAACGGCAGCTCCCGCAACCCCAGCGCGGTGCGGACCTGACGGCCCGCCTCCGACCCGCTCACCCGGCGCACATCCCGCAGCCACACGTGGGTCGGGGACTGCACCCCGACCGGGCCGTGCGGCACCGACCCACCCGAACGCTCAGCCACCTCCCCCACGGCCCGGGACAGCACCCCGCTCAGCCGCTCCGACTGCCGGCCCAGTCCCGCGGTGAGCCGCTGCACCTCCGGCAGCGCCAGGCAGCTCACCTCCAGCGCCGCAAGCGCGTCGACGGCGCTGGTCAGCACCGCGACCGCCGCCTCCACCCCGTCCGAACTCATGTTCGATACACTACGAGCGCAGCCGACGCTCGACGGCGGTCCTCCACAGGCCAGTCCCGCATCCACAACCCGACCGGACCGGCTTGACGCGGTCAGCGCGGATGTGTACCGGCTGATCTGAGCGATGCGGCGCATCCGTCACCTGACACATCGGGGTACGGCTGAGCCTGACCGTCCTCCGGTTCGAGAGCGAGCCCGCGCTCATCGCGAACGCGAGCCGGGAGCCGTCGGCGACCCGGCGTACGACGGCCTGGTGGGGAGCCGCAGAATGTCCACGGCGACCAGGGTGGCGCGCGGTGAGGAGCACGACGTGGTGGACGCGAAGGTCGAGCGGGCCCTGGTGGTGGTCGCGCACCCCGACGACGTCGACTTCGGCGCGGCCGGGACGATCGCGACCTGGACCGACGAGGGCATCGCGGTCACCTACTGCATCGTCACGGACGGCGACGCCGGCGGCTTCGACCCGTCCGTGCCGCGCGAGCGGATCGGCGGCATCCGGCAGAGCGAGCAGCGCGCCGCGGCCAAGGAGGTGGGCGTCGACGAGGTCGTCTTCCTCGGCTACCAGGACGGGCGGCTCGACGTGAGCTTCGACCTGCGCCGCGACTTGTCCCGGGTGATCCGGCAGGTACGACCGCAGCGCCTCGTCATGCAGTCACCGGAGATCAACTGGGAGCGCATCGGCGCCTCCCACCCGGACCACCGGGCCGCCGGCGAGGCGACGCTGAGCGCGGTCTACCCCGACGCACGCAACCCGTTCACCCACCTCGAGCTCGCGGCCGAGGGGCTCGACGCCTGGACGGTGCACGACGTGTGGGTCATGGCCGCGGGAGGACAGGGCGCCAACCGCTACGTCGACGTCACCGACGTCTTCGACCGCAAGGTCGCGGCGCTGCGCCGGCACGTGTCCCAGACCGAGCACATGGACGACCTCGAGGGGATGCTGCGCGGCTGGTTGGGGCAGGTCGCGCTCGAGGCCGGCTACGCCGAGGGACATCTGGCGGAGTCATTCCGGGTCATCACCATCCCCTGACACCCGGACGACCAGGACGTCGTACGCCGGATCAGTAGGGCCGCCGGCGGCGCCCGCGCTGCAGACGCTGGCCGGTGCTGGCCAGCGCCCGCCCGGCGCGCGGGCGGTCGGGTGCGACCCGCAGGCCGACCGCCTCGAGCACCCGTCCGACGAGCGGAAGGACGAGCACGAGCAGCAACCAGCGGCGGAAACGGGAGGAGAGGAAGGCGAGCACGCCGTGGTGTTGCCCGCTTCCGCGCCACGTCACCCGTCCGACCCGGGGTTGGCGCGCCATCATCGCGGGATGACCGACCTGCCGCTGGTGCACCACGTCGAGCTGTGGGTCGCCGACCTGACCGCCGCCGTGTCCCGCTGGGAGCCGTTGCTGCTGGCCCTGGGCTGTCAGGAGGACCAGCGGTGGGAGCGGGGTCGAAGCTGGCGTCTCGGTGGTTCCTACCTCGTGCTCGAGCAGAACGCGGACCTGCGCCGGGACGCGGCCTACGACCGCATGGGGGCCGGGCTCAACCATCTGGCGCTGCGCGGTTCCCGCGACGCGGTGACCACAGCGCTGTCCTGCGGGTGGACAGTGCGGGTGGACACCGGTGAGGCGGTCCACCTGCTCGACGGGACGGCTTCGAGGTCGAGGTCGTTCTCGGGCCGCCCTGACCCCGCCTGACACCCCCGAGCCCGGTCAGCCGCCGAGCAGACCGCCGATCCCGCCACCTCCGCCGAGCTTGCCGAGCAGGTCCTGGACGTTGATGCCGTACTTGGACAGCAGGTCGGCGTGCTGGTCGGTGTCGACCTGGTCGGGCAGCTCCGCGTCGGCCTGCTGGGCCGAGTCCTGCTTGCCCTGCGACTTCAGCAGCTCGAGGATCTGGGCCTTGTCGATCTGCACGGCAGCCTCCTGGTCTTGACGGGTGAAGCGGATGGCCGTAGTCCTGCCCGCGCGCTGACCGCCCATGCAGCTGCTACTCGTGCCGCCCCCGAACGCCGAGCAGCTGCGGTGCGGAGCGCCCGGCAAGCAGGAGGCCGGCCGCCGAGGCCCACCCGGCGCAGGCGAGCACGAGCCCGCCGACGCCTGCCAGCCCGAGCCCTGGGCGGCCGGCTCCGAGCAGGTCGAGAACGACCAGGGCACAGCCGACGAGGGCCACGGTGGCACCCGCGGTCACCGCCGCGGCGCACCGCCCCTGGGCGGCACCGCGGCGCTCGGCCCGGCCCAGCGCGAGCACCGCCGGCACGACCGTGAGCCCGCCCACCGCCAGCAGTGCCACGACCAGCAGCCCGACCAGGACGGCGGCCGAGGCCAGCGCCGCGAGCACCTCAGTGCCCCCCGAGCGGGAGGCCGACGCCGAGCACGGCGGCGGCCAGCAGCCCGAGGACGAGCAGCGCCCCCGCTCGCCGGGTGTGCACGAAGCACACGGCCGCGAACCACAGCGGCCAGACGGGGAAGCCGGCCGGCGGCTGCTCCGGGCGCGGTGCCCTGAGCGCCCTCAGGACCTTGCGCAGCACCGGCAGGCCGCCGGCGACGACGAGGACCGGCCAGGGCAGCGCACCGACGGCCACGGCGAGGACGGTGCTGGCGTAGAAGCCCACCAGCAGGGCTCGCGTCGCGCCGCGCGCCCGGGACTCGCCGAGCAGGACGGGCAGCGTGCGGGTGCCGGCGGGTGCGTCGTACGGGATCTTGTCGATGTGCTTGCCCATCAGCACGCTCGTGCAGAGCAGGCCGTACGGCACGCTGGCGACCCACACCTGCCACGGCAGTGCGCCGACGGAGGAGTAGTAGGTGCCGGCGACCATCAGCGGCCCCCAGGTCACGAACACGTCCGGCTCCCCGAGGCCGATCCGCTTGAGCCGCAGCGGCGGCGCGGTGTAGGCGTAGGACAGCAGCAGCCCGGCGAGGGCGAACGCGACCACGGGCCAGCCGCGCCGCGCCGCGAGCACCACCAGGATCACGAGGTCGGCCAGGTTGACCGCCAGGATCGCCGTCACCAGCTGGCGCTTGGTCACCAGGCCGGACAGCAGCGGGTGCGGGGCGTAGAGCGCGCGCGGGTAGCTCGCGGTGTCGGTGCCCATGCCGGTGTCGGCGAGGTCGTTCATCAGGTTGTTGGCGGTGTGCGCGAGCATGATGCCCAGCAGCGCGAGCAGGAACAGCCCGGCCGAGAAGCCCTCGGCGCGCACCGCGAGCAGCCCCGCCACCAGTCCGGCGAACAGCGTCATCGGCAGCACCGCCGCGCGCGTGACGACGAGCCAGCGGGTCACGCCGTCGAGGTCCGCGACGGGGCGGTCCGGCGGCGGGTTGGTGGTGCGCAGCGCGTAGAGCCAGGCCGCCCGACGGCCCGGTCCTGCAGCTGCCAGCAGCCGGCTCTCGCTCACTGCCAGAACGTACGCCGACGCGGCGACATCCCGGCCCGTCGTCCACGGGACCGGCATCATCGCTGGCATGCCCGTGACCTCCGCCGACCGGCAGTGAGCCGTCCCGCCGCCGGTGGAGGCCGGTGGGTCAGCGTCCCGCCCGAGCGGCTGGAGCGCTGGCTCACCGGCTTCGCCGCGCGGCACGGCGAGGTCGCCGTCTCGGACCCGGCGCAGGCGGCCACCGGCCGCCAGGTGGTCCGCTGTACGGCGGCCGACGGCGCCCTGGCCGAGGTCGAGGTCCCCTTCCCGCCGTTGCACGGGGACCTGCTGGCCCACGTCCTGCTCGAGCGCCGGGTCGGCGTGCTGCTCGTGCGGCTCGGCGGTCATGCCTGTGGGGTGTTCGAGGGCGACCGGCTGGTGGCCTCCAAGGTCGGCAGCCGCCAGGTGCACGGCCGGTCAGCGGCGGGCGGCTGGTCGCAGCAGCGCTTCGCCCGGCGCCGGGAGGGCCAGTCGGCGGTGGCCCTGCGCGCCGCCGCCGACGTCGCCGTACGCCTGCTGCTGCCGGAGCGGCTCGACGCCCTCGTCACCGGCGGGGAGCGCACCGCCGTGGACGCGGTGCTGGCCGACCCGCGGCTGGCGCCGCTGCGGCCGCTGGCCACCGGACGCCTCCTGGACGTACCGGACCCGCGGCTGCGGGTGCTCGCCGCCGTGCCGTTCCGGGACTTGCACGTGCGGGTCGTCGACCCGTCCTGACACGCCGCGGCGCCCCCTCCCGTGCGGAAGGGGGCGCCGGGCCGGTCAGGACGGCGGGACGGCTAGGAGCCGGCCGGCTTGAAGTCGGCCACCTCCGGTGCCTCGATCGCCTTGGTGAGGGCCTTGGCCCCACCGGGCTGGTCGGCCGCCCGCAGGATGTAGCTCTTGTTGCTCGGCGACTGGCCCAGCTTGGAGTAGTCGAGCGGGACCACCAGGCCGCCGGTCTCGACGCTGGTCAGCTCGCCCTTGGCCTTCGTGACGCCCTCGGGGGTCAGGTCGCCCGCCGCGCACGCCTTGTCCAGGATCTGCTTCATGACGTCACCCTCGGCGTAGCCGTGCACGACACCCAGGCTCGGGGTCGTGTTGGGGTACTTCGCGGTGTAGTCCTTGAGCAGCTGGCTCGCGGTGCTGAAGTCCGAGAACGGCGCCGCCGCGTAGAAGTGCTGCTTGAGGTAGGCCGCGGACGGGCCCTTGAGCAGGCCGGGCGCGAAGGTGGGGTTGTTGCCCAGCAGCGGGACGCTCAGGCCCTGCGCGGCGGCGACGCTGGCGACCGAGGCGGTCTGGTTGGGACCGACGGTCAGCATGATCGCCTTGACCCCGGCCGCCTTGAACTGGGTGACCTGCGAGGACATGTCGAGGTCGGTCGCCTTGACCTTCGCCTCGGTGACCTTGAGGTTGTGCTTGGTGGCCATGTACTTCGACCCGGCCAGGCCGTTGGCGCCGTACTCGCCCTCGAAGTAGATGTGACCGATCGGGTCGCCGTCCTTGAGCAGGTTGTTCTTCAGCAGGTAGTTGATCCCGTTGATCATCTCGACGTCGTACGTCGCACCGACCACGGCGTTCTGCGGGTTGGTGGTGAGGTTGCGCGCCCAGGCCTCCGGGATGTTCACCATCTTGTCCGCCGTGAACTGGTCGGACAGCGCGGTGTTGATCGGTGAGCCGATGGTGTGCTGCATCGCGAGCACGCTGCTCTTCATGCCGTTGTAGAGCTGCACCGCCTGCTGGACGACGTAGCCATGGTCCTTGACGTTGAGCTTGATCTGGTACTTGCCGCAGACCCCGCCCTTGGCGTTCTGCTGGTCCCAGTACAGCTGGTTGGCGTTGGCCACGTCCTTGCCCAGCGCCGCGAACGGCCCGGTGAAGTCGGTGAGCACGCCGAGCGTGATGGTGTTGCCGGTGATGCCGCGGCCGGTCTTCACACCGCCGTTCGCCGATCCGCCGGAGCCCCCACCGCCGCCCGTGGACTTGGTGCTGCAGCCGGTGGCCGCCGCCAGGACGGCTGCGGTCAGCAGGACGGCGACGCCGCCCGGACCCCTGCGGATCTTCATGTGGTGCTCCCTTGTGCTGGTGAGTCTGACGGGGTGGACGGGTTGGTGCGATCGGGTGGGCGCTCCTGCGCGCGGCCACGCCGGGTGAGGCGACGGCCCAGCGCGGCGAGGCCGCCGGGCTCGAACAGGACGACGAGGACGATCGCCAGGCCGTACAGGAAGCGGGCCGCCTGTCCGGCGTTGACGCCGCCCTGGCCGGGCTGGGAGACCAGGGGCACCGAGTCGGCGTACTGCGAGAAGACCAGCGGGAGCGCACTGACGAACAGCGCGCCGAGCGCCGCGCCGCCGACAGAGCCCAGCCCGCCGAGCACGATCATGGCGAGGTACTGGACGGCCACGTCGAGGCCGAACGACTCGGGCGACACGCTCCCGATCGACAGGGCCAGCAGGACCCCCGACAGGCCGGCGTACATCGAGGAGACGAGGAAGACCCTGGCCTTGTAGCCCTGGACGTTGACGCCCATGACCGCCGCGGCGACCTCGCTGTCGCGCACCGTCTGGAGCGCCCGGCCGGGGCGGCTGCGCAGCAGGTTGCGGGCGAAGACGTAGGACGCCGCGGCGAGCGCGAGGCCGAGGTACCAGTGCCGCTCGGCCTGCCCGAACGGGACGTTGAGGACGAACAGCTCCGGCGAGTCCGATCCGAAGCTGAAGCCGAACAGCGAGAACTCCGGCGTGGTGCGGCCGTTGAAGCCGCCCGTCACCGCGGTCCAGGTGTTGAGCACGTGCTGGCCGATGAAGACCAGCCCGATGGAGGCCACACCGAGGTAGATGCCGCGCAGCCGAGCCGCGATCGGGCTGAAGATCAGGCCGGCCAGGCCGGCCACCAGCACGCCGAGCACGATGCCGATCAGCGGCGGGAGCTGCAGGCCACCGTAGTGGCTGGCGCCGCCCCCCGGCTTGCCTGACGCGAAGACGTAGGTGAGAGCGCCGACGCCGAGGAAGAACGAGTGGGCCAGCGAGAGCTGGCCGGTCGTGCCGGTGAGCAGGTTCAGCCCGATCGCGCCGACGACCGCGCCGAAGACCGCGAAGCCCGTGCGCAGCCAGAACTCCTGCACGAAGTACGGCGCGATCAGCAGTACGACGAGCAGCACGAGCAGCGGCGCCGCGCGGCGCAGACCGGCCGCGCGGTGGGAGCCGGGCCCGGCGGCGGGCTCCACCCGGTGGGAGCCGGCCCCGGGCCGCACCGGTGCGTCGCCGCGCGCGGTGGTCCCGGTCGCCCCGGTGGCGGTGTCAGACACGGGTCAGCTCCCTGGTGCCGAACAGTCCCGACGGGCGGACGAGCAGCACCGCGATCATCACGACGTAGGGGACGACGTCGCCGAAGCCGCGGCCGAGGAACAGCAGCTGCGCCTGGTAGCCGGAGGCCAGCGACTCCGCCAGCCCGATCACGAGGCCGCCGACCAGCGCTCCGCCGGTGCTGTCCAGGCCCCCGAGGATCGCCGCCGGGAACGCGCGCAGGGCGATGGATCCGATCTGCGGGGTCACGCCCGGGGTCGGCGCACCGGCCAGGAACAGCCCGGCCACGCCGGCGAGCAGCCCGGCCACCACCCAGGCGACCGCCGAGACCCGGCCGAGCCGGATCCCCATCAGCGCCGCCGCCTCGCCGTCCTCGGCGGCGGCCCGCATCGCGACACCCCAGCTGGAGTACTTGAACACCAGGAAGAACGCCACGATCAGCAGCGCCGCGACCCCCATGGCGATGAGCCGGTTCTCGGTGATGCCGATCGACCCGAGCATCACGGCCCGGCCGCCCCAGGGCTGTCCGACGTTGAGGATGTCCGAGCCGATGCGCCGGGTCAGGTCGGTGGCCAGCAGGATGTCGACGCCGATCGTGAGGATCGCCAGTGTGATGACTGGCGCTCCCCTGAGCGGGTTGACCAGCAGGCGCTCGACGATCAGCCCGATGAGGGCGGTCACGGCGATGCCGACCAGGGCCGCGCCGACGAAGCCGATCTTCGCGTGCAGCACCGCGATGGTGTAGGCGCCGAGCAGGAGCAGGGAGCCCTGCGCGAAGCTCACGACCTCGCTGGACTTGAAGATGACGGCGAAGCCGAGCGCGATGAGGACGTAGATCGCCCCGAGCGACAGCCCGTTGAGCAGCAGCGACAGGAACTGGGTCACGGACGTCCTCCCGGGGAGCCGGCGCCGGTCCCGGCACCGGCCTCGTGGTCCGCCTCGGCGGCCTGCTCGCCGCCGGTGTGGTCGCCGTCGTCCTCGTCACCTGAGCCGAGGTAGGCGCGGATGACCTCCGGGTCGGACTGCACCTCGGCCGGCGTGCCGTCCGCGATGAGTCGGCCGAAGTCGAGCACCGTGACCCGGTCGGCGATGCCCATGACCATGCCCATGTCGTGCTCGACGAGGATGACCGAGATCCCGAGCGCCGAGCGGATCTCCAGGACCGAGGCCGCCACCCGCCGGGTCTCCTCGGTGTTCATCCCGGCGACCGGCTCGTCGAGCAGCAGGACGGTGGGCTCGGTGGCCAGTGCCCGGGCCACCTCCACCCGCTTCTGGTCGCCGTAGGACAGCACCCCGACCGGGGTTTCGAGCTTGTCGCCGAGCTCCATGAAGTCGGCGATCTCGCGTACCCGTTCGCCGTGCCTGCGCCCCTCCCGGGTGGCCCGCGGCAGGCGCAGCCCGGAAGACACGAAGCCGGCCCTGGTCAGGTGGTGGCGGCCGAGCATGAGGTTCTCGGCCACGGTCTGGCTGTCCGACAGCGCGATGTTCTGGAACGTCCGGGCGATCCCGAGCTCGGCGATCTGGTAAGGCTGCATCGAGGTGAGCACCCGGTCCCCGAAGCGCACCTCGCCCTCGGTCGCCGGGTAGACACCGGACATCACGTTGAACATGGTCGACTTGCCTGCGCCGTTCGGGCCGATGATCGCGTGGATGCTGCCCGGCTCGACCGTGAAGGAGACGTGGGACAGCGCCGAGAGGGCCCCGAAGCGCACGCTGACGTCGCGCACCTGCAGTGGAACGACGTCGCTGCGCAGGCCGCTCGTGTCGACGGTGCTGGTGTCGGCCGTCACGCCGACCACCGCGAGAGCGTCTTGGCGGCGGCGACCGGCAGGTCGTCGGCGACCTCGTCGTGCTCGCCGCCGTGGCCGAGGTAGAGCCGCTGCACCTCGTCGGTCGCCGCGAGCTTGCGGGCGTCGCCGGACAGCGACACCTTGCCGACGTCGAGGACGAACGCGAGGTCGGCGACGTCCAGGGCCATCGTGGCGTTCTGCTCCACAAGGAGCACCGAGGTGCCCTGCCGGTTGATCTCGGAGATGACGTCGCCGATCTGCCCGATGATCCGAGGGGCGAGGCCGAGTGACGGCTCGTCGAGCAGCAGCAGCTTCGGGCTGGCCATCAGCGCCCGGCCGATCGCCAGCATCTGCTGCTCACCCCCGGACAGCAGTGCCGCCCGGCCGGCCCTGCGCTCGGCGAGCAGCGGGAACAGCTCGAAGACGCGCTGCTGCGCCGCGGTCTTGGCGGCGCGGTCGCGGCTTCCCATCCCGCCGGCGCGGAGGTTCTCCTCCACGGTCAGCCGGCCGAAGATGCGGCGCCCCTCGGGGACCTGCACCAGGCCCATCTGCACGCAGGTGGCGGCGTCCCGGCCCTTGAGGTCCTCGCCGTCGAAGCGGACGGAGCCGGCCTCGACCCGGCCACGGTGGCGCTTGAGCGTGTTGGAGATCGTGCGCAGCAGGGTGGTCTTGCCGGCTCCGTTGCTGCCGAGCACCGCGACGACCTTGCCGTCGGGCACCTCGACCGAGATCCCACGAAGCGCCTGGACGGCGCCGCCGTAGGTGACCTGGAGGTCCGAAACCTCGAGCATGTGCGGCCGTCCTCCTCCTGCTCGCGCGGAACGCTGCGCCGACCTCGGTCGGCGTGTGAAGCAGATCACAGAACGGCCGCCGCCCGACGTTCCGAGATGCTTCCGTGACCTGCCGGGCCGGCGGCGCCGCGACCGCCGGATCCCGGGCACCGTAGCGGTCCCGCGGGCCCGTCCGTGATGTGCGCCGCGCCCAACCTTGGGGCCCCCATGCTGGGCAGCCGCACCGGGACCCGGCGCTCGCGGGCCTGCTGCGGAGGCGGACGACGGTGCGTCTAGGTTGCGGAGGTGACCGGCACAGGGGCAGCTGCCAGGCCGGGGGCGTGGATCCCGGTGGCGGCGGTGCTGTTCGCTGTCGCCTTCGGCACCAACGTCCCGACTCCCCTGCTCATCATCTACCGGCGCGACCTGGACCTGTCCGCGACGACGATCACCGCGGTCTTCGGGGTGTATGCCGCCGGGCTGCTGCCCGCGCTGTTCCTCGCCGGCCCGGCATCGGACCGGGTGGGGCGCAAGCGCGTCGTGCTGCCCTTCGCCGTGCTGGCGCTCGCGACGTCCCTGCTGTTCGTGCGCGCCAGCGGCTCGGTGCCGCTGCTGTTCCTGAGCCGCTTCCTGCAGGGCATCGTCGCCGGCGCGGTGTTCAGCGTCGGCAGCGCCTGGCTGCAGGACGTGTGCGGGCCGACGGCGACCGCGGCGGCGTCCCGCCGCGCGTCCGTCGCGCTGAACGGCGGCTTCGCCCTGGGGCCGCTGACCGCCGGGCTGCTCGCGACCTATCTCCCGGCACCGACGACCCTGCCCTTCCTCGTGCACGCCGTGCTCGCGGCCGCAGGGGTGCTGGTCGCCCTCCGGACTCCCGACGCCGTCCGACATCCGACAGCGGCCACGCGCATCCGCGGCCTCGGCCTGCCGCCCCTGCAGCGACGGCGCTTCTGGCTGGTCACCGCACCCGGGGCCGTCTGCGTCTTCGGCTTCCCGGCGGTCGGCATCACCGTCCTGCCGCTGCTGCTGGGGAGCAGCGGTGGGGCGGTCGCCTTCACCGGGCTGCTCGCCGGCCTGACGCTGGGCTGCGCCGCGCTCGCCTCCCCGTTCGCCCGCGGCCGGGCCCGGCCGGCGCCCCTCGGCGCAGCCCTCGGAGCGCTGGGGCTGGCGGTAGGTGCGGCAGGGACGCCCGACCGGGCGCTGCTGCTCGTGCCGGCCGCCGTGCTGCTCGGCAGCGGAGCCGGCCTGGTCCTGACCGCCGGGCTCGAGGTGGTGCAGCGGCTGTCCACGCCGGCCACCCGCGGCCGGCTGAACGCCGTCTTCTACGCCTTCGCCTACCTGGGGTTCGGCATCCCCGTGCTGCTCACGGCGCTGGCCCGGGGCCACCGGCCGGTCATCGAGCTGCTCGTCCTGGCCGTCGCCACCACCCTGCTGGCCGGCTGGATGTACGTGGGCAGCCGCGCGCCGGGCCGGCATGCTGCCGGGGCCCTGGCATGACCGGCATGACCGGCCCGCTCGAGCAGGTCCTGCGCTCCAGCCCGTATGCCGCCTGGCTCGACGCCGAGCTCGTCGAGCTCGGGCCGGGGCGGGCGGTGGTGCGCGCGACGCCTCGGGCCGCGCACGCCAACCTCGCCGGCACCGTGCACGGCGGCTTCGTGACCGGCCTGGCCGACTGCGCCTTCGAGGTGGCCTGCAACACGCACGGCCCGGTCTGCGTGGCCGTGCAGCTCGACGCCCACTTCGCCACCGGCGCCGAGCTCGAGCGCCCGCTGACGGCGACGGCCCGGGAGGTCAGCCGCGGACCCAAGCTCGCGTCGTACGACGTCCGGGTGGTGCAGGTCGACGGGCAGGGCCAGGAGCAGCTGGTGGCCTGGCTGCAGGCGGTCGCCTACCGCACCCGGCGGTCCCACCTGCCCTAGCCTCGCCTGGTGGCTGCGGCCGGCCCGTCGACGTTGACGACCACCTCGCCTGCACCGCTGCGGAACACGACGGCGGCCGACGGCTCCGGCGTCGGGTTGCCCTCGCGGTGCACGACGTACGGCGGGACGTGCAGGAAGTCCCCTGGGCCGCCCTGCACGGTGCGCACGCCGTCCCCCGTCACGAAGTCGACGCGCAAGGCCCCCGCGGTGACGTAGAGGACGCTCTCGTGACTGCCGTGGTGGTGCCAGCCGGAGGTCGCGCCGGCGTCGGTGTGCACGAGGCCGGCCCAGGCCTCGCCGGACACCACGGCCTCGCGGCGCTGCATCCCGGGTGTCGGCTGCCCGGCGCGGGTCTGGTCGGGGCCGACCCGCCGTACCTCCGCCATGCGACCCTCCGCCATGCGACGCAGTCTGCCAGCCGGCAGGACCGGGCGGCGCGACGGCGAAGTCATCCGCCAGCGACCCCACGCCCTGCCAGGAGGCCGATGTGTCCGTCCCCCGCTCCCGACGGCTGCGCTGCGTCCTCACCGTTGCGGCCGTGTTCGGGCTGCTAGCGGTGCCCGGGGTCACGGCCGGTCCTGCTGCCGCGAGCGCGCGGACCGCGGCGGCGGGGACGACGACGCAGCCGTGCGGCGGCACCTCCTGGGTCGCCGGTTCGGTCGACGTCTGCGCCGGCACGGTCGTCTACCGCGACTACGTGTACGACGACGAGGGCGCCGACAACGGCGGCATCGGCTACGGCTCCAACACCCAGAAGGCGTTCGGCACCCTCGCGGCGCCGGCCGGCGACGAGCGCTACCCCGCCGGCGACGTCAACAGCGCCGACCTGGTGCGCCTGGAGCTGCGCCGGGCGGGCGACAAGGTGCAGGTGCACGCCGAGCTCAACGCGCTGTTCCACCCCGACTCGACCATCCTCGCGCTGGCCGTGGACACCGACAACAACCCGCTGACCACCGGTGGGGTCGCGGGGGCGTGGCCGGGCCTCGGCGTGCGCAGCACCGGGTGGGACAAGATCTTCACCTTCTCCCACGGCGACGTGCGCAGCAACACCATCGACGGCTCGTTCCCGCTGCCGTCGGCGAAGTCCTTCCGGGTGCAGGCGGTGACCGCCCAGGCGGCCTCCGGGAAGGTCATGAACGTCGCCTACCGGGGCGTGGACGAGCACGCCGCCTACCGGCTCATCCCGAACACCGCGTCGCCTTACCCGTACCCGGGCGAGGGGGCGTGGTTCGAGGACGACCAGGCCGCGGCGCTGAAGTCCGGCGACATCTCCAGGTTCGGGCTGACCGTGAACGCCGACGACCTGCGGCCGGGCGTGACCCGCGCCCAGCCGGTGCCGCCCGGCCTGCACGAGCGGGTCTACACCTCCCGGTACACGATCAAGCCCGGCGAGGGCATGACCTACGACGGCGTGCCCGGCCGCGGCACCGGCGGCACGACCGGCGCGGGCTTCGAGCAGGTGTTCAACTTCCTCGGCAAGTACCAGCCCTACGGCATCTGGATCCCCGGCACGGCCGGTCCGCACGGGCTGCAGATGGAGTGGCACGGCTCCAACCAGGGGATCATCGCGCAGATCAACCAACCCGGCATGCAGAAGGCGTTCGGCAAGGGCCTCAACCGAATCCTCGCGACGCCGCTGGCGCGCGGGCCTAACGGCTACGGCAGCGACATCTCCGAGCGGGACCTGCTCGACGTGATGTCCGACGTGCAGAGCCACTACCCGGTGGACCGCCGGCAGGTGTTCTCCAGCGGCTACTCCCAGGGCGGCTACATCGGCTTCCGCATGGCGATGCTGTTCCCGGACCGGTTCGCCGGCTTCACGACCTGGGTCGGCTTCACCGGCGACGACCTCAACGGCACGCCGGTCGAGGGCAACGTGTCGGTGGCGGCCGGCGCGGTCGGCAACATGATCAACTACACCCGCAACCTGCGCCACGTGCCCGGCTCGATGATCTACGCCGGAGCCGACGAGCTGGTGCAGCTGCCGAGCAGCAGCGCGATGCAGCGGTCGTTCGCCGCGACCGACGACGTCTACACCTGGTACCTGCACCCCACCGCCGAGCACCTCACCTTCGCGATCCTGGACCAGTGGGACAAGGAGGCGGCGTACAGCAAGAATCAGCGGCTGGTCGACAACCCGGCCAGGGTGACGTTCCGGACCGACCCGCTGCTCGACGCGCCCTCGCTGGGCATCCGGCACGACCGGGCCTACTGGGTCAGCGAGCTGCGCGGGCAGCGCCCGGGCACGCTCGACACCGACCTGACCTCGCACGGCTGCGGCGTGGACGTGCCGGTGACCGCGGACGGCACGGGGGCCGGCCCGGAGCCGGTGCCATGGACGTCCCTGCAACGCACCCAGACCGGCACGCGGCACCTGCCGGCGCAGCAGCTGCTCGAGGGCACGCTGCGCAACGTCAAGTCGCTGCGCATCGACCTGCGAGGTGCGTGCCTGTCCCGCGGCGCCACCTACCGGGTCGACAGCGACGGCCCGACGGTGCTGGCGCTCAGCGACGGCCGCCAGGTCCTGCTGCACAAGGGCGTCAACTCCGGCACGCTGGCCGGCACAGCGAGTGCCGCGCCCCGCTCCCAGCCCGTGTCTGCTTCCGGACCGACCGGCGGCACGCTGGCTTCCACAGACACCTCCGCCCGCCGCCTCGCCGCCACCGGTGCGCCGGCCGGGACGGCGGTGCTCGGCCTCGCCCTCGCCGCCCTCGCCGCGCTCGTCCTGCTGCCTCGGCGGCGCGCCGGCCGCGGCTGAACCCCACCGCACGCGGGCACCGGAGGCCGCGCCGGTGAGTCGGTGCTCAGGCCGGCAGCACGCCGTACGCCGAGGATGCGCCGGACGGCGCGGCCGGCGCGGAGCCGGCGCCGGGGGTGGTACGCGGCGGGCCGCCGGCGGGTCCACGGTCGCCACGGGGGTCACCGTGCCCGGGCCCATCCGGCAGTCCCTTGCGGTCCACCCGCTCGCTGATCCGCTCGCGCAGCTGTCCCCGGATCCGGTCGGCCCGGGCCTGCGGCAGCCGGCCGTCCTTGACCGCCTGGGCGAGCCGCGCCTGGGCCGCGGCAACGAGGCGGTCGATGAGCACGGTGCGGCTGACGCCCTTGCCCTGCGCGACCTGCGCCAGGCTCTTGCCGCCCGCGAGCGCGTCGTGCAGCGCCTTCGGCGTGAGGCCCAGGACCTCTGCCTCCGCCCGGGGGCCCAGCAGCCGCCGTCCGGGCCCGCCGTCCCGGCCGGGGCCGCCGCCAGGCCCGGGGCCCTTCGGCAGCTTGTCGTCCAGCGTCGTCGCCACCTTGTCGGCCTGCTGCTGGGTGAGCGTGCCGTCGCCCACCAGGTCGTGCAGGGCGGCCCGGAGCCGGTCCAGCCGGGACCCGCCGGGCTGCGTGGCGGCGCCGTCCGCGCTGGCCAGGTCGGGCGCGACGGCGACCGCGCCCGCCACGCCCAGCGCGCCGGCCAGAACGACAGCAGTCAGCTTGGTGCGCACAGCGGTCCTCCGAAGGCCTCAGCGACCAGCCTCTCTGGTCCTGCCACCAGAGTGCACCCGGAACGTGTGAGCGCAGGCTCGCGGGCACGGTTCACAGCGACTCCACAGCAGATCCGCAGGTGCGGGCAGGAGCCGCTTCGCACACTGGATGTCGACAACGACGTGCAGCCGGGACGTCTGTCCCAGGAGGAGAACGCCTGGGTGAGCGCAGCCGCGGCTGGCGGACCGGTGCACATCGGGCACTCAGGCCACTGACAGGTCCGGGACCGACGCTGGGTAGGACGACGAGCAGGGGAGGACCGATGAGCGCCATGCCCGGCTGCCCGCCGGCGCCGCGCCGGGGACGGCTGGGCCGGCCCGCGTCCCCGGAGCCCGCGCTGCTGCTCGCCGCCGTGGCGACAGGGGCGGCGCTCGTCGTGGCTCTCTGGGCCGGGACCACGGCGTCGGTGTCCGGGCTCGGTGGCTGGCTCACCGGCGCCGGACAGCTGTGCGGGCTGCTCGGCGCATGGGGACTGCTGTCGGTCGTCGCGCTGATGGCCCGGCTGCCTCCGCTGGAGAACCGGATCGGCGCCGACCGGCTGGCCCGCTGGCACGCCTTCGGGGGACGCTGGACGATCAGCCTGCTGGTCGCGCACGCCCTGCTGATCACCTGGGGCTACGCCGTGACGGCCCACACCGGCGCACCGCACGAGAGCGTGCTCCTGCTGCGCAGCTACCCGGACGTGCTGGCGGCCACCGTCGCGCTCGGGCTGCTGCTCCTCGTCGCCGGCTTCTCGGTGCGCACCGCGCGGCGGCGGGTGCGCTACGAGACCTTCTACTGGGTGCACTTCTACGTCTACCTGGCAGCGGCCCTGTCCTTCGCCCATCAGCTAGTGCCGCTGCCAGCAACTTTCGCCGCGTAGGCGACACGCCGGGGTAGGTGCTCGGCCCGGGGGCCCGCTTGTTTGACGCTGGTCGTGTCTGATCCTGACTTCCCCCAGGAGACGCGAGATGG
>JAABUT010000254.1_pt1 | contig 98576 bp, 85 predicted proteins | sample 5559281 | NCBI WGS metagenome assembly JAABUT01 (sample SAMN10711880, study PRJNA513359) | rock metagenome | isolation source: Antarctica rocks | place: Antarctica: Victoria Land, Ricker Hills nord | collected 2016-01-04 | reverse complement strand
GAGGATTTGTTTGTACACTGGCAAAGAGGGGTTAAATATTGACTGAATAACAAGAGCCGTATGAAGGGAGACTTTCACGTACGGTTCTGTGAGCGGCTGTGGCTGAAATGCTGCGGCCTACTCGACCGTTATAAATTAGGCTTTAGTAGTAACCATTAAACTTTATATCTTTAATCGGCTTCGGTTATGGGCTGACGGAACACGGAATACCCACAACGCCCAGCCGTAACCGCAGGCAGTATGCTATTGTTAGCGCACGACCACAATAAGTAATTAACAAATTGACAAAAACATTTTCCTATTTTAAAGATATTTTTACAGCTAATTCTATTTTAATAATATATGAGGCAATTTATATGTACACTTCTGGCTATAATCATGATAAGCCTGGTATCGGCAGCACAAAATAAACCAGCCGTAAAACCTGCGGCGGCAAAAAGTACTGCAGGTTATAATATTCCCGTCACCATTACACCCTTTAAAAACACCTGGATATACCTGGGCTGCTATTTTGGGAAGTATAAAAATCTCTCTGACTCAGCATGGCTGAATGAAAAAAGCCAGGGGGTTTTTAAGGGTAAACAAAAGTTGCCCGAAGGAATTTATTTTGCTGTGTCACCACAGAAATTTTTGCTTTTCGAATTTTTAATGGATAAAAACCAAAACTTTTCTATTAAGGCAGATACAGCAAAACTTACTGATGTTATCATAACCGGTTCTCCTGATAATCAAATGTTCCAGGAGTACACACGTTTTCTTGCTCAAAAAGCGCCTGCCCTCAACTCGCTGCAAAAACAATTAACAGCAGCTAAAAGTACTGAGGATTCGCTGACTATAAAAAGCCTGATGACCATAGCAAATAAAGAGCTTGATAATTATCGTGAAAACGTAATGAAAACCAAACCGGCATCTATGCTGGGAAGGTTCTTTTTTGCAATGAAACGTCCTGAAATACCTGCCGTGCCTGTATTGGCAAATGGCAAAAAAGACTCCGCTTATCCGTATAGATACGTAAAAGACAACTGGTGGAGCGGTGTATCTTTTGATGATGAAAGCCTTGTGCGTACACCTTTTTTTGAGCCTAAGCTGGAGGAATACTATAAATATTATGTAGCGCCGAATGCTGACTCCATTATAAGCGAAGTCAACTATATGCTGCTGGTATCCAGAGAAAGCCGGGAAATGTTTAAATACCTGCTGGGAAAGTTTACTGATAAATACATAAACCCCGAGTACATGGGACAGGAAAAAGTATTTTTGTTTTTGTTTGATAAATATTACAGCAAGGGTGATACAGCCTGGCTGAATGAGAAACAAAAAAAATTTATTTTTGATCGGGCCTACAGCCTGATGGCTAATCAACTCGGTGAGCAGGGAGCCGATATGCAAATGCGCGATACGAGCGGCAAAGCTGTGTCATTATACAGCATAAAAGCGCCTTATACTTTTTTAACTTTTTGGGATCCCAATTGCGGACATTGCAAAGAGACAGTACCAAGAATTGATTCTATTTACCAAGCCAGATGGAAAGCGCTGGGAGTGAAAATAGTCGGGGTAAATGTAGATGAAGGAGCGAATGATGCATGGAAAAAATTTATAGTTGAGCATAAGCTTAACTGGATTAATATTTACCAGCCCGCATCGGTGAGAGATGAAGACGCAAAAAAAGGCGTAGCAAATTTCAGGCAGTTATATGATGTTTATAAAACGCCTACTTTATATTTGTTAGATGCTCAAAAGCATATTATCGGAAAAATGCTCAGTATTGAACAATTTGACGACGTGTTGAAAGCTAAAACTAAAAACGCTGTCTCAGCAAAATAAAATTTATAGATGAAAAGAATTGGATTAACTTTTATTTCTATAACTATAATGATGTGCTCTTTCGCACAAATTTTATTTACTTATGGCAACAAAGCAGTGACTAAAGATGAGTTTGTAAAAGCCTTCAATAAAAATCCTAATATCAGCGGCAACCGTAAGAAGGCGTTGCATGATTATCTTGAACTGTATATAAAATTTAAACTGAAAGTACAGGCGGCAACAGATGCAGGGCTGGATAAAGATGCTACACAACAAAATGAATTACAAAATTTCAGGAACCAGGTTGCAGATAATATAATAAATGAACAGGCAAATGTAAAAGCCCTGGTAAAAGAGGCCATTGAGAGAAGCCAAAAAGAAATACACCTGGCGCAGGTCTTTATAGAAGTGCCTGGAAATGCAGATACCACTGAAGCTTATAAAAATATTTACACTGCCTATAAACAACTGAAGGAAGGCAAAGATTTCGGAGCAGTGAGTCAAAGTTTTTCTACTGATGAAGCTACGAAACAAGCTAAAGGCGATCTTGGCTTTATATCAGTTTTTGCCCTGCCTTACGACCTCGAAACTATAGCTTATAATTTACCTTCAAACTCGTTGTCGGCACCTGTACATACCAAAGCAGGGTATCTTATTTTTAAAAAAATGGGTGAAAGAAAGTCTTTAGGCACGAGAAGGATAGAGCAAATTTTAGTTGCATTGCCGCCTGATGCCACAGCAGAAGATAAAAAGGTTGCATCGAATAAAGCGGACAGTATTTATAGCTTGCTTTTAAAAGGAATAAGTTTTGAAGATCTTGCAGCAAAACTTAGTAACGATTTAAGCAGCAGCGACAGCAAAGGCGAATTGCCGGAGTTTTCAAGCGGAACGTACAGTGCTGATTTTGAAGCTGCAGCTTTTTCATTACAAAAACCCGGAGATTTTTCAAAGCCTTTTAAAACTTCTTATGGCTATCATATATTAAAATTGCTGGAAGCAAAACCTGCTGCCGGTAACCTTACTGATCCTGCAGCGCTCGCTAACATGGAAGAGAAAGTGACTAAAGATAACCGGATGGAGAAAGCTAAAAAGAATTTTTTGCAAAAAAAGCTGTCTCTCATAAAATACAAGCCGGCCAGGTATAATGAAAAAAACCTTTTTATTTATACTGACAGCGCTTTACAAAAGACTAATACGGCAACAATAAAAGAAATAAATGAAAATACATTGTTGTTTTCTTTTGCAAAGCAAAATATAAAAGCGGCAGATTGGATTCAATTTGTAAGAACGTCACATAATGGGCCTGAGCAAAATTTAAAAGATAATTACCAGGAGTTGTTCAAAGAGTTTATACAATCATCTGCTGATGACTATTACCGAAAACATCTGGATGAATATAGCGCTGGCTTTTCCCGCCAGGTGAAAGAATTTAAAGAAGCAAATTTGCTATTTGGAATAATGGAAAAAAATGTTTGGAGCAAGGCAAATTCGGATACGGCCGGTCTGCTGCAATATTATAACCTGCACAAATCGAAATATATCTGGCCTCCGAGTGCAGATGCAATTATAGTTACCTGTAAAAGCCCAAAACTTGCTGAGAATATGCAGCACAGATTAAAAGACAGCCTAAGCAACTGGAGAAAAATAACCGGTAATAGTGGTAGTGATGTAACTGCTGACAGCGGGCGCTTCGAGCTTGGACAGTTAGCAGTTGCAGAAAGAACAAACTTCACTTCTGGCTTGCTTACCTATCCTGTAAAAAATGCAAATGACCAATCGTATACTTTTAATTATGTAATACATGTTTATCGTGAGCCTGCTCAACGCACTTTTGAAGACTCGCGGGGGATGGTGATAAACGATTACCAGCAGGAAATTGAAAATAAATGGATAGAAGAATTAAAAAAGAAATATCCCGTCAAAGTCAGGGAAGCCGTTTTTAATTCCATTAAATAATTTATAGTATTTATAAAACCTGCATTTGCAAATATTCTAAAAGAGGCTTTATAGTTTTACAAGGATTGCCGGGCTAAAGATCAATAATGAGTGAAAATTTATTTTATCTGATCTTCTATTTCTGAAGATTCTTTTGAGATAAATTGACAAAAACAGTATTCATACTAAATAACTTTTCCATATTTTTAGCTGACCTTTTATTAATGCTTCATCTGCATCTATACTTTTCACCGCTGCATTTTTTTCAGATAAACCCAGACCATTCAGCGCAGTCACATATTGTGCACTTAGCCCGCCGCTCCCTACTATAGTTATCTTACGGCTTTCAACAATCAAATCTTTTAATTCAGTTCCTATCAATAATCCGCTTAAATAAAAATAATTTTCTTCTAAAGAATATCGTTTAAACACATCATTTGTTCTTACCAGGAAGCTGCTATGCAAAAGATTAGATACAACACTTTCACTCACTCCTTTTAAAAAACTCTGCAGATTATTTTCTGCCTCAATATTTTCATCTTTTTTTACTGAAACAGCAAGAATGCTTTTCTTCGACAATAGCTCAAAAAACTCACCTGTCATATAGGTTTTAAAAGCTATTACCTCATCGTTTTTTACTTCCACATGTTTGGGATGAGTACCGGCAAAAACATAAATATCATTGTAAGAATTTCCAACATCAGCACAACCTATAAGTTTGGTTTCTTCACCTCTCATAACATCGTCCGCTGTTTTTACACCCGATATAATGATAACCTTGTGCTTTACAGCATCCGATGCTTGTATTGCAGATATTTCCAAATCTTTACCACTGACAGAGAAAGGAAGATTTTTGTAAGGCAGCTCAGACATACCGATAGTTGAAGATGCCATACCGGAAATAATCAATGGTACGTCGTCTAAAGAGCTCCCGCATTTTTCCTCAATTGATTTAATATGATTTAATATAATATCAAGATAAAAAGTCGTCCTGTTTTTTTCATCTTTGCGGCTTTGTTTCCAGCTTTGAAAAGTTTCTGCTATTCCCTGTTTGGTATTTTCCTCTTCTATTATTGCAAGGTTTTCTGCTCCTATAAGCCTTAACCTGAAAGATGTAGTACCCCAATCGCAACTTAAAAATTTTTCCATAAATATTATTTTTTTTAAACGCACTTAATACTCCCGTCTCTTGCACAATTGCAGTAAATGCAATTCGGCAGGCATAAAGTGGGATGAATTGTCAAGAGAAAAATAAACAGTAAACAAAATATATCGGTCGATAAAAAAACTGCTATTTCATCAAGTTTCAAAAAATACTTTAAGTTGCAGTCTTTCTTATTTCTGCAAAATCTTAATAATCCTCAGAATAGTAGTTCTTATTCTCCCATTAGCTCCTTCACTTCTGGTATAAACCTACATAACTGCACAGCCCTTCAAAGCGGAACAAAACTAATGACATTCAGCAGGTACAAGAGCGCAACCGGGAGAAGCTTCATGAAAGTTATTTCGGCCTGCCTGCTAAAAAGTTATTAGCCAAAGGCTCAGAGAATATCTTCCAGTTCTTTTAAGTGATAAATTATGTGTGTTGGTTGCAGCGTGGTTGGTTCGTGTATATGATTTACAAATATAGTATCCATGCCGGCATTAATGGCGCCAAATATATCGGCATCTAAATTGTCGCCGATCATAATGCCTTCCCTGTAGCAACAGCCGGCTTTGTCTATGGCGAAATCAAAAATTTCTTTATGGGGTTTTAAACAGCCGGCAGCCTCAGAGGTGATTACAGAAGAAAAATAATGCCCGATTTTAGCGTTATCAAGCTTTCGCCATTGTACCTGCTCGAACCCATTGGTAATCAAATGAAGTTTGTATGCCTTGTTAGTGCAATAACTAAGTATTTCTTTAGTATGCGGAAAAAGTGCCGTCTTAGAGGGCAGGATTTGAAGATATTGGTCGCTTAGCTTTTTTGCAAGAGTTTCGTCAGCAAGTTTAAACTCGAGCAGTGCATGCCACATCCGTTTCCATTTCAGCTCGGCCTGCTTTATAAACCCATGGTTGTACCTGTGCCACAATCTTTTGTTGTGAAACGAATATTTTTCAAAGAAAAAATTAAAATCAGGAGTTACGGTTTCGTGCAGGCGGTTCGTTATAAACAGTTCGCGAATGGTTTCTTTTGAATTTATTTCAAAATCCCACAGCGTATGATCAAGGTCGAAAAAAAGATGCCGGTAATTCCTGTTTTCCATTTGAGTGCTGTTTTCTTAGATTTGTGTGCAATCTACTTTAAAGTGATCCAAAATGAACGTTATAATTACCGGCGCTACAAAAGGAATTGGTCGTGCTATTGCAGAAAAGTTTGCTGAAGCAAATTACAATATCGTTGCTTGTGCACGGTCAAAAGAAGACCTGCAAAAGCTTAAAATGGAATTTTCCAGGCGTTTTCCTGCAATTTTTGTTGAAATAAAAGAGGCAGACGTAGCTAATCTCAACGAGAGTAAAGACTTTGGAAAATGGATATTAGATAAAGATATTACACCAGATATTTTGGTAAATAATGCAGGTTATTTCATTCCCGGTCACATTTATAATGAAGAGGAAGGGACGCTTCAAAAAATGATGGATACAAATCTTAACAGCGCTTATCACCTCACCCGTTCTTTGCTTCCTGCAATGATGGAAAGAAAACAGGGACATATTTTCAATATTTGCTCAATTGCTTCTTTTAACCCCATGGCAACTGTAGGGTCGTACGGCATAAGCAAATTCGCCTTGTATGGTTTTTCTAAACATTTACGCGAGGAAATGAAACCTTACGGAATTAAAGTAACGGCTGTTTTGCCCGGCGCAACATATACATCCGGCTGGGAAGGGTCTGGTATTGACCCCGGCAGTATTATAGAAGCTGATGATGTGGCAAAAATGGTCTTTGCTTCCAGTCAACTATCTACAGCAGCGGTTGCAGAAGATATAATTATACGGCCGCAATCGGGAGACTTATAGCAAGGAACCAAAAAGAATTTTTCAAAGTAAAAAATAAAGACTGCAGCTCTTTTAAATATTTTATCTTTTTCTGCGCTTCCATTAACTAATTATTAATAATTCGCAGGTTCTGTATGCGCGTTACCTAAACTATTTTTCTTTGAAAAAAAAGGACTTTTAAAATGTTTTTGTATTCACATCAACTGGATATTAGTCAAAACCAAAATGAATTTTATGAAAAACAGGTACAAAAAGAATTGCCTGCATGCGTTAAAAAAAAGTTTGACTTGATATATTCCATTTCAAAAGACCTCCTGTTTTTAATAGGTTATATTCCTCCATAAAACTGCTTTACAATATCCTTGTCATTATCACGTTATCAATTAAAACGGCAAGATAATTGCTTAAGGGAAATTCATTTTTTAAGATTAACATCAACTTTGCTTAACAAAAAGTTCATATAGCGGAAACAATTATTCGGATACTTTTACATTAAAACCTCACTGGGTATGACTGGCACGGATAGTAAGCAGGCAATTTTAATACTAAGCAATGGAATATCAAAAAATGTAATTAAAAAGTATTATAAAATAACTAAAGCTACAGTTGATACGGCTGATGTATTTTTATTGAATCATACTGCTAATAATAAAATTCCGGTTGGATATGAGGGAATAAAAATTGAAACTTTTACCGATGAAATATTAAGTAACATGGGTTACACACCTATCGGAAAAACGCTCGTTCCGGGCAGTAATCATTTTCCTGTTCTTCAGTTTTTCTTAAAGTATCCGGGTTACACATATTACTGGTGTATAGAAGATGATGTCTCCTTTAGTGGTAACTGGAATGATTTTTTTAAAAATATTTCTGCAAATTTGGATTATGATTTTATAACCAGTCACATAAGAAAATCTTCAGACGTAAAGGGCTGGCCCTGGTGGAAATCATTAAGTTCTCCGGAAGAGAAAGTAGAAAGAAGAGAAATGTGGAGTTCTTTTAACCCTATTTATCGAATATCAAATAAAGCATTGCAATACATAGATACCTGTCTTAAGAGAGGCTATAGCGGACACCATGAAGTTTTGATGCCAACTTTATTAAAAAAAGCAGGATTTAAGTTAGCCGATTTAGGTACAAAAGATAATGGGGTTACCTCCACGCTTTCGTATTGTACTTTAACCACCATGAGATGGAAACCGGTTTATTTTGTCCCTGGTCTTAAAAAAAATAAACTTTATCACCCGGTTAAAGCCAAAGTTACATTCAAACAGGTTTTAGTATATGTAAAACGAACTATTTATAATCAAACTGAGTATTTTACATAAAGCTTTCTTAATACTAAGGTAATCTCGGGTTAACAATTTGGTAATACTTCTATTTCAATTTTACCCGGTTAAGCATATATCACGATATATTACATTCCTATAAAGAAATGTATTGATGTATTTGAACTCATTATATCCTTTTATTACATGATTTATTTTAAAATTTAATTATTCAATGAATAACCTTGCTATTCTGTCTCCTTATGAAAATGCTTATTCAGAAACTTTTATCCAGGCTCATAGAAGTTTGCCTTTTAATGTTTTTTTTTATTGTAATGGCAAAGATTATGTTCCTTCAGAACTTGCCGGAACAGGCCGCCTGGTAAGGCTGACCAATAAAATTTATTTTAGATTAAAATCTTACATAAACAGAAAATTAACACCTTCGGAACACTCATTAAAATATTTATTAAAAAAGAACAAAATCAATTGCGTATTAGCAGAATATGGAGTTACTGCTGCTGCGAGTTTAAAAGTTATTCAATCTTTAAATCTCCCTTTAATTGTTCATTTTCACGGTTTTGACGCCAGCGATAAAAACGTATTAGGTAAGTATAAAGAAAAGTATATTGAACTTTTTAAATATGCCAGCAATGTAGTATCTGTCTCAAAAAAAATGTCAGCGGATTTAATAGCTCTTGGCTGCCCTGAGGAAAAAATAGTATGGACAAGTTGCGGTCCGAATTCAGATTTTTTTAATGTCAGGCCTGCTTTCAACTCAAAACACTTTATTGCAATAGGAAGATTTGTTGATAAAAAAGCTCCTCATTTAACTATTAAGGCTTTTTCTAAAGTTGCTAAACAATACCCGGAAGCAAGACTTTTTTTTGGAGGAAAGGGAAAACTTTTAAATGCTTGTAAAGATCTTGTTCAAAATCTGGAGATCGGGGAACAAGTCTCTTTTTTAGGAAAGCTATCCCGCCCGCAAATAATGGAACTTTTTTCTGCTTCTCTTGCCTTTGTTCAACATTCGGTCACCGCTGAAAACGGAGACTCAGAAGGAACGCCCGTTGCCGTTATGGAAGCAAGCGCAGCCAGCTTACCCGTAATAGCGACACAACATGCCGGAATACCAGATGTAATTGAGCATGGTATAACCGGGTTTTTAGTTGAAGAAAAAGATATCGACGGCATGGCAAATTACATGATCGAGTTGTGTGAAGATGCTGAAAAAGCAAAGATTATGGGCTTAGAAGGATCAAAAAATATAGGTTCGAACTTTACCATAGAAAAACATTTAAACTGTTTAACAGGACTGATTAATAGCGCTATGGTTAGTAGGTAAAATGCACAAATTTCTCTCAAAACAAGAATAAATAATGCTGAAAATTCTTAAGAAAATATATACATTATTTAAATCCGGGTTAACCTATGCACTTTATAATATCGTCTATATTAAGAAAAATTTTAAAATTAAGGAAGGAAAATATGCAATTGTAAATATTGATAAACAATTGAAAGATGATGATTTAAGCAGGTATTTTTATATTATTTGCATGTATCTTAATAATGCCAGCTATAAGGTAATTGTAAAAGCTGACTGGCGTGAATTTAAAACCTTTAAAAAGCCTTACGATTTCAAGCGATTACTGTTGAAACAAAGTGTCATTTTTGTCAGCAATTGTTCCGCCTCCGTCAATACAATTGTGCTTATGGAACCCCAAACGACAAATCATATTATCCATCTTTCCTATGGTTATCATATTACTAAATCCGGTAAATTTAATTGCGTTGCTAACTATCCGATGTATCCTGTACAATACAAATTTTATAAGGCTCCGGCATTTACATCTGGCGTAAAAAAATCAAATAGAAATTTGAAAATTTTTTTTGCAGGAGACATCAACGAAATTAAGTATGGAAAGGAGCAAATCAAAAAATATTTTGATGTAATACCGAGGCTTGAAGTAATAAATTTTATATTGTCAAACATTTGGAAGAGCCGAAAATTAGAGAATGAGTCAGGCAAATCATTACTTAAACAATGGCTGAATTCGACAGATTATGTAAATGAAGTTATTATTAGTGAAGTTAAAACCAAAGAAGAGGATTGGTTAAAAATTCTTTCGAAAACCGATTTTTTTATTTGCCCTCCTGGTGTTAGAATTCCGTGGTCTCACAACTGTGTGGAAGCAATGTCAGCAGGAGCAATACCTATATTGGAATATGCTGAGCTGTTTTATCCGAAGTTGGAAAATATGAAGAACTGTTTAAGCTATACAAACTATTCAGAACTCCAAATGGCAATTGAAAAGGCTTTAGCGATGGAACCATCAGAAATAGAAAATATGAGAAAAAATGTATTTAACTATTACAATGATTATTTATCAATAGACAGCATAACAAAAGAAATAAAAACATTTGGTAATTCTGCTCAAAAGGAACTGAAAGTAGCCATTCCATTCATACCTACTAAACAAGAATGGGCTGCCCAAATAGCTCTTTATAACCCAGGTTTCCTCAAACAAATCGGCTTATCACGTTACCGTTCGTCTGCTTCACCAAAGCCATAGCCGGCCATCCTTTCTCTTCACACTTTTCCTTTTATCAAAATACTTACAAAAAGTGATACTTCTGTGATAACTTACCAATAAATAAAGTGTTTCTTTATAATTGGTTTTATAACCAATAATCTCAGGATATAAAGTTTTTTTATGAAAACAATCAGAAATAAACATCCGTTAGCGATGCGATGGGCGCATTGGATTAATTTTCCCGTATTGCTTATTATGATTTGGACAGGAATGCTCATTTACTGGGCAAATGATGAATATTCTTTCACCCTTTTTGGTCATACTTTTTTTCCTTTTTTTCCTGAATGGTTTTATAAAGCCTTCAATATTCCTCACCGTCTTGCTGAAGGAATGGCTTTTCATTTTCTTTTTATGTGGTTTTTTGCTATAAATGGATTGTTATATGTCTTATATACTGTTATCTCCGGTGAGTGGCGGCAATTGGTGCCCAACCGGCATTCATTCAAAGAAGCATGGCTTGTTCTTTTGCATGACCTGCATATAAAAAAAACTTTGCCTCCTCAAGACAAATATAATGCTGCTCAGCGCATTGCTTATACTAGTATTATTTTTATGGGATTGGGTTCATTAATTACCGGTTTGGCAATTTATAAACCTGTCCAGTTTCACTGGTTAACATGGCTGTGTGGGGGATATCATTTTGCAAGAATCCTGCATTTTGCGTTGACCATAGGTTATGTTTTATTTTTTCTGATACATATATTTCAGGTAATAATGGCAGGATGGAATAATTTCAGATCAGTTATTTCAGGATTTGAAATTGTGGATGAGAAACCAAAAACACTTTTTAAAGTTAATCAGGATGAAAAATCTATTTGATAAAAAAACGGCAACAAAAGTTGTAACTGAAAAAGAAATTAACAGGCGCAACTTTATTTCATTCGCTGGTTTCATTGGTCTGTCAGCCGCTGCTTATGGAGGGTGGCGATGGCTATACAAATCGCCAGAAGAAAATGCCGGAGTAACAGCAGGCGCCCGGAAACCGTTACGAAGAGCGCTGAATCAGGATGAATTAATCTTTAGAAAAACTTTTAGTGACAACCATCTTGTTCAGACTTATCCTAAATCAATGGCGGCAAAAAAAGTACGTGTGAACAGTAATATTGGAATAGATGATGATGATTTTGTACCAGGCGACTGGGTGTTGACAGTAAACAGGAATAACGGGAGCAATCTGAAGATAAATCTTAAAGACTTAATGGCTTTGCCTAAAACTGAAATCGTTTACGATTTTAAGTGTGTAGAAGGCTGGGATCAGATATCACATTGGGGAGGTGTAAAGTTCAGCGATTTTATTTCACATTATAATTTAGATGACCAGGCAAAACTTCAGTACGTGGGTTTTAAAACTCCTGATGAAAATTACTATGTAGGCATTGATATGCCCAGCGCTATGCATCCTCAAACCCTTTTAGCGTATGAAGTAAATGAAAAGCTGTTACCAATAGAACATGGCAGTCCGTTAAGATTGATTATACCTGTAAAATATGGAATAAAAAATTTAAAACGTATCGGAAACATATCTTTCAGTAATGAACGTCCTCCTGATTATTGGGCAGAGCAGGGGTATGATTACTACTCAGGTTTATAATGGCTGAAACTTTGCATTTAGGGCTATTTTTTGAACCCCTGATAACTTGCTTTTTGCAATTAATTTTTAGAAAGAAATGACCTCCGGCGCTTTCTTGCCGCCTTAATTTATATGTAAGAAAATGGATAGTTATAAGAAGTGTTAATACAGACATTGCAATAAAAAGCCACCTGAAAATTCAGGCGGCTTTTTTATGAAAAAACAGAAACACGAATTACATTTTCTCATGCATCTTATCCATTTTCATCTTGCCCATCTTCCCATCCATGCTCATATGATCTCCATCTTTCATCATCATTGACTTGCCATTTTTCATTTTAACTGTACCATCCATCATAACCATAGTGCCATTAGACATCGTCATGTCTTTGTCCATTTTCATTGCTTCACCATTTTTCATCATCATCATTTGTCCGTCCTTCATCATTACGCCATCTTTCATCTTGTGACCCATCATTCCTTTTTTGTCCATCATGCCCTTGTCTTGCATTTTGTCCATTTTCTTATCGTCCATTTTGTCTTGTGCAAAAACGCCTGCGCTTAAAGTAAAAGCAGCGACTAAAATCAATAACTTTTTCATAATTCAAAAAAATTTGCGGCGCCAACAGCTAAGCTGTATGGTTAACCTGTTTTAATAAAAAATTGTTTTCAACCTATTTTATATGCGGTAAATCCTTCAGTTGCATGTGAAGTGTTCACGTTATTTTTTATGTGTGTTTCCCCGTAATTTCCACAGCGGTTTGTGCTGCACCTGTTATTTGAAAATTGTTTTCCTGCTGAGTATATGCTATCACCTTAAAATGAAGCTCACGAAGCTCTGTTGGTATTTCTATATCCAGGCTTCCTGTTTTTGAGCTTACTTCTATAGTTTTAAATTCTCGTACAATATTTACATGATGCAGTTTTCTCCCGCCATTTTCACCACGTTTAACTTCTGTAGTAGCTTCGGGCTGAATAAGCGCAATGTTTAACAATGCGGGATTATTATTCGAAACTTTATAAGAAAGGTGAATATTGGAACTGTTTGTTTTTGTTGCTTCTATTGTAAGACCTGATAACTCCTTCCTATCATTTTGAAGAGAGGCTCTAAGGTGAATTTCATCTGATCCTACAAATTGATCAGTACCGTTGACAACTATCTGAGGAGTATAAACACCGTCTAAGGAAAGATAATGAGCATACTGTTTTTGCCTGTCAGAAAAAGCAGGGTTACTAAAATTATCTTTCCATCCAAGCCGGTTCCAGTAATCTACATGAAAACTTAGGATATAAACGTCCTGTTTATTTTCAGACAATAGCCTGCTTACCAATTCATCTGCAGGCGGACAACTGGAACACCCTTCTGAGGTAAATAATTCTATAACCGCAAACCCTTTATTATCTGCGGGTTCTTTTTCATGGGTCGTCTTTTTAGGATCAAAACCATAACAGGAAATTGCCACTATTAAAACGATCAAGATTACAGGAAGAAATCCAATTTTTGACAAATGCATAAAGTGCTTTTATTAATTACGATCTCCTTACAGCCACTGATACTTTTAGTGAACTTAAAGTAAATATTCGTAAGAATTTTAGTGAAGTATTTTTTCAACTATACAAAGGAAGATATATTTATTAAAGAAGTTATCACAGAAGAATAACGGAAGTGTTCTTTTATTATACTCCCGTTTTCGTATAAAACAGAAAGAAAGTGACACCTTTATTAATCGCAAGATAACTAACAAATCATCTTTCCAGGGAGATTTAAATTTAAAACCACCTGCTTTCTGACGATACAAAGCATGACAAAGAAATACGGAAGTTATCATACAAGTATAAGGATAGTATACTAAAACAAACGCAGGTAATATTTACATTTTATGGTCAAAAATAATATAAACAGGCTGTCTTTAATTTTAGCAGAAGAGCATTTCCAAAGTTAATCGCTTGCACCTTTATAAAACTATTAGGGCATTAAATAACAACGTCTCCCGAAAGAGACGTTGTTAAGAGACAAATTTCAATGAAGCAGAGTTAACAGAATACCTGCTGTTCTTATTGTAAATTTTTTACTTTTAAAACATGACTTATATATGTAATTAAGAATGGGTAACAATTTCTATTTTTCGTTTAGTCTTTATTTAATGTCCTTACAAAAGGATCCAATCATTTTTTATGATAACGTTTAATTCTAATTATACTTTACAGTCGGCAGGTAACTCTAAATATGCAGGTCAGGGCAACTGGTCTTCTACCGGTGCAGACTCGGCAAAGCCAATAACAGGGCAATTGATTATAATGTTGGAAGATACAAGCTTACTGCCTCCGGGATTAGTAATAAAGCCATGTTTTGCTAAGTCCCGTATTGTACTTTCATCTGTCTGTGCATAGTTCTCGCCTTTAGCTACCACATCTTTACTCCACTCAGCTATGAACAGATCCCACAGCGGAGAGTACAGTTCACGCTCCTTCTTGTCGGCAAGTGTAGGAAAACTTCCAAGTACATTTCGTGCATCTCCAAGTTGTCGGAGTGATTCAAGTAAAGCAGTATTTTGCAGGCTCAGACCTCCGGGAGGATTGTCAAGAATAACATGATTCAACCCCTGAGCATTCGGATCATTCTTACCAAGCTTGCCGTTGGTAAAAGCAAAAATGGCCGAGCGGGCACCCTTTGGATTATCGTCATCGTTAGTAAACGGAATGCCAGCCATTGCAGGAACAAAAGTGGCTCTCTCAATTACAGCAGATACAGCACCGGTAGCGCTGAAGCTAAAATAAAAGATATCCTTGCCGTGAGAGAAAGCACGAATAAACTGCACATCTACTGTTCTCTTTTTCGTATCAATTGCCATCACCCGATCTAAGGTGTTGGTGTGAGTCTCACTCACATCAAAAGGTCCGTCGCCAGTGGCCACGATAGGAGCGTTAAAAACAATATTGCTGTTGCCAACACGAACAAGGTCACTGTAACCAGGACCAGCCACTGAACCAGGCTCAGCCATTATGGGCGGAAAGCCTGTGGCGCTTGGTGTAAGTACACGCATAGGAGAAAAATCAACGGTACCTTTAAATTCAACCGGTGCATTTCCAACTATAGGGTCTGATGACGTTACGCTTTCTATGCACCCAGGACAACCGTGGTCAGCGTTAGCAAGCCTCGGGGCAAAATTGAGTCCAAGATTTTTTGCCATGCCTTCGTCCGATACATCTGTACGAACAAACCATACGGTTGCCCCGTTATAGGTTCCTTTGTATAAAGGCAATGTTGCAATGTTATGATCAAGGTCAACACGCAGTATACTTGCCATCGTAAGTTTGCTTCTGTCAAGTTCTCCCGAAAGAGCCGGCACCCCTGTAAGGTGTTCTTTAGGTTGTAAGACCGGGGGCGGTGTATCTTCATTGTGTTTTCTGCAGCTAATAGCAAGAAGTGCAACTACACTTAAATAAAATACATGTTTCATAATTGAAGTTTTAATTATTGTATTAAAAAAATTATTGATAATAAAAGGATATTTAAGGCTTGTTCAAGACTAACCCGATTGGATTTTCAAGAGAGATTGACTCCGGGATGAAATAAGCAACAGAGGAAAACAAGGGTTACTATTGTATCAATTTCTTCACGGGCTAAAAACATACGTAACTGAATGTCACGGATTTGTTACCTCTTTTTAATTGCTAAAAAAAGAATTGCTGCAAGATGTCACATAGAGCTGCAGGATCAAAAAATTCTGTTTTTGTAATTTTTTAAATTAAGAAAATGATTTAGTAAAATTTATTAAACCCAATCCTGTCTAAAGGAATTATCTCTTCAGGAGAAATTAGTTTAGAAGTTGATGCTTTAATTATACAAAGCAAGAGTAATGAATTAAGTAAGTTATCACAGAAGTATAACAAGAGTATTCTTTAATTATACACCATAAATAATAATATTTTTGTTTGATAATAAGCAGACTTTACTATATACACATGAAATATATTAAGCTGCAGTATTTCACTATATAATACATATCTTAAAACATGGTATTTGCAAAAAATTCTAAATATTCTAAAGTGTACTGATGTGAATGCTTGTAATGATATTGCTTGTATGAGAAGCAATTGAATATCTCTATAAATTATAAATAGGCATCCCAAAAGTAAAAATGTTACCCGTATTATTATCAATATACGATTTTAAAGAAGATCCATGCAATTGAAGAATTTTTTTGAGAATAAGGAAACGTATACCTGATGTTGTAAAAAAATCAGCTTGTAAAGTACTTTCTTCCTTTGAATTGTTCAACCATTGAAGCAGATCCTGCGGCAACAGGCTGCCTTTATATTGTAACTTAAAAATCAATTCAGTGTCAGCAACTTCCATAGATACCTGGATAGTTTCATGTTCGTATGTATTATCAACTGCATTATTAATTAAATTTTGCACAACCCTTTCCATCAAACTTATATCTGCATTGATCCAGACATGATACAAGCATTGTGTACATTTTAAAATAACCAGCTTTTGTGAAGCCTTTGACTGAAAATTATTGACCGTTTCCTGTACGATTTCTGAAAGAACAAAAGGTTCTCTTGTGGGCTTAAAATCAACCGAATCCATTTTAGAAAGTTCAAACAACTGGTTAACCATGATGTCCACCTGCTGAATTTTATCTAATATTATTTGCACATATTCTTCCTGTTCAGACTTACTCAATTCATGATTAACCTTTTTAATTGACAGAGACTCTGTATAACCTCGGGCAATAGCTAATGGCGTTTTAAGCTCATGTGATATATTTATGATAAAGTCTTTTCTTTCCTTTACAGATCTTGTAAGCCGATTGATATTATCGGATAGCATATCTGCCATTTTATTAAAAGCCATTGTAACCGGCACCAATTCGTCATCTTCTTTTATGTCAAAACGTGCTTCAAGATCGCCATTTTGAAATTTCTCCAGCACACCTATCATCCGGTTAAAACTCCGTTGCAGTTGATTAAGGTAAATGAAGCTAAAAATAAATGATAAGACAATTATGACGCAAAAGGCCATAACCAGCAGCTTGCTGATATAACTCAGGTAAAGCATATCAGTTACGCTTTTATTACTTGCCAGGATTACATAGATGAAGCCCAGGTTTCGTGATTTGTCTTTAACTTCTGCTGCAGAGAAAATTTTTGGTTCAGATATGTCTTTGGGATCCGGGCTTTTTATGTATATCTCGCCCTTTGATGCGATAAGCTTTTTTATATTTATTAAGGGTATTGTCCAAAGCCTTATTTCGCTTTTTGGTGCATGAAAAGCAATTACTTTACCGGCAGTGTCTAAGAAATAAACTTCTGCACTCGGGCTAAGCACCATTGCATTTTTAAAAACGGAATCAGCTTTTGCCTTGTTTAGCCCATCTTTTTCAAATGGTGACGTGAACTCGGCTATATGAGCTGCTACCTCCTTGTTGAGTAATTGTGTGCTGGCCTGGTGAAAATTTGTAGTTAAGAAATAACTAAGGGTCATAAATAACAGGCACAACACTGTGATTAAAGTAAAAAATAAGATACTGATACGCCTGAATATGGTAATTTTTTTAGTTTTCATTCTGAAAATCTATAGCCTTTTCCCCATGTAGTCAGGATGTATTGAGGATGACGAAAATCAGATTCAATTTTTAGCCTCAACTTGTTTATGTGGGATGTGATAGTATGTTCATATCCTGAAAAAGCTACTCCCCAGGTTTGTACTAAAAGTTCGCTGCGGCTAAAAGTTTTCCCGGGATGACTTGCTAATAAAGCAAGGATTTGAAATTCTTTATCTGTCAGTTCCAGCAGTTCGCCTCTTATCAATGCTTTTCTTTTATCGAAATCAATAACAAGGTCTTTGAAAAACAATTCTTCTTGTTTTGTCTTCCCGGTTTCGGGTATTTTATCTTTCGTTGTTAATAATAACTGTATGCGCTGTGTTAACTCGAGAATGCCAAATGGTTTGGTCATATAATCGTTAGCGCCAAGTTCCAATGCCAATAATTTATCTGTTTCTTCACCCCTGCAGGTTAGCATCATAATGGGTGTATTGATATCGTTTTCCCTTAACTTTTTACATAGATCCATTCCATTTATATCCGGAAGCGTAACGTCGAGCATGATCAAATCGAAATTTTCATGCGATATTTTATCCATTGCCTCTTCTCCATTTGAGCACGAAGTAAACCGCAATAATTGCCTGCTGAAATGAAGGTTTAGCAACCGAGTAATATCAGGATCATCCTCCACTAAAAGAATACTCTCCATAGTTAATTTCTAAGTTAGCTCATATAAGACTCGCAAAGATTATTCCTTGTCTTTTCCTAAAACAATGAATACGATAAGGATGATAAAGTTGCAGGCAGACAAAAAATGCAGTGCTCAAGTTTACAATTTGCCTTTGATTAACTGTATGAACTTTAATGATACAAAGGAAGAAGAATTTTTTTTAAAAGTTATCACAGAAGTATAACGTTTTAAGTCTTGTTCTGATCTTTGTGTAATCCAGGTATGGTTTATTGTTACCTCTTTTTATTATCGCGTGAAATGTATAGGAGCTAATTACATCAAGAGAGATATTGAAAGCTACTCTTCCATTTTAAAATAAATATTAAAAATACTTCCTTTACCCGGTTCACTCTCTGCACTTACATAGCCCCCGGCAGCATCTACTATTTTCTTTGCCAGGTATAAACCAATCCCTTGCCCTTCCACGTCTGTTTGAATACGGCCATAAATATTGAATATTTTCGGGATTTTATCTTTTGCTATTCCAACCCCATTATCTTTTATTGATAAAAGCACATAATCCTTTTCTTTTATTGTACTTATTATCAGTACCGGCTCACGTTCTGCACTTTTATATTTAATAGCATTGGTGATTAAATTGTAGATTATACTTCTCAGGTTCTTTTTAGAAAAACGGATTTGTGCAACCTCTAAATCTGTAGCAATTACTGCTCTTGTCGATTCGATTTTGTCTGCTATACTTAATTTTATTTCATTAATTATATCATTCAGGTCAACAAGTTCCATCTCTGACATTTCACTTTCTATTTTACCAATTGCTGACAGTTCCTTAATAAGTGTTCTGAATTTTTTAACCGATCCATCTATAATGTTTAAATACTCATCTACCTGCGGATCAGATATTAAATTACTCATTTTCAACATATCGATTGATACTTCAATATTACCAAGAGGCCCTAACAAATCATGTGAAGCTGCAAGCACAAAATTATCAAGATCTGCATTTATACGGCTAAGGTTTTTATTTGTTTCGTATAAATCCTGTTGTATTTTTTTTAATTCTGTAATGTTATTAAATGTTATAATGGCTCCGTCAGTTTTATTATCCATGAGTCTTACAAATGGCATTGTCTGCACCTGGTACCATTTGCCGTTTATTGCTTCCACTTCCTTGGTGATAACGTCTCCATTCGTTATAACTTCCTTAATATCAGCTACTATTGTTTCAAACTTTATATTGGTAGAAATATTACTGACAGGTCGGCCAATATCAGTTTTAAGAAGATTAATATGCTTTACTGCTGCAGGTGAAAATTTCGTTAGCAGTAAATCAGCATTTACAAATAATTGCCCGTTTTGATTGCTGTTGAAATAATTATTTAAGTCATCGTTAATTTCAATAAGTTCTTTATTTTTCAATTGGTAATCAGCATTAATTGTATGCAATTCCTCATTTAATGATTGCATTTCTTCATTGGTACTTTGCATTTCTTCGTTTGCAGAAAGAAGTTCTTCATTAAACGATTGCATATTTTCAAAAGAAGCATCAAGCTTTTCATTGGCTGTTTGAAGTTGCTCTTTAACTTCTTTAAGTTCTTCTTCCAGGCTTATCGTATATTCATTAATATAAATTTTCTCATCAAACACTTCATTTTCCTGGGGTGAAGGATTTATGAGTATCGCATCACTAAAAAGGACATATAATGTTTTTTGTTCCCCTTTGTTTATTGGTAAAGGTTTTATCTGAAGATTTACTGAATGCGTTGATTCATTATTTTTAATTTTTATTCCCTTGACAACTGCTTTTTCGTTTGATTGCAAAGCCTGTCTTTTAGCCTTTTTAAAAGCAACAGTAAGCGGTTCAGGTAAAAGCTCTGCAAGATTTAAATTAAAGTTTTTTTGAAGCAGGTATTTTGTTGTATCTCCAAATGTTTGTATAACCTCGTTGTTTTCGTTTATGCAAACTACCAAATAACTTAAGTCACTTATAAGAGCATTATAGACAATTTCAGGTAAATTATTTCTTTTGTTTCCATAATTATCAACACGATTTGCAGGGGCCGGAGCAGCTTTCGTATTTAATAAAGCAGGCATTAAAAATGCACTAAAAGCCTCTGCAGGTTTTGCTTCAATATTTTTATAAATTTTCCATTTATTATTTATTAACCGGAGGCTGGGGCTAAATGAATGTGCATTTTCGCTGGAACTCAAAAATAAATAGCCATCTTTTTTTAACCCAAAGTGCAGCATAAGAAAGATTTTTTTCTGCAAAGCCGGGGTCATATAAATAAGCAGGTTGCGGCAACTGATAAAATCTATGTTGCAATACGGCGGGTTTTTTACCAGGTCATGTTCAGCAAAAATGAGCATTTTGCGAATATTTGGCTTTATCCGGTAATGGTTTCCTTCTTTAAAAAAAAAACTTTCAATCCTCTCCGGCGAAATATCTTTTGTAATGCTCTCATTATAAATACCCTTTCGGGCATGGCTTAATGCAACTGTATCAATATCGGTAGCAAATATTTTTACTACTATATCTTTGTATTCATCATGTAATTGTTCGCATATTAGTATAGCCATCGAATAAGCTTCTTCTCCTGTTGCACAACCTGTTACCCAAAATTTTATTTCCTCACCTGGTTTATGCTGTTTAATAATTTCAGGAATAATATTGTCTTGCAGAAAACGGAAGGCTTCACCGTCTCTGAAAAATGAAGTAACACTTATAAGAAAATCATGTGCAAGATTTTCTATTTCATTCGTATTGGTTTTGAGGAAAGCTAAATAATCTTTAAGTTTATTAAAATTGTGATACGCAGCTCTTCTTTTTATTCTTCTTAGTATTGTTTTTTCCTTGTACTCGGAAAAGTCGAGTGAGAGGTTATCAGTTATCAGGTTAACGATAGCAACCATGCATTTTTCTTCATCATCTTTTTCTGTAATACGAGGAAGCAAAACTCCTTTGTTATTTACATAATCTGTTATTGTTTCCGGTATTAATTTCGTATCGAGTACATAATCTACTGCTCCTGTAGCTATAGCATTAGCAGGCATACCGCCAAACTCCGCATCTGCAGGATTGCGTGCTATCACCATTCCGCCGGCTTTCTTTATAGCTTTAACACCTTCCGACCCATCCGAGCCGGTTCCCGAGAGAATAATAGCAATTGCATCTTTTCCTCTTTCTGCTGCAAGGGAATTTAAAAAAGCATTAATAGTAAGTTTAGGCTTGTTATTTTTTTCTTTCTCAGTTAAATGCAATCTTCCATCACGGAGAGTCATGAATTTTTTATTGGGAATAAAATAAACCTGGTTAGACTCTACTTTCATATTTTCTTCAGCTTCCGTTACTTTTAGCTTGCTGTGTTTCGCCAGCAGTTCGACCATCCTGCTCTTAAAATCAGGAGACAGATGCTGTACGATAATATAAGAAACGCCATCTAAGGGTGTATGATCAAAAAAAAGATGAATATCTTCCATGCCACCGGCCGAAGCGCCGATAGCAATAAGATAATGTGGTTCAGGAGCTGATATACTCATATAAAAAAAAGAAAAGCAGATGTAGAATCGTCTTTAATAAGAGTTTTAATTAGCTGACAAAATCAAGCAAAGCCAGGTAATAAGCAAAATTTTTACTTCTAAGAATAATTAGATATTTTTTTAAAATTACTTAAAAAAAATAAAAGTAAAAAAGTAAAAATCAAGTTATTAGAAGTTGTAGAAACATAATTATATAGCAATGAAAGGAAATTTCTTACCCCGGGTGGACCCTAACAGAAGGTTTAAATTAAATGATAAGATTTATTCTTTCAGACAGTTCCGTTGGTATATCCAAATCAAATATTTCAAGAATTAATAATTCTAAAAAATATTTTCACTTCAAAAAACTGGCAGCAAAATTTGTTTTCTGATTAAATATCAAATCTTACAATTACAGATTATTTCGTTAGTGATCTTGTATAAGCAAACAAACAGGCCTCCCTTAATACTATCCTTATTTTTTAATTGTTTGTTAAAGTGAATAACAACATTTGTAAGAATTTCCTTAGCCTTTTCCTCATTATTAATTTCTTTACAGATAATACCGTATATGGCTGCTGCATAAATATCGTAAAGACGGCCAAAAGCTTCCATATCCTTTTTTAGGAGCATATCAATAAGGGTACTTTCTTTATGAATTGACATGAATAATTAACAACAAGTAAAAATTAAACAACTATGGGAAATATGAGTGGTTACTTTTATTAGTAGCTATCCTAATAAAAAAAGTTGCTTATAGAACTAACTCAGTAAATAATTATAGCTTGCATAAAACATGAACAATTAAAAATCGTTCTTCTGCAGGCTTACAATTCTATCCATTTGCCCGGCGCAAATTGTTCGTGAGATACCTTGTGTCCAAAAGCTGGTCATTTCTGTTGTTTACTGTTTTATTGATGTCAATATTAAGCCTTGCCTTGTACAATCAACCCTGTATTCTTATTTAGAATACAAACGTTATACTTCTGTGATAACTTCCTCCGCTTATAGCTGTTCCTTTATGTTATTGAAATTGACAACTTAGTGCAAGCTTATCATTAAACTTTAAAAGTTTCAATATGCTAATGTATGATTAGCAAGACATTTAATTCAAGTATTCACGAGATTAATTTCCATATTTTTTTTAATACTAAGGGCTATTAAAATATCCTCGTTACTATATGCAATTATTATAATGAAACAATTAATATATCCCGGAAGCAGAAGAAGCAGTTTGATTCACAAAAACAATTAATGAAATATTAGCATGGAAAAATATTAGTGGGGATACTTATTGGCCGCAGTCATCCACAACAGATAAGAAAGGTTTTGCTTAAAAATTTGACTACTGAAAAACGAAATAAAATGGGGATACAATGAATTAAGCTTTGGTAGGAAGAGTTATTTCCACAAAGGCACTGAACACTTTTAAATGCGAATGTACTGATATGAAAAAAATTTTGTTAACCAGCAATATGAGTCCGCCAGCCGAAAGGTAAATAGAATCCGATACATACTGTATTGACCTGTTTCCATTAAAATAGTAGACCATGTTTCATTAAATAATTTACAACATTAAAAAAATTACCATGAAAAAAATTCTTACAGTAATATTTTTTTCTGCATTTTTATTTTCCTGCAAAAAAGAAAATTCGCAAAAAGAGGATGAGAATAAAGAAAGCACGCCTAACAATATGAAAAGCGTTACTCAATTAGACACTGTAAATGCTACCGGTGTCTTCCCGCTCTATCGCGGACAAGATGCAAACGGCGGTGATGTCTATTTTGTACTTACAGAATCTACAGAAGTAGGTAAAGCTATAGACCTTGGATTGAACTGGGCGCCAAAGGTGATACATGCTATGGGAACCAAAGCGGTTCAAAATGCAACAGTTGTGTCTGGAGGCTTTAAAAATCCACATGACTTTCCTATACTAAAATTTTCGGGAAATGTTGATTTTTCTCCTGCGCGTAAATTAGTGCCAGGCCCTGATTTGTATCCTCTTGATCCTGCTTCTCTACCGGGTTCTGTTGGAGATGCTAATTACAGTCCCCTTGTTACATTCGATGGAAAAATTATTTACAATGCAGCTCACATTGCCAACAGCACCGGTGTTCATGATAAAGTGATAAGCATGGATAAGGTAAATATGACTGTAAAAATACAGCTTACACGAGGTTTTTACGAAGGTTTTCCGATTTTATATACCAGTACTGAAACATCTGATAAACTCCTTGCATCATTGGAAGATAATACATTCGCGCCCAATATGAATGCCGCCCCTAACCCTGCTGATGACAAATCATTTCGTTCGGCACGCGAAGCAATTATACCGGTAATCAACGGACCGATGGGTAAGGATAATCCAAACCGGCAAGGCTTACGTTCCGCAGTAGCGGGAGAGGGCGACCCGCTTAACATTTTTCAGGAACAGGCAGGGTGCAGGGATTCGGATGATCCCAGCGCTTTTTGCGATGCCGCTTCTTATAGCCCTTTATGGGATGCACACCCGGTAATGTGGACAGATGAAGCAATAGGTAAGGGAATAAGAACCAGGGTCACTACCGATAAACGGGAAGTGATTGCACCTCTTAATATTATTGAGTTATATTCGGATGGCTTTTTAAAAGCAGGCGCTCCCGATGGTCCACGCAACCCATCTCTCGGTGGCCTCAACGCTGCTGAAATTATAATTAACTGCCCGATAGTTTTTGTATCGGATGACGCAAATTAGCTTTTTTGAAGGAAATTTAAATTTAACAGGAATTGTAAAAATGGAATGTTGCTAAACGTAATATTCCATTTTTTGTTTACTTTGAAAAATTTTTTAGCAGCACGTGAAGTAAAGAATAGATTTCCCTAATGGTCGGATCCATTTATTGATGTAAAGCCAGCTTCCTCTGCAAGCTTCGATAATTTTATTAACTGGCCTGGTGCAAATTGTTCGTGTGATGCCTGGTATCCAAAAGTTGTCATTTTCTGTTGCTTACTATTTTATTGATATCAATATTACGCCTTGCATTGTGCAATTAACCCGGTATTCTGATTTAGAATACAAACGTTATACTTCTGTGATAACTTCTTTTAAAGATGTCAATAATTTTAAATTCTAAAAAAAAGGTAAAGACGAAAATATGATTGAAAACCTGAAAATACATTGGCAGGTATATCTCATGGAAGCCTTTGGATTGGCAGGATTTGTTATCGGAGCAGGTCTTTTAACAATATTACTTGAGCATCCTGATTTGCCTGTTATGAAAAGTTCATTGGGAAAGTATGCGGTACTGAGGCGGATACCTTTAGGAATTATTATGGGCGGCTATATTACAGCAGTAATTTTTTTGTCAGGCAAAAAATCAGGAGCTCATATTAATCCTTCGGTTACATGGACTTTCTTCAGGCTTGGTAAAATCAATTTTTCTGATGCTTTTTTTTATACAATAGCTCAGTTTTCAGGGGCAATTGGGGGAGCATTGCTTTTAAAGTCTACTATTGGCAGCCTGTTCGGTCATCCGTTAATAAATTATGGAAACACTGCACCTAAACCACCTCATACTGCAATGGCAGCTTTTATAGCAGAATTTATTATCTCATTCATTTTAATGCTTATAGTACTGATTGCAGGCAGCTCTAAACGATTTAAAAAGTATGTCGCACTTATATCAGGTATATTGATTACTTTGTATCTCATTATAGAATTACCATTTTCTGGTATGAGCCTTAATCCTGCACGATCCTTCGCCGGTGCCGTAGCCGCCAATAAGTTTGAACATGTTTGGATTTATTTTGTTGCACCAACACTCGCCATGTTAACTGCAGCAGAAATGTATCTGCTACGGAAAAAGAAGCAACTATCTGATAATAAAAACGTATATAATGTAATTTCTATACGCGCTGATTATAATGAAATCCCAACCTATCCGGTAGAAGAAAGAACTTAAATCAATTTTTATCTTAAACATTTATAAAAATAAAACATGAAAATTAAAACTTCTAATGAAACTTCAGCAAACTTAGCTTTAGGAGCCATCTCAGGAATTATCGGAGGATTCGCATTGGCAGGAGCAGCTCAAACTATATATAGTTTGACCAGCCCTAAAAAAATTGCAGAAGAAACAGCAATAGAACCAAGAGATCCTTTTATTGTTCTTGCAGAAAAGCTGGAAAAGTTAACAGGCAGAAGTTTGAACGACAGCCAAAAGAAAATATTTGAACAGTGTGCTGCTACTGCTCTCAGTGCAACTGCAGGAATTAGTTATGCTTTATTGGAACGTAAATGGAACCTGAACTGGTTATTGGGAGGAGTTGTTTTCGGTGCGCTTTTCTGGGCTGTGGAAGATGAAGGAATATCACCTGTTTTAGGCCTTGTTGGTGATAACACAAAGTATCCGTTAGAAGCACATATAAGAGGGCTTGCTGCTCACGTAATTTTTGGGATAGTAACCGCGGCCTTTGTAAAAGCAGCCGGAACTGCAGATAAGGAATAAATTTATAAGCATTATTCTATTCTTAAATATGCAGTTATCGCTTTCAGATCAGCTTTTTATTTTTTCTCTGCGTTCCTCTCAAAATCTTTTAAAATAATTTAAATATAAATCTTAATAACTGAATGAAACATTACCCCGAATCTAAAGAATTTAAAGGGCAGAAATTACCATATCCAGCCAAACAATCGGAGATGAATCCATTACCCGAAAGTAATTTATCAAGTTACAAACCTGCTGGTAAGCTTTCAGGCAAAATCGCCCTCATTACAGGTGGAGATTCAGGTATCGGACGGGCCGTAGCAATAGGGTTTGCTATGGAAGGAGCGAGTGTTGCCATTCTTTACAATGTCAATGATGAAGACGCTAACGAAACGAAACGGTTATGCGAGAAACATAAAGGTAAATGCCTCCTGGTTAAAGCAGATGTTCGTGTTGCCAATGAGTGCAAAAAAGCCGTAGAAAAAACTGTGGAAGAGTATGGCGAACTAAACATCCTGGTAAATAATGCAGCTTATCAAATGGCGCAGAAAAAGTTTGAAGATATTACTGAAGAACAATTGCGGCGAACATTCGAGACTAATATTTTCGGATACTTTTTTATGGCGCAGGCAGCTTTACCCTATTTACACAGAGGCGATTCAATTATTAATACCGGAAGCATTGTAGGCAAAACAGGTATTCCGATTTTAATTGATTATTCATCCAGTAAAGGTGCAATACATTCTTTCACAAAATCCCTTGCTTTGAGTCTTGGCGAGAAAGGCATTCGGGTCAATTGTATTATTCCCGGCCCTGTGTGGACACCAAATATTCCAGGCACGATGCCCATTGAAGAAGTTGAAAATTTTGGTCATGAAGTGGCTTTAATGCGACCCGGACAGCCGGAAGAACTTGCACCTGCCTATATTCTTCTCGCTTCGCAGGATGGAAGCTTTATGACAGGAAGTTGTATTGAAGTAACAGGAGGAAAATTATCGAGCGATTAATATGAGAAATGATACATATCCTCAAGGAACAGTAAGGGCATTACTCAATACCGATTTGGTTTCGTCTGAAACACGCCATGTGCTGAAGGAACGTCTCGAACGGGAAGAAATAATAAAACCATCTTTTTTTGATAAGGAAACTTTTATTACCCTTCGCGCTGTTTGTAATCGCTTAATACCTCAAAACAATCGGGAAAAAGTAGTTGATGTAGCGGGCTGTTTAGATAGCGTACTTGCAGAAGGTAAAGGAAATGGGTGGCGATTCGATGAAATGCCGCCGGACGAAAAAGCACACCTAACCGGACTGTATGGAATAAATGAAACATCGAAAATAATGTTTGGAGCAGATTTTAAACTGCTGGGTGAAGCAGAGCAAGACCAGGTATTAAGTTCGATACAGAATAATATTGCCGGTGGTAAAGCCTGGGAGACAATGCGGGCTCATCTTTTTTTTGAAGAATTACTTGCACAATTGGTGGAATTATATTACAGTCATCCTTATGCAAAAGAAGAAATTGGCGAGGTGGCAATGGCTGATGCAAAAGGATGGCAAAAGATTGGGCTAAATCAACTAGAGGCTTATGAGCCTAAAGTATTAAACAACAAAATGAATGTTAGATAACAGCTACCAAAATATGCACCCCAGTTTTTATGGCAGTCTTGTTGCAATGAACACTTTTTCTACTGCAGATATAGTTGATGCAGTTGTGATTGGTACAGGTGCCGGTGGCGCCCCGCTTTTATCGCGCCTGGCAAAAGCAGGGTTAAAAGTTGTAGCCCTCGAAGCAGGAGAACATTGGAGTGCAGCGAAAGATTTTGCCACTGATGAACTTAGTCAATCCAAACTTTTCTGGACAGATGAAAGATTAAGTGCAGGAAAAGACCCCATTCATTTTGGTAATAATAATTCCGGCATCGGAGTAGGTGGTTCAACATTGCATTATACTGCTTATGTGCCCCGCCCGCACCCCGACGATTTTCAATTGTATTCGGAATTTGGTATGGGTGTAAACTGGCCAATTGGCTACACTGATTTAGAACCCTATTTTGAGGAGTTGGAGAAATTCCTTGGTGTTTCTGGTCCATCTGTTTACCTCTGGGGAGCTAAGCGAAGTTCTTCGTATCCGCTTGCGCCGCTTCCTTTAAACGGAGCTGCAGAATTGATGAAACGCGGATGCGATGCGCTCAATATAAGAACATCACCTGCTGCAAATGCAGCACTTTCAACCCCCTACTATCAACATGGTATTGGATGGCGTAACGCATGTACTAACAGGGGTTTTTGCCAGGCGGGCTGTACAACCGGCGCAAAAGCAAGTATGGATGTAACCTATATTCCTCTTGCGATTCATCATGGTGCAGAGGTTCGCGCCAAAAGTGTTGTTACACAGTTTGAAGTTAATGATGCCGGTCATATTGAAGGTGTTGTTTATTTTCATGATGGCATTGAGCAAAGGCAAAAGTGCAAATACGTTTTTTTGTGTGCAGGCGCCATTGAAACACCTCGCCTGCTTTTAATGAATAACATAGCAAACTTAAGCGGAGAAGTTGGTAAAAATTTTATGGCCCATACGGGCATGCAGGTTTGGGGGCAATTTGATGAAGACGTACGACCATACAAAGGTATTCCCGGCGCTTTGATTTCAGAGGACACACACCGGCCAAAGGATGCAGATTTTGCAGGAGGATATTTACTGCAATCAATCGGAATTATGCCAGTTACTTATGCTTCCCAGGTTGCACGTGGGCGGGGTTTATGGGGCGAAGAATTGCTGCAATGCATGCGAGGTTATAATCACACAGCAGGAATAAATATATTGGGCGATTGTCTGCCTTATACCGGTAATTTTTTAGAGCTTTCTGATGAGCTTGATGACCGTGGCCTTCCGAAACCACGTATATATTTTTCTAATGGAGAAAATGAGAATCGTTTAACTGCTCATGCTGAAAAAATCATGCGCAAAATCTGGAGTATTGCCGGTGCTTCAGATATGTGGTCTTACAATAGAAGTGCTCATACTATCGGCACCTGCCGTATGGGCAGTAATGCCCGGGAGGCAGTGGTAAACAGTGAAGGACAAAGCTTTGATATACCCAATCTTTTTATTGCTGATAATTCAATTTTTCCAAGTGCATTAAGCGCTAACCCGGCTTTAACCATTATGGCACTTTCGCTTCGGATTGCAGATTGTTTTTTGGCAAAAAAAAGATTTTGAACCACAAATACACGAAGAACACAAAGCAGCACAAAGTCTTAGTGAATCTTAGAGTCTTTGTGTCTTTGTGGTTCTCTTTAAAACAATGCTAAATCTTATAAAATGGCAAGTAACAGTTTTCTTGATATTATAAAAAAAGAACTGGGCGACAGCGATTATTCCGGAGATCAGCACGGAGGTGCTGCCGGACAATCAGGCAACGGACTACCTGACGGCTCTCCGCGAAATTTTATGTTTGCTACCGGCATTGAATGTTCGTATCCGACAATTGATAATGGTTTAACCCGGCGCGACCAGTTGCTCGAATGCGGGCATTACAAACATTGGGAAAAAGATTTGCAACTGGTGCGGCAACTGGGCTTGAAAGTTTTGCGGTATGGGTTGCCTTACTATAATATTCATTTAGGACCCGACAAGTACGACTGGAGCTTCGCTGATGAGGTAATGAATGAAATGAAAGATTTGGAAATAATACCGATTCTTGACCTGCTGCATTTTGGTTTGCCCGATTGGCTGGGCAATTTTCAAAATCCTGAATTGCCTGTACATTTTGCTAAGTATGCCAAAGCTGTTGCTAAGCGTTATCCCTGGGTGCGATATTATACACCTGTAAATGAAATATATGTTACTGCTAAAATGAGCGCTAAAGATGGATTATGGAACGAGCAGTTAAAAAGTGACCGTGCATTTGTAACTGCAATGAAGAACATAGTAGCTGCAAGTATTTTAGCAACCCATAGCATTGCAGAATGTCGGCCGGATGTAATCATTATACAAAGTGAAACAGCAGAATTTATGCATGAGGCTAAAGCGGAGCAATCTGCAGAAATTAAGCTAATGAATAAACAACGTCTTATATCTTTAGACTTGCTGTATGCGTATCCGCCTGATGCTGATGTCTGCTTATACCTGATGGATAACGGCCTTACCCGCGAAGAATATAATTGGTTTATGAAAGGTGAGCCCCCGGGATACCAGGTGATGGGCAATGATTATTATGGCCGCAACGAAAAAATATTGAAACCTGATAACAGTATTTGCACTGCGGAAGATGTAATGGGCTGGTACCAGATTACCCGTCAATATTATGACCGTTATAAAAAACCGGTGATGCACACTGAAACCAACACCTTTGACCCTGAAGAAGCTCCTACATGGCTGTGGAAACAGTGGATAAACATTTTGAAAATGCGGGCAGATGGCGTACCCGTGTTAGGTTTTACATGGTATAGCCTGATAGACCAGATTGACTGGGATACGGGGTTATCAGAAAAAAACAATACCGTTAATGGATGTGGTCTTTATGACCTCAACCGAAAGCCACGACCCATTGCTGCTGCTTATCGTATGTTGCTTGAAGAATATGGACAAATAACTATTTTCCCTCATGGCGAAATGTTTGAAGTCACCGATAGCGAAGCACGTTTAAAAGTAGAAGTATGAGCTCATTAGTTAAAAAAAGCAACTTTCGCCTGAATTATGTTGATACTGGTAAAGGAGATGTTTCACTGGTGTTTCTTCATTACTTTGGTGGCTCGTCCCGCACATGGTCTGATGTGATAGAAGAACTAAACGGAGAGTTTCGATGTATCGCAATTGATATACACGGTTTTGGAGATTCTCATTCAATAAGTAATGGTTTATCTGTTGATGATAATGCTCAAAGTGTTGCAGATGTGATAACAACCCTTCAATTAAAAAAATACGTATTGATTGGTCATTCTATGGGTGGCAAGATTGCACTTTCACTGGCATCCCGTAAACCTTTGGGCCTTGAAAAACTTGTGCTTATTGCTCCTTCCCCGCCAACACCTGAACCAACGAGCAATAAAGAGCAGGCACAATTGCTTACTGCTTACAATAATCGCCCTGCGTTGATAAAGATTATTAACAGCATTACTTCACGGGCACTTTCAGATTTTAATATCAATAACCTTGTTAACGATAATCTGCGTGCGTCTAAAACATCGTGGAGGTCGTGGATTGAGCAGGGCAGCCAGGAAGATATTTCTAAGCAAATAGTAAACATTCACATTCCCGTTTTAGTTATTAGCGGGCAAGATGATAAGAAACTTTCAAGCAGCTTCCTTCGTGATGAATTTGTGAAATATCTGCAGTCTTTACATTTTGAAGAAATCGGGGAAGCAGGTCATTTATTGCCAATAGAAGCTCCTGCAACTGTAGCCAAACTGATACGGGACTCGCTTAATCAGGAATAGGTGAATAATGAAATTAAACGGGTTTAATGCTTTTTCTAACTGTTTTCGCCAGTCATTTTTTGTGTCTTCTCCAGGTAGGCAAGCAAGCCAATTTCCGACACTAATGACCAATACGCTTCTAAAACAATAAACGGTAAATACTTTGAAAGTATTGAAGCGAAACAAGATGTACTACGAAACAAAAAACTTTAATCCTGAATAATATTCATAATGTGCTCTGCCCAATAATCGGGCGGCTGTTCACTACTAAATGAAATAGTACTTATACACTTCATATTTTTATACCAACATGCAGCATAGTAAAAGAGCTAAGGCTGAAAACATTGCAGTCATGCGCATCGGCGCTCTTTTTTAATTTTAAGGTTTCTGAAAACTTCTTTAAAACACACTCATCAATGTTTTTCTAAGGCCTGAAGCTGTTAAAGGAAATGTAAAACCCAAACCCTATATTTGCGGCTTATTTAAGGTAAAGTTTTATAATGTTCAATATTATTTTGTTTGGTCCACCCGGCAGCGGAAAAGGTACACAAAGCGAAAGGCTTGTTTTAAAATATGGCCTGAAACACCTTTCGACAGGAGATTTGCTGAGGAGTGAAATTGCAGGCCAGACTATCCTCGGCTTAGAGGCGAAAAATTTTATGGACAAGGGACAGCTCGTTCCCGATGAAGTAGTTATTGGAATGATCAGCTCTGCACTCGATAATAATCCCCGGGCGAAAGGCTTTTTATTTGATGGCTTTCCTCGTACCGAAGCTCAGTCTGAAGCGCTCGATGAATTGTTGAAACTGAAAAAAACGGAAATAGGCGTTGTGCTTGCTTTAATGGTGAGCGAAGAAGAACTGGTGCAAAGATTGCTCAACCGGGGACTAACCAGTGGCCGGCCAGACGATAATAATGTAGACGTGATAAGAGCGCGTATTATAGAATATCACAAAAAAACTTCCGCGGTAGCGGACTACTATCGTAAATTTAATAAGGTTTTTGATATTCCGGGAGAAGGCACCGTAGATGAAATTTTTGACAGCCTTAGTGCTAAAATTGAGGAAAGAATGTAATTAAGATTTTTTAGCGATCCAATACCAGCTGCACAAGACCTTTCCACCAGGGAAGGTTTTTTTATGAGCATTACAAATTGAAATAAAGCAGGTAACTATAGAAATAATCGTTTGCTTTAAAGTATGTTTATTTTTATACAGACATTTGTTTTCTTTGAATCACTTGTTTCGACACATCTCGTTCATTTTATATTGCTATGCTAAAAAAATCAACTTTAGGGGATATTTAGAGATAATTAAACTTTTAGGTTGCTTCTCATTCTATCGATAAAAAGAAGGAATAAAAATTGAAGGACAAGTACTTTAGTGGCAAGGTATTGTATAAAAAAAGTAATTTTAAGCCAATAAAAAGAATTTGTATTTTAGATAGTTAGCGCGGGAATAGGAATACGGCTTTTTCAATCACCTCATCGAAAATAAAATATGCAAAAATTAATATGATAACAGAAGTTAACGAGGGATATGTTAAAACAGAGAAAGAACATGGTATAACTACAATAGAGTTTTACCATCCTCAAAGCAATTCTTTGCCTGGAAAACTGCTTGAAGCTATTGCACAAACTATTCATAGTGAAGGAGTCAATTCGGCAACAAGAGTTATTATTCTCCGATCCGGGGGAGAAAAAATATTTTGCTCGGGAGCATCGTTTGATGAGCTTGCCGCTATTACAACCGCGGCGCAGGGCGCTGAATTTTTTAGCGGTTACGCCAAAGTGATAAATGCAATGCGAAAAGCTCCCCAATTTATTATTGCAAGAATACAGGGAAAATGTGTGGGCGGAGGCTTAGGATTAGCGGCCGCCGCCGATTATGCTATTGCAACAGAAGGCGCCGATATCAAACTCAGCGAGCTATCGGCTGGGTTCGGACCGTTTGTGATAGGTCCGGCAGTGCAAAGAAAAATAGGTTTATCTTCTTTTACACATTTAACGATTGATGCCAACATGTGGAGGTCTGCAGACTGGGCAAAAAGGAAAGGGTTGTATGCAGAACTTCATCCTGACCCTCTGGCTATGGAAGAGTCGATTGAAAGACTTTCTTTTACATTGTCTCATTTTAGTCCTGATGCCACCCGGGAATTAAAAAAAGTTTTTTGGAAAGGAACAGAGGATTGGGACGACTTGCTGAAAGAAAGAGCAGCTATAAGCGGACGGCTGATTTTAAGTGACTATACAAAAAATTTTATTCAAAAGTTTAAGAGCAAAAGTTCAATATAAAATTGGTTTTTTGTATAAAAAATAAACACCCCGAAGTTTCTCCGGGGTGTTTATTCGAGAGTAAAAATATTCTACGAAGGGTTGAAATCATATTCGTATATCTGATCCATATCGGTGCCTGCCTGCATTTCAAAAACAGGGTTGATGATACCATCTGAAAGGCTATATACCCAGCCGTGCAAATGGGGCCGTTGTTCCTGCTTCCATGCTTTTTGAATGATAGAAGTTTTTGCCAAATTTATAACCTGTTCTTTTACACTTAGTTCTACCATTTTATCCACTTTTTCTTGTTCTGGCAATTTTTCCATTTCCTGCCTGTGCAGCCGGTAAATGTCCTTTATATTTCGCAGCCACATATTCAATACCTGCTTATAATCATGGTTTGTAAGAGCAGCTTTCACTCCTCCGCACCCATAATGGCCGCAAACAATTACGTGCTTAACTTTAAGAACCGTTACAGCATAGTCTAAAACACTAAGCATGTTAACATCGGTGCTTACCACCAGGTTGGCAATGTTTCTATGTACAAAAATTTCACCTGGTTGGGTACCGGTGATTTCATTAGCAGGCACGCGGCTGTCACTACAGCCGATCCATAAAAATTCCGGCGTTTGTAAATGTTCAAGCCTCGAAAAAAATTCGGGATCATCCTCTACTTTTTCTTTTGCCCAGGCTTTGTTTTCTAACAGTAGCTTTTCGTACGTTGTCATGCAATTTTAAGTTTTAAAGGTTCATCAAATAGGGAATGCATAGTTTTAGACACACTCTTTTTTATTTCTACTTTAATATTTTTCAGGTGCGCATGTTTCAAAAAATTATTTATTTCTTCAATTATATCTTTATCTATGAAATCAGCTCTTGTCGCATCAATAATTATAAAAGAGTTAGGCGGCATCTCCTCAAGCTTTTGTTTTATAATTGGTTTGTTCAAAAACGAAACATCTTTACGAAGACGTACGAGATAACGGTTAGCGTCATTCACAACCAGCACTGAGGATCTAAAGTTAGCACGAACCATAAAGAATAATCCTACTAAGATTCCTGTTACAATTCCAATTAACAGATCTGTAAACAATATTGCAAGTATTGTTACAACAAAGGGAATGAACTGATCCCATCCCTTTTTGTAAAAAGCTTTAAACAGCCCTACTTTAGCAAGTTTATATCCGGTAAAAATAAGTATAGCTGCCAATGCCGATAAGGGAATTAAGTTAAGTAATGCAGGCACGAAGTAAACGGAGAGCAATAATAATAAACCGTGCATGATGGTTGAAGCTTTAGTTTTTGCACCAGCCATTACATTAGCAGAACTGCGGACTACTACTGACGTTAAAGGCAAGCCTCCAATCAGCCCGGATAGCAAATTACCTATTCCCTGCGCTTTTAATTCGCGGTTAGTAGGGGTAACTCTTTTTAATGGATCTAGTTTGTCAACCGCTTCTATTCCCAACAGGGTTTCAAGACTGGCCACAATAGCGATAGTCAGGGCGCTTATCCAGACTTGAGGGTTGCCCATATGAGAGAAATCCGGAAATGTAAAAAATGAAAAGAACATGGAGGCGTTTTTAGCAATAGGTAAAGAAACCATGTTTACTTTTTTATCTCCCCAATGAAAAAACTGCTCATTTAATGTAAATTCGAAGTTGATAAAAATAGCAACTAATACTACTACAAGGGGGCCGGGAATAAGTTTTAAAATTCTATTTTCCTTAAAAAATTTAGTCTCCCAGGCCACTAATAAAGCTAATGAGATAATACCTATAATTAAAGCCGCCGGGGTAATTGCATTAAAAGAATGAAAAATGTAAGAAAATGTATTTTCGCCTGCTTCCTGTGAAAATGCTTCATCCCCCGCATAATCCTTATCGTACCCAACAAAATGCGGCAACTGTTTTAATATCAGTATCATGCCTATGGCTGCAAGCATACCTTTAATTACAGAATTTGGAACATAATCACCGATTACTCCAGCCTTAATAAATCCCAATATCATTTGTATAATCCCGGCTAATACTACAGCTACTAAAAAAGCTTCATATACCTGCAATTTGGTAATTGCGGCAAACACAATTGCAGTTAAACCAGCAGCGGGCCCGCTTACACTTAATTGTGATCCGCTAACTGTGCCTATAACTATACCGCCAACTATACCGGCAATAATACCTGAGAAAAGCGGTGCACCTGAACCAAGAGCAATACCTAAACATAGCGGTAATGCCACTAAAAAAACTACTACAGCAGCCGGAATATCGGCTCCTGCCTGATTCAAATAATTTTTCATGCAGAAGAATGTATTTATGTAATCAATAAAATGAAATAAGTTAATAACAAAACCGCCAAAGCAATTTGTTTATATAACTGAGTCCGGCGGAGGAATTACAACTTCTGCAGAATGATTAAAAGGAATCTGGTCTGAAAAATGAATATAGGCAAGCGCCTTACTTTCAGAAAAAAAAGAACCCGTAGCAGAATAGCCTTCAGGAGGTAAATAAGGATGATTGAAATTGGCAGATGCACCAGCTTTACCATTGTCGTCAGAAGCATTATGGGGCAGCTCTTCTGTCCATTGATTTTGACTCAACATACTGCCTATCCTGGCTATTGGTAACATTTGTATTGTTATCAACAAGCTTAAAAAAAACGATATAATTTTTAATTTAATCATTAAAGAAGCGCGAAGGTAGAAATTCCTGCCTTAATTACAATAAACAAAAACATCATTTAACAACGCGCGAAAATTTTGAGTACACTTTTTCAACCATAGAAGTTTGGTCAAATATTCAATCCGCCGCAAACGCTGATAACCTGCCCGGTTACATAACTGCTCATGTCTGAGGCAAGGTATAAGGCAGTGTCAGCAATTTCAGCAGCGGTTCCAAATCGTCCCAACGGAATTTTCTGTAAGTATGTTTTTGAAGCCTCACCATCTTTAAGGTAATTTGTCATATCTGTTTCTGCAAATCCCGGAGCTATTGCATTACAACGAATGTTTCGGCTCCCGAGTTCCTGGGCCATAGATTTTGTAAAGCCTATTATGCCTGCCTTAGATGCAGCATAGCTGCTCTGACCGGCGTTGCCTCTTATACCTACTATAGAGCTCATGTTTACAATGCTGCCTTTTCTTGCCTTCATCATAGGTTTTATCACCTGTTTAGTCATGTTGAAAACACTCTTCAGGTTTATTGTCATCACCTCATCCCATTGTTCGGGTGTCATGCGCAGCAGCAGGTTGTCTTTACTTATACCTGCATTATTTATACACACATCTATTGTTCCAAATTCTTTAAGCGTGTCATTTACCATTGTTTCACATTCTGCATACACTCCTGCATTACTTTTAAACGATTTTGCTTTTACACCCGATTCCTTAAGTTTTTCTTCCAGCGCTTTTGCTTTTTCATCGCTGCTTACATAGGTGAATGCTATGTTTGCACCGTGTTCAGCTAATTTTAAAGCAATTGCTTCACCAATGCCGCGGCTTGCACCGGTAACTATGGCAACTTTACCCTCAAGTAATTTCATATAATTGTTAGATTTTTATGCGTGGCAAAAGTATAGTAATTAGAAAATAATTGTTTCTGTTATTATTTATAGAAAACAGATCCTGTTTTTTTCGATGTTTGATGTCGCCCTCAGAATGAACTAAAGGGGTGAAAAATTTGCAAAAAAAATCCGGAACTTTATAATTTGAATTAGCAGAAGGAGCGCTAAAGTTTGCTAATAATGTCAGGTACAGAAAATGTAACGACAGTTACAGTCTTTTCAATATATTTACTATAAGAGTAAGTAAAAGGCTTAATACAATCATAGTTGTAAATGGAAAATAAAACCGGAAATTTTCTTTTTCAATTCGTATATCTCCCGGTAAGCGACCAATCCAGTTAAGTTTCTTATGAAAGAAATAAATTAAAACTCCAATTCCTGCAATCAAAATTCCTGAAATAATGATGAACTTGCCTGTTTGCTGTTGCATAATGAAGAGTTGTGGTACGGAAAACATTCCGGATGTTTATTGCAAATTATTGACCAAAGAAACAATTATTGCAGTTTTGTTGACCCAAAAATGATTATAACACTAACGGCGGGGATGATACAAATAAGTTGATTAAGTTGATGTTCTTTTGTAGGTGCAAATACCTTTACACCTTAAAGCTGATAACAGAAAGTAGTGCAAAGCGAAAAGAAACTAAATTAAAAGAATGATAAGAAGAAAAATAGTTTACCTGGTAAATCCCGTTTCCGGAACGGGTAAAAAAGAAATGCTGGAAAAACTAATACAAAAAAAAACCAGGGAACAATCCATTGAGTTCGAATTGCATCAGAGTAACATATACGGGGATTATGACTATTTAAAAGATAAAATTGAGAGAGAAGAAATAACAGATATAGTAATAGCCGGTGGCGATGGAACTGTAAACCGGGTAGTCTCGGCGCTGCAGGAAACGGGAGTTAATTTTGGAATTATACCGATCGGAAGCGGAAATGGCCTGGCTCTTTGCGCAGGAATTCCCAGGAATCCGGTAAAAGCGTTAGATATTATTTTTAAAGGAAGTCATAGTTACATAGATGCATTTACCATCAACAACAAATTCAGCTGTATGCTCAGCGGCCTTGGTTTTGATGCGCAGGTGGCACATGATTTTGCAAATAACGCGTCGAGGGGACTATTAACATATACACAGCAAAGCCTGTATCAATACTTTAAAGCGCATCCTTACCTGTTTCAGATAGTGCTGGACAACTTTTCGTTTTACACCGACGCTTTTTTTATAAGCATAGCAAACAGCAACCAGTTTGGCAACAATTTCACCATTGCACCAAAAGCTTCGCTTGCCGATGGATTACTTGATATTGTAGTGGTACAGAAAATGAATAAGGCAAAACTGCCTTTTGCTATTTTAAAGCAAATAAGAGGAAATAATCATTTGCAGCAACTTGTCGAAGACATGGCCGAGAAAAATATACTCTATTTTCAAACACCTGCGCTCACTATTCGCAACCTCAAACACGCACCCTTTCATATAGATGGCGAGCCGGCAGAAACAGAGGAAGAATACAAAATTCAACTGATAAGAAGATGCTTCAAATTATATCAGCCGCAGGCGAATTGATTATTTTATCTTCCTGCACTGCAGTAAACTTTCGCCGATTTTCGCCTGTAATGTATATAACACCTGCTAAACTTAGCAGCAACAACATACCTGTTAACTGATGCATTTCTGCAAGCCATTCAAATGCACCAAATTTGCCCGCAACTATTTTGTTTCCGTTCAGAACAGTAAATATTCCTAAAAAAACCTGGGTTATTACAAGAAAAAAGGTAAGATTTTTAGCGGTATTGAAAGCCGGCGATCCGGTAATTCTTCTTGCAGCGAACCACCAGATTACTATAAAAAGTGCGATAACATAGGCAAGCGTACGGTGAATAAAATGAATGGTTATTTTGTTGTGGGTGATATTATAAAAGAAACCGCCGTTTGAAAAAATACCTTCCGGTATTACCATTCCATTTATATCAGGCCATGTAGGCGCCGTGGCTGCTGCCTTTAATCCGGCCATAAAAGCGCCAAAAATTAATTGGGTGCAAACTAAAATGGTGATGACAACAGCTCCTCTCAACAGGGCTGGTTGGGCTATGCGGCTTCGAGGCTCTATCACCAGCTTCAATCCAAATAGCAAAGCATAACAGATTAAAACCATTGCGGCCATAAAATGCACTGCCAGGCGAATATGATTTACGTACACATCATTGTCATTTAGCCCGCTTTGAACCATTATCCACCCTATGACACCTTGCAACGCGCCCAATAAAAACAGTACAACTAAAGGAAAAACCATCCAGCTTTTGAAATACTTTTTTTTAAGAAAATAAATAAAGGGAATAAGAAATACTACTCCTATCAGCCTTGCCCACAAACGATGAAACCATTCCCAGAAAAAAATAAATTTAAAATCGCCTAAGGTAAAATGCTGGTTGATATATTTAAACTGTGCTATTTGTTGGTATTTATTAAATGCCTGCTGCCATTCTGCTTCTCCCATTGGCGGCATTGCGCCCATTATTGGCTTCCATTCAGTTATCGACAATCCCGAGCCGGTAAGACGGGTAATACCGCCAAGCAAAACCTGTATTATTAGCATTCCTACGCCTAAAAAAATCCAGTTCGCTACAATTCTTGTTGATTTATCCTTGTGCATATTTTTTATTTGCAATGATTCACGCAGAGAGGCTAAGTTTTGCAAAGGGCAAAGACTACGATAAATTTTATGCTTTGCTTTCTTAAGCAGCTTTGCGAGAAAAAAAGGATTCACGAAAAGAGGCAAAGTTTGCAAAGGGGCAAAGATTATTAAAAAGTTTGTTGCTTTGCTTTCTTAAGCAGCTTTGCGTGAGCTGCTATTTTCAGCGGCAAAATTAATGGTAAAACAATGGTGATAACTTTTTGATTAATCTTTCAGGGTTTTTTATTTATTTTAAATTTCAAATTTCATTTTCTTACTGCTATGCTAATGCCTTATTACCAAAAAAGATATGTGGAAGCCGGGTGCGATGAAGCCGGACGAGGCTGCTATGCTGGCCCTGTATTTGCCGCCGCGGTTATTCTTCGCAAAGATTTTTATCATCCTTTTTTAAACGACAGCAAGCAACTATCCGAGCTTCAGCGAAATGAGCTAAGGCCGGTAATTGAAAAAGAGGCAGTAAGCTATAGCGTAGCCCAGGTGGATAATGAAGAAATAGACAAGATAAATATATTACGGGCCTCTATAAAAGCTATGCACTTAGCGCTGGATAATTTAAAAAAACGTCCAAAATATCTTATAATAGATGGTAACCGTTTTACACCATACCTTGATGTAAAGCATAGGTGCATTATAAAAGGCGACGGATTATATTCCTCAATAGCCGCTGCAAGTGTTTTGGCTAAAACCTACCGCGACGAATACATGAAGAACCTTCACCACGAGCACCCATTATATAACTGGAGCAGCAACAAAGGTTATGGAACCGAGGAACACCGGCTTGCAATAGAGGCGCATGGTCTATGCAAATACCACCGCATGAGTTTCAACATCAACACAAAACAGTTAACATTAGATTTTGAAGAAGAAAGTATAATAATGTAAAACGTTATAAAACTGTGGTTTTTTTGTTTAAAACGATGCCTCGCGTCTTAGGTTCAAAGTATTTGCAACAACACAATTATGCGGTCTTTTGATGCCGCCAATATTGGTTTATGAATTTTGGAAAAGCCAAAGCAGATAACTCTTCCCTTTTTACAATTTTTAAATGTTTTAATGAATCCGGCATTTCATTAAGACGGATAGTGATAAACCTCCCCTGCAAATTCTGATGTGTTAATTGCTGGGTAAATACTCTTGAAATATCATTTATATTAAAACTATCGATATCTAATTGATTTTGCAACCATTTTTGTATTTCTTCAGGTTGCCAGTCCCATTCTTTATTGGTTTCAAACAAATAAAATTCATACAGGTTTTCCCATATATCATTTTTTGCCCGCTTATTTACAAGAACAGCGTCGTGCAATAAAAATATAAAATAGGTAAACCACCGCCTTTTTTTAACCAACCGCTTTTCTTTCACCGGCAGCTTGTTTACCAATCCCTCTTTGTACCCGACACACCACTTTTGAAGAACGCAATCACTGCAAACAGGCATCTTTGGCTTACAAATGGTTGCACCAAAATCCATAATGGCCTGGTTATAAGCTGCTGAATTCCTTCTAAACAATAGTTCATTAGCCAGTTGTGCAAAATATTCCTTTCCTTTTGCAGAGTCTATTGCGAGCGCTTCCCCAAAAAACCTCGACAAAACCCTGAAAACATTTCCGTCTACCACAGCATGTGGAAGTCCGTACGCAAAAGAAGCAATAGCTGCTGCGGTATACGGCCCTATACCCTTGAGTTCTAAAATGTCATTATAGGTTTGAGGAAAGTGTCCATCTAAATTATCTACTATATTTCTGGCTGTCGACAGCAGGTTTTTACACCTGCTATAGTATCCCAGCCCTTCCCAGGCTTTGAAAACTGCCTCATCAGGCGCAAGGGCAAGACAATGGACAGTTGGAAACTCTTTAATAAAATTATTGTAATATGAAATGCCTTGCTCTGCACGTGTTTGCTGAAGAATTATTTCACTTATCCATATCTTGTAGGGCTCTTTTTCCCCTTTCCATGGCATGGTTCTTTTATTCTTATTAACGTGCCAGTTCATTATTTTACGGGTAAACGTTTTTTTCATTTTTGCCTGAGATATAGAGGGTGCAGCATAATAATTGTAAAACTACAGGATTAATAGTCGTTTTATTTTAAATACTCTTTACTAAAACATGTGCAGCCTGGTAACAATAACAATTGAAAATTCCATTTATTTTTAGGTATTGTGCAATAAAGAAGTATGTGGAAACGAAAATACAAATACCCATGAGAAAGTCAGACTTAATAAACCAGATTTCAGAAAAGACAGGCATTCCAAAAGTTGATGTGTTGGTAACGTTAGAAACCATGTTTAAAGAAGTAAAAGATAGTCTTTCACAGGGGGAAAATATTTATATACGTGGTTTTGGAAGTTTTATAACTAAAAAAAGGGCAGCAAAAATTGGCAGAAATATTAAGAGAAATGTTGCGGTAGAAATACCAGAGCATTTTATACCTGCTTTTAAACCTGCCAAAGAGTTTGTGATAGAAGTAAAAGCAAAAAGAAAGCACGGAAAAGTGCTACCTGATGAAGATACTTTGGATGAAGATTAATTGTTTTTCGTAATTAAAGTATATAAATTGTTGATTTCAGTTCTTATTTTTCTTCTCATTTTTTAAGTTTTCCTCAAACGTAAGCTCCTGACATCATTTTTTACACTTCAAAAAGGAGGATGACAAAAATTGCAAAAATGATATAGATATGACCGAAAAGATACCCAACAATACCGTAGAGAACCGGAACTTCACAAGAAATACAAAAATTTATTTCTTTGACTACTATATCTCCCGGTACTTTTTAACTAACTTACTTATCATCTGCATTATTGATGTGTTACTTTTGCGCAATAATCAGTAAGCGTGAGAAAACAACAATTAATTTTAGTCGGCGGGGGTTTTTTATTGCTCATTTTATTATTCTTTTTCGGAAATACAATTCCTCCAAAAAAAGCTGAAGCAATTGCAGCAGATACTCCTCACCAGGAAAAAAAGATTGATACTGAAAAATTACTTACGCACGCTAAAGAAAAGCTGACGCCGCAGCAAATAGAAAAAGTAACTTCTTTAGAAAACAGTGTAAAAAGAGGAGACGTTAAAAATCAGCAACTTAATGTATACAGGCAGTTAGCATCCTTCTGGCGTGATACCATAAAATTGTTTGAACCTTATGCATTTTATACTGCCCAGGCAGCTAAGTTGGAAAATTCTGAAAAAAGCCTCACCTTTGCAGCCCATTTGTTTTTAAACAATCTGAAAACGGAGACCGATCCTCCCATGCAGAACTGGTTAGCTACAAATGCAAAAGATCTTTTTCAACAGGCTTTACAAATAAATCCGGCAAACGACAGCAGCAAAATCGGACTGGGTGCATGTTACATTTTTGGGAACATATCAGATAACCCGATGGAAGGTATAGCTGCAATAAGGGAAGTGGTGCAAAGAGACCCCGACAATGTGTTTGCGCAGATGACATTAGGATTAGGTGGCGTTAAAAGCGGGCAATTTGACAGAGCGATTGAGCGTTTTACAATTGTGGTTAACAAGCAACCCGATAATCTGGAAGCAATTTTAAACCTGGCAGAAGCTTATGACCAAAAAGGCGATAAAGCAAATGCTATTAAATGGTATACAAGCGTAAAAGAAAAAATTTCTAATCCTGAAGCCCAAAAAGAATTAGATTCAAGAATAAAAGCATTACAATAACATTGATTTTTTAAAACTAAATTTATTAGAACATGCCTTGCGGAAAGAAAAGAAAGCGTCATAAAATAGCAACACATAAGCGAAAAAAAAGACTAAGAAAAAATCGTCATAAAAAGAAGAAATAATTTTTATCTTCTTATCCTGCCATTATCAGCAATGCCGGAGATAGTAAATATTTCCGGCATTTGCAACTTTCCAACCACCTGTTTTGCAACTTTTACCTTTACCTTATCAATTAAAAAAAGTGGCAGGATACATTTGTGTTGGTTCAACACAGTTTAAGTGGTATGCTCTCTTTTGAGAGTAACGTATATATTTTTAAAAGTTGCAATTTTGAACAAAGAATTAATTATAAGCTCCACTCCGCAGGGAGTAGAGATAGCCTTATTAGAAGACAAAAAACTCGTAGAACTTCATAACGAAAAAACCGATGCCACATTTGGCGTAGGAGATCTGTACCTCGGAAAAGTTAAAAAATTAATCCCCGGATTAAATGCTGCATTTATAGATGTAGGCTTTGAGAAAGATGCTTTTTTGCATTACACAGATTTAAGTCCTTATGCCAGGTCTATATTAAAATTTACTCAGTTAAGCGTAGCTGACAGGTCAGAAAAAGCTCTGGATTTTACCAAATTCGAAGTAGAGCCTGAGATCTTAAAAACAGGCAAGATAAACGAAGTGTTGAGTGGAAAGCCAAATATATTGGTTCAGATATTAAAAGAGCCAATTGCTGCTAAAGGTCCGCGGCTTAGTTGCGAAATTTCCTTACCCGGTCGTTTTGTTGTACTTACGCCTTTTAATGATGTAGTAGCGGTTTCCAAAAAAATTCATAGTGGTGATGAAAGAAAGCGTTTGCAAAAGATAGTCGAGGCTATAAAAGAAAAAAACTTTGGAGTAATTGTTCGTACGGCGGCTGAAGGAAAAAATACAGCCGAACTGCATGAAGACCTGGCAACTCTTATAAATACCTGGAAATCGATTCAAAAAAATCTGAGAGGAGCCCAGGCACCTGCAAAAATTTTGAGCGAGCAGACAAAGGCAACAAGTATGTTGAGAGATTTGCTTACAGAAGATTTTAACAGGATTGTTGTAAATGATAAGAATATTTATGACGAAACGAAAAGCTATATAGAAAAAATTGCACCGGAAAAAGCCGCAATAGTTGGAATGTATCAAAATGGCGTGTCTATATTCGATCATTTTGGAATAACAAAGCAGGTTAAAAGCGCCTTTGGTAAAACAGTCAATCTATCGAGCGGAGCATATTTAATTATCGAACACACAGAAGCTTTACATGTAATAGATGTAAACAGCGGATACAAGAGCGTAAGCAATAACCAGGAAGAAAATGCGCTGCAGACCAACATGGAAGCGGCAGAAGAAATAGCCCGGCAACTGAGACTTAGAGATATCGGGGGTATTATAGTCGTTGATTTTATAGATATGAAGCTTCCCGAAAATAAGAGAAAGTTGCAGGAAGCTATGGATGAATTTATGCGGACTGACAGGGCAAGGCACGCGGTGCTTCCGGTTTCTAAATTTGGATTAATGCAAATTACACGGCAGCGGATGAGGCCTGAAGTAAATATAAATACCTCTGAAATTTGCCCTTCATGCAATGGTACTGGTAAAATTACTTCAACGCTATTGCTCGTAGATGAAATAGAGAAGAAGCTGTCGTATCTTGTAACGAACCAGCATAAGAATCTTACTTTGTACGTAAATCCTATTGTTCATTCGCACCTGACGAAAGGATGGTTTTTTAACTCCATAAAATATAAATGGAATAAAAAGTTTGGGACTAAAATAAAGATCTTACCCAATACTAATTATCACCTTATAGAATTTCACTTTTTCGATCAAAATGAAGAAGAGATAAAATTGTAAAGACGGGCCTTTGCCCGTTTTTTTGTTTATAACGATTGGGCGGCTAAAATTGCCACGACCTTCAGGTCGCGCGTTGTAGAAAATTTAGGTATTGGCTGTAGCCAAAGTTCTTTCGAATGAGGCGCATTTAAAAATTATTTCATTATTCTTTAGTAAAAGTTTTCTTGTGGAGTGTTTTCAGTTTTAGGTTTTAGAGTGGGACCCATGTGTGGTTATTCTTTGGCTAAGCCTGTTATCTATTATTCTTTGTGTACCCTGAAAGTCGGGCAATTGCGCCTTAATTATAATTACCCATATCATTCATGATAGAAGCCATTTTTTTGAACCTTATTTTTTCATAGCTGTTTTATATTTTGTAGAAGAGTTAGAAGTAAAGGCAGAAATTAATTACTTTTAAAATAAATAATTGCTTGTTTTATCTTTAAAACTAACTCATTTCCCGTTTATTAAATTCATATAATATTGTAATTGTGACTTTCCCAAATTTTTCTGACCCGGTAATTTTTGCGATTACAACTATATTTATGTTTATAGTGATTTCAGGCCGTTATTTTTTAATAGCCGGCTTGTTTCATTTTTGGTTTAATTTCTATAAAAAAGACAATTGGGATAAGAGGAGATTAAGTAAAAAAAAGGCAGGTAAAAAGCAATTTTATACAGAGGTTAAATGGTCATTGCTTACTTCCCTCATTTTTGCTTTAGTCGGTTCATTTACTGCAATTCTCTGGCAAAAGGGCTTTACCCGTTTATATGTCAATGTGCATACTTTCTCCCTCTGGTATTTGCCGGTAAGTCTTGTAATATCTATGCTTATTCACGAAACTTATTATTACTGGCTTCACAGGTGGATGCATCAACCTGAAATCTTTAGATTATTGCACAAAGTGCATCACGACAGTAACACAACAAGTGCGTGGACTGCTTTTTCGTTTCATCCGCTTGAAGGATTGCTGCAGGCAATAATTTTGCCGCTTACTATCGTTATTCTTCCTATGCATGTGTATGTATTGTTGTTTCAGTTGACTATTATGACTTTTAGCAGTGTTATCAATCATCTTGAAATAGAAACTTATCCTGCCGGTTTTCATAAGCATTTTATTGGAAAATGGATAATTGGGGCTACCCATCACTCTTTGCACCACAAGCAATTTAAATACAATTTCGGATTATACTTCACCTTTTGGGATAAATGGAAAAAAACAGAAAGCCCAAAGTTTTCCTCCGTATTCAAGGAAAAGACAACCTGCTGAGTTTCTGCAGAAATAAAATAAAAAAAGACCGGAAATAAACCGGCCTTCTTTGTATTAACAGTACTTTTTTTAAAAAAATTCAATTCGCTTTTTCTGCAAGAAACTATTAATTGCTGATCAATTTCTGCTTCTGTTTCCCATAAATATTAGTATGTACTGTATTAATGTAACAAGAGAGGCAATTGCAGCTACTACATATGTTAATGCTGCCCATTTTAAAGCGTCCTTTGCTTTATCGTGTTGTTCACCATAGGTAATGTTGGTAGTATTTAGCCAGGCTAAAGCTTTTCCGCTGGCATCGAGCTCTACAGGTAAAGTAATGAAAGCAAAAAGCGTAGTCATAGCAAACAATGCGATACCTGCTAACAGTAATCCCGGAAATATATTTATCATCAGGATACCTGCGAGCAAAACCCATTGTAAAATATTGCTGCTGAATTGAACTACTGGAACAAATGCATTTCGCATTGTTAACCACTTATATGCTCTTACATGTTGCACCGCGTGTCCGCACTCATGGGCAGCAACTGCCGCGGCTGCAATATTGTTCCCGCTATATACTGCCGCACTCAGGTTTACAGTTTTGTTAGCGGGATTATAATGGTCAGTTAGATCGCCTTCAACAGAAATTACTTCTGCATCAAATATTCCGTTATCTCTTAGCATCTTTTCAGCTACCTCACTTCCAGTCATTCCGTTTCTTAAAGGTATGCGACTGTATTCGGCAAATTTTCCTTTTAAAGTTGATGAAACCCAAAAACTAATTCCTATAAAAATCAGTGATATCAAAAATATTGAAGACATCTTTATTTGTTTTTTATATAGATTACTCTTCAAATTATCCTCCAAACACTTTCTAAAATCAGAAACCGCAAAAGATTTAAAAGTAAAAGACATTTTGTCGTATTATTTTTTCAATATAGACAAGTTGTCTTAAAACTTTGGTTTTTCCATATAAAAAACATCTTTTTTTGACATTTTATTTACCCGATAAGTAGTAAAAGTTATTCACACGATCAAAAATAATTTTTGAAATGTGAGGCATATTTGTAATTTAGTGTCAGAATTTAATGGGTTAGTAACTAACAGGGTTGGTATTCTTACCGACCCTTTTTGTTTTTAGTAACGTTGATCGAACGAAAATTAAAGAAAGATTGCTCGCAGAAAGCGCAGAAGTTGCAGAAAAAAAACCGGTGTAGTTTTTTGCTATTGTCATAAAAAAAATCTTCCGCGTTTTCTGCGTTTTCCGCGAGAAAAAACTAAAGAAAGATTGCTCGCAGAAAGCGCAGAAGTTGCAGAAAAAAAACCGGTGTAGTTTTTTGCTATTGTCATAAAAAAAATCTTCCGCGTTTTCTGCGTTTTCCGCGAGAAAAAAATCAAAATGAGTAAAGTTAAGACGGCCTATTTCTGCAGCAATTGTGGCTATGAAAGTGCCAAGTGGCTGGGAAAATGTCCATCCTGTAATTCGTGGAATACATTTGCAGAAGAAGTGATATCAAAAGGTATAGGAAAGAATGATAATGGCTGGATGGATTATACCACGGAGAAACGTGCTTCAAAAACTATATTACTAAACAAAGTAAGCGCAACAGAGGAAGACCGTATTTTAACCACAGACACAGAACTGAATCGCGTTCTGGGCGGGGGAATTGTTCCCGGCAGTATTGTATTAGTAGCCGGGGAACCCGGGATAGGAAAAAGCACTCTTTTTTTACAAATTGGCCTGCACCTTAAGAATATAAGCACTTTATATATTAGCGGAGAAGAAAGTGAGCAACAAATAAAAATGCGGGCAGACAGGCTAAAAGCTTCTAACCAGGATTTTTATTTGTTAACGGAGACAACAACAGATGTTTTATTCCAGGAAATAAAAAAACTAAGGCCGCAATTGGTTATTGTAGACTCTATTCAAACTTTGCAATCAAATTTTATAGAATCATCACCGGGAAGTGTATCACAGATACGGGAATGTGCAGCAGAGTTTCAAAGGTTTGCCAAAGAAACAAATACACCGGTTTTTTTAATCGGGCATATAACAAAAGACGGAAGCATAGCAGGCCCAAAAATACTGGAGCACATGGTTGACACCGTCTTGCAGTTTGAAGGAGACAGACATTATGCTTACCGGATTTTGCGGACGGTAAAAAACCGCTTTGGCAGCACTGCAGAACTGGGCATTTATGAAATGACCGGAGACGGCATGAGAAGTGTAACCAACCCTTCGGAAATACTGATTACCCAAAAAGAAGAACAGCTAAGCGGAAGTGCCATAGCAGCAACGCTTGAAGGAATACGGCCGTTATTAATAGAAGTGCAGGCGCTTGTAACCCAAAGCGTATATGGAACTCCGCAGCGAACGGTAAGTGGTTTCGACTTGCGAAGGTTGCAGTTATTACTTGCAGTTTTAGAAAAACGCGGAGGCTTTCATTTTGGTATAAAAGATGTTTTTGTAAATATTGCCGGCGGTCTTAAAGTTGAAGATCCTTCAATTGACTTATCGGTTATTTGTGCTTTACTAAGCAGTTTTGAAGACGTGCCTTTATCTCAAAAAATATGTTTTGCAGGAGAAGTTGGTTTAAACGGTGAAATACGGGCTGTCAACCGTATTGAACAAAGAATAGCCGAGGCGGAAAAACTTGGATTTGAAAAAATTGTCGTTTCAAAATACAATAAAAAAGGATTTGATAAACTAAAAACGGGGATACAGGTGATACCGGTTGGTGAGGTGCAGGAAGTGTATAAACTTTTGTTTTAAAAAAACTTTTTTTATAATTATAGCTGAATATCTTTTGTCTGACTATTTTCTTTCTCTTTCTAAAAATGTTTTCGCTGACAATTTAAAATCTTCTAAAGTAGTAAATTGTTTATCGCAAGTATTTGTAAGCCTTGACCGATCTTTCCTCGGCAATTTTTCAAAATCTTCATTTACAACCCAACCCCGAAAGTTTAAGTCTGCCCTTTGGTATTCCAAACAACTAATTGTTGCAAGCCTTGCTTTAGCTACATCTTTAACTCCAAACAAGTATACAGGATGACCATTAGGCGAAAATGAATAATCTGCTTCAAGGTCGTCTCTCTCCGGAATTGGAAGTACTTTTTTTTGAGGATTAAATTCTTTTAATTCTTCGGTTATAAATTCATCTAATATTTCGTAAAAGAGATTTTCAACAACTTCTCTTTTAAAATACCGCATACTCCCAATCTTAGCATAAGTTTGAGTAATGTGCAATATATCTGTATACACCGTTTGAGAACTTGTTTCTAAACAAATATTTCCCTTTTCCTCATTCAATCCATTTTCCAAAATAATTTTTTGCAGTATAGCTTCTTTATTTTCGGTATCAATGTCATAGGAGTAAGATAAACGTTGGAGAGTTAATCCATAATCGCACAACGAATATTTATTATTTCCTTTGGGGACAATAAACAGATCAACCATGTCTCCATCTTCATGATAAATAGGTAGATACAACTGGAAGATTCCTGGTCTCTTTTGCTTAATAGAAACCTGTTGATTAAAATCACTTTTTATATGTTGCAGTATATCTTCCATCAAATGATATCCCCTTCTTGATTAAACAACTCGATTTGCCCAGTCGGTGGTGAAAAATGCTTTTGCCTCTCAATTGGTACAATATTAACACGTCTGGCAAAATATTGTATTGCAGTTTCAATCGTAGAATATTCGTTAGTTATCTCAATTTGCCCTTCTGGCTTTAATCCATTATTAATACGTTCTGCTGTAGAAGTATGAATATGACAAACAGCATGATGAGGAATTGCTTTAGTACCACCATGAGGTCCGTACATCTTAATAAAACAATCGTGCCTTTTTCATCTTTTGAACTATATCTAAGACCAATTGAAAAGTTTTCTGTAAAGGTTAAGTTTTGCATAATGAATCCGCTAAAATTATATTGACCATCAACCGAGATTAGAGTGAAAGTTCTTTTAGCAAAACCTGACCGACCTTCTTTCATCTCCCTTGGTGCTTCCAAAACCGTTTTGGGGCAGCTTATTAATTCTGCTATTAGTTCATTGGTAAACATCAAAACCAAAAATAACAAAATCAATCTCTTAGTTATATTTTTATTTCACTAAATTCAATTATAAGGTGATAAATTTATAAATACTAAAATAGTCAGACCCATTTCAACAACAATTTTTTCAAAAGCAAACAGAAAAAATGTTATTTAAATTCAATCATTATTATTGAAAGAAACCTTGCAACAATTTTTCATATGCTGAAAATCAAATCTTCGTTAACCGATTTTGCTCACCTCTTCTTTCCTCATGTCTGCTCAGGATGTAGCTCTGATATTTTAGATAATGATCATCAATTATGTTTACGGTGCATTTCTAACTTGCCGGTTACTAATTTTTTTGCTCAGCCAGGTAATCCTGTTGAAAAAAAATTTTATGGGAGAATGCCTGTAAAAGCGGCCGGATCAGCCTACTTTTTTACAAAAGACTCTTTATTTGAAACTCTGGTGTACGCATTAAAATACAGGGGTAATAAAGATGCCGGATTCTATCTCGGACAATTGCTGGCCGGCTATCTTGCTAATAACAGTCGGTTCAGTGAAGTAGATGTTTTGGTACCATTGCCGCTAAACGAAAGACGTGAAAAGAAAAGAGGATACAACCAGTCGGCTGTCTTATGTAAGGGAATAGCATCTGTGTGGAAAAAACCTGTAATTGACAAAGCTATAATTAGAAAAGTATACACCGAAACACAAACGCGCAAAGGCAGAATTACAAGATGGCAAAATATGCAAGGCGTGTTTGCCGTGGCTGATGCACCCGCTATTGAAAAAAAGCATATTTTATTGGTAGATGATGTGATTACTTCTGGTGCTTCACTTGAGGCTTGTGGATCAGAAATATTAAGAATTCACGGCACCACACTTAGCGTTGCTACTTTAGCTTATACTATATAAAGGTTTTTAATTTACTTTTGAAAGAATGAAATTTCTGTCAAAAAGCTTTATTCCGGTTCTGTTTATTCTAATTGCATTTTCCTGCAGAAAAACATCTTTTATCAACAGCCCAAATGCTTCAGTCAGCTTTTCAACCGATACAATACATTTCGACACCGTTTTTACCACAGCAGGTTCGACAACGCAATTATTTAAAATATTTAATCAAAATGACCAAAAATTGAGCTTGTCGCAAATCAGGTTAATGGGCGGCGCTTCATCACCTTTCAAAATAAATGTTGACGGTACTGCAGGCGTTAACTTTTCAGATGTTGAACTTGAACCTAATGACAGTGTTTATGTTTTTGTTTCAGTAACTATTGATCCCAATGCTGCTGATTTACCCTTTGTTGTCCGCGACAGTCTTTTGGTCAGTTATAATGGTAATAATAAATATTTGCAGTTGGAGGCTTTTGGACAAAATGCACATTTTTTGCAAAATAAAAGAATAACTGCAGACAGCGCCTGGAACAGTGATTTGCCATTTGTAATTATTGGTAGTTTATCCGTAGACAGCAATGTTACACTAACGATTAATAAAGGTTGCAAAATTTACAGTCATGCTAATGCTCCTTTTATTGTAAATGGTACGCTGCAGGTAAATGGAGAGGCGCATGACAGTACAAGAGTTACCTTTCGCGGAGATCGTTTAGACCCCGTCTATCGCGACCTGCCGGCTGCGTGGCCAGGTATTTATTTTACTGCATCCAGCATCAACAATGTGCTTACTTATGCAATTATCAAAAACGCCTACCAGGGAATAATTACCCAGTCATCTGCGACCGTTAACCCAAAAATCACCTTAAACCAATGCATCATTGATAATATTTATGATGCAGGAATCATAAGCATAGGAAGTAGTATAAAAGCTGTAAATTGTTTAATCAGCAACTGCGGAAGTAACATTTCAATTGCTGCCGGGGGTAATTATTCTTTTGATTTTTGTACTGTAGCCAGCTATGCAACTGCTTATATTGACCACAAAAATCCTGTGCTTTTTATAAGTAATAGTTATGATCAAAATCTAACCTTTCCTTTATCTGCCCGCTTCCGCAATTGTATTTTTTATGGCGAAGGAGGTCTTGTACCAGATGAAGTGGTGGTTGACAAAAAAACATCGGGATACCCTTTTAATGTTACCTTTCAAAATGTGCTTTATAAAAATAAAGATGATACAATGGACCCTCTTTTTACAAACAGTATCAAAAATCAATCGCCACTGTTCGACAGCATTGACGCAGGCAGACAAATATTTGATTTTCATCTTGCACCATCATCTCCAGCCAATGACACGGCTGTTCCCACAGGTGTCACTATCGACCTTGATGGAAAATCGAGGGGAACGTTAAACTTACCCGATTTAGGTTGTTATGAGCAATAAGTAGTAGATTTGATTAAACTTTAATCTTTAATTCCTGTTTTTTAATATAAAAACTGCCATTTTATGAACAAATTTTTTTTGCTTGCAGCATTATTTATTGCTTGCATTTCAGCAACACCAAAAGATAAGCCAATGGAAACAACAGCATACCCAAAGACTATTTATGAATTTAAAGTTCCATCCATAGAAGGAGGCACAATAGATTTTTCAAAGTATAAAGGAAAGAAAATTTTAGTAGTTAACACTGCCAGCAAGTGTGGTTTTACCCCGCAATACGAAGGGTTGGAAAAGCTATATAAAGATCACCAGGACAAACTGGTCGTAGTTGGTTTTCCTGCAAATAATTTTGGACAGCAGGAGCCCGGCTCAAATGAAGAAATTCAGAAATTTTGCAAAGTAAGATACGGAGTAACCTTTCCATTGGCAAGCAAAGTGGACGTAGTTGGCGAAAACGCCGCTCCCTTGTTTAAGTGGCTTACCACCAAAGAAGAAAATGGAGTCTTAGATGCCACAATTGGGTGGAATTTTACCAAATTTCTTTTAGACGAAAATGGAAAATTAATTGCTTCGTTTCCAAGTAAAGTAACCCCTGATTCAGAAGAAATTCTTAAATATCTTAAATAATAAAAGGGCCTCTCAGGAGGTCTTTTTTAATTAGCGCTAACATTCTGAAAGCCTTACCAATTTTATTTCTTTTTTCCGGCTAAGATTTATTTTTGTTTCAGGCATTGGTAACATTTGTAAGTTATTCGTTACGACGCTCCTTTCGAAGGCCGTAATTCTATAAGCACTTTTAATATTTTTTTATTTTCCTGCAAATAACGCACGAATTATTTCTTCCGGATCTATGAAAATTATTCCTAACTCCGGTTCATCTATTCCACAAATCCCACTTCAGACACTATGATTACCACAACTACTCATTTCATAGAAGGTCATCCTGTTCAACACTACCTTGGCATTGTTAGTTCAGAGTCTATTATCGGGGCAAATATCTTCAAAGACCTCGTTGCCGGCCTGCGCGACATTGCAGGCGGACGCAGTGGTACATACGAAAAAGTAATTGAGGAAGCACGAACAATCGCCATGAACGAACTTATAGAAAAAGCACAAAGCATAGGAGCAAATGCAATTATCGGTATCAACCTCGCTTTTGAAACAATCGGAGTCTCAGGAAGTATGCTGATGGTAATGGCAACAGGAACGGCTGTAAAGATATGAATGGCCCGGGTGCAAATAAAAAACCAAAGAATATATGAACGCGTGTCTGTACCAAAGTAAGCAATAAATGGTATAAAGCAAAGTGCTCTTTTAAAAAGCTGCTCAGTGAAGATTAGTGAGCAGCAAAGCCTTTAAACATAATTTAGCAGCCTGCCTGCAAAAACCTTAAATTTGCTAAAACGTTTGCGTGCTATTTTGTACATGATCTTTGATATTAAAACAATCGGGAGTTGCAGAGTGCGATGCCCAAAAGGTTTCATGAACAATAGTTGTTATATAGAAACACTTAAGCCGAAAAATATTTGCGGTATGCTGGTTGCATAGTAATACTGAAAAATGTACAGAAATGTCTTACTCTCCTCAAAATAAAATCAGAATTGTAACAGCAGCATCGTTATTTGATGGCCATGATGCAGCTATAAACGTAATGCGCCGGATAATGCAGGCAAAGGGCGCCGAGATTATACACCTTGGGCACAACAGGAGTGTAGCAGAGATTGTGGAATGTGCAATAGAAGAAGACGCACAGGGCATTGCTCTTACAAGTTACCAGGGCGGCCATGTTGAATTTTTTAAGTACATGAAAGACCTGCTGGACGAGAACGGGTGCGGACATATAAAAATTTTCGGCGGCGGCGGCGGCACTATACTTCCCGCAGAAATAAGAGAACTTCAAAATTACGGGATAGCTAAAATTTACAGCCCGGACGACGGCCGGCTAATGGGTCTTGAAGGGATGATTGAAGATGTAGTAAAAGGTTGTGATTTTCCTGTTAATGGTAATTTGAAAATATCGGGGAAGCTAAAGCTGAAGGAAGTAAAAGATATCCGTTTCATTGCCCGTGCCATAAGCCATGCAGAAAATGGGCAGGAATTTGAAGAACTGCTTTCCCCTATAGTAAAAGAGGAAGAAATAAACAGCAAAAAACATTCTCCTGTATTAGGTATAACAGGTACCGGCGGAGCGGGAAAATCATCTGTCACTGACGAGATAATACGTCGTTTTTTAAATACATATCCAGATAAAACTGTTGCAATTATTTCTGCAGATCCCTCTAAAAAGAAAACAGGTGGCGCTTTACTTGGCGACAGGATAAGAATGAATTCAATCCACAGCGGGCGTGTATACATGCGCAGTCTTGCCACTAGGGAAAGTGATATAGCTTTAAGTAAACACGTGCGGGAAGCAATTGATATTGTCAGCAGAGCCGGCTTTGATTTCATTATCTTAGAAAGTGCCGGAGTAGGGCAAAGCGATGCAAGCATCCTTAATTATTGCGACGTAAGTATGTATGTAATGACTCCCGAATACGGAGCAGCATCACAGCTTGAAAAAATAAACATGCTCGATTATGCAGATGTTATTTGCATAAATAAATTTGACAAGGCAGGTGCGTTAGACGCAGTAATTGAAGTACAGAAACAATACAAGCGCAGTCACGAATTGTGGACGGCCAAAGATGAGGATCTGCCAATTGTAGGAACGGTTGCTGCAAAATTTAATGACGAAGGAATAAACAGACTATTTTTCGAGATAATAAAGGCAGTCGAAGCCAAAACAGGTACACAGTTCGGTAAAAAAGAAAATGAAGAAATTGAGATAAATCACTCTATCAGCGGATTGATCGTACCACCTAAAAGAGTCCGTTATTTATCTGAGATAGCGGAAAGCAACAGAAAATATGATAACCGGGTAAATGAACATTGTTTAATCGCTTCTAAGCTATACCAGATAGTAGGTGCCGTAAAAGCCCTGGATGAGACTGGCTCCGGAAAAACATGGCAACCCGCATACGAAGCTTTGGAAGCAGCCAGAAAATATTTTGAAGAAAAGTTAGATAAAGAATCTTTACGCCTGCTTCAGCAATGGCCGGAAATGGTGAAGAGATACAAGGCCGAATTTTTTGAGTACAAGGTGCGGGGTAAGGTGATTAAGCAATCCCTTATTACCGCCAGTTTATCGGGCACGCCTATACCAAAAGTAGTTTTGCCTAAATACAAAGATTGGGGTGACATTCTCCGGTGGCAGTTGCAGGAAAATATTCCTGGAGAATTTCCTTATACAGCCGGGGTGTTCGAACTGAAACGTGAAGGTGAAGACCCGACACGTATGTTTGCAGGAGAAGGCGGACCTGAGCGCACAAATAAACGTTTTCATTATGTATCTTTAGCCCAGCCTGCCAAGCGGCTTTCTACAGCATTTGACAGCGTTACTTTATACGGAGAAGATCCTGATATTCGTCCGGATATCTTTGGTAAAATCGGTAACAGCGGGGTAAGTATAGCAACTGTTGATGACGCCAAAAAACTCTATAGTGGTTTTGATTTGTGTGACTGCCGTACTTCTGTCAGTATGACTATAAACGGGCCTGCACCTATCATACTTGCATTTTTTATGAATGCCGCCATTGACCAGTTGTGCGAAAAATGGATAGAAGCTAACGGGCAGTGGGCCGCAGTAAATAATAAAATAAATGAGAAGTTTACCTATTTTTCAAAACCGTCTTATTATAATCCATCCTCGCCCGAGAGGCTTCCTGAAGGAAACAGTGGTTTAGGGCTAAAACTATTAGGCTTATCAGGCGATGAAGCAGTGCCTGCCGAAATTTACCGGCAACTACGGGCTGAAGCATTAAGCCAGGTTCGCGGAACTGTTCAGGCAGATATTTTAAAAGAAGACCAGGCACAAAATACATGCATTTTCAGTACAGAATTCGCGCTCAAACTAATGGGAGACGTGCAACAATATTTTATTGATAACAAAGTCCGGAATTTTTACAGTGTCAGCATCAGCGGTTATCATATAGCTGAGGCAGGCGCAAATCCTATTACCCAACTCGCTTTTACGCTTGCTAATGGTTTTACTTATATAGAATACTACCTCAGCCGTGGAATGCACATAGATGATTTCGCTCCTAATTTATCTTTTTTCTTCAGCAATGGAATGGATGCTGAATATAGTGTTATCGGCCGTGTGGCCAGGAGAATATGGGCTAAGGCAATGAGATATAAGTACAATGCCAATGATCGGAGCCAAAAGCTGAAATACCACATTCAGACAAGTGGCCGAAGCCTGCACGCACAGGAAATTGATTTCAACGATATCCGCACAACCTTACAGGCTTTATATGCCATCTACGACAACTGCAACAGCCTTCATACCAATGCTTACGATGAGGCCATAACAACTCCTACAGAAGAAAGCGTACGGCGTGCAATGGCTATTCAGCTTATCATCAACCGCGAACTTGGTACAGCTAAAAATGAAAATCCTAACCAGGGAAGCTTTTTAATTGAAGAGCTGACAGCCCTTGTTGAGGAAGCCGTACTTGCAGAGTTTGACCGGCTAAACGACAGAGGTGGCGTGCTGGGAGCGATGGAAAGAATGTACCAGCGGAACAAAATACAAGAAGAAAGTCTTTTTTACGAGCAACGAAAACATACCGGAGAATTACCCCTCATCGGTGTAAATACTTTTTTAAATAAAAAAGGCAGTCCTACTATTTTGCCTTGCGAAGTTATCCGCAGCACTACGGAAGAAAAGCAGCAACAAATACAAAACCTTATTGATTTCCAAAAGCGCAATGAAAATAAATACGTTGAAATGCTTAAAAGACTAAAAAAGGCAGCGATCGCAAACGAAAACCTTTTTGAGGAACTAATGGAAACTGTTAAATATTGTTCGCTTGGCCAGATCACTCATGCCCTGTACGAAGTCGGCGGCCAGTACAGAAGAAGTATGTAGCAAATGCAGATTGTATATTTATCTTTTATGTTGCCGCCATTCAAGTTTCTATTACTGTGCCTTAACCTTGTTTTCAATTGTTCATTGTTGCTTATCCTGCAGTTCCTGTATTATCATTTCCTTCACTCGCATCAGGCAGGCCTGGGGTTCCGCCTGAAGCTCCGCCCATATCGGTTAATTTACCTGTATGTTCTTTTGGCTGTTTGGCTTCACCTTCAATACCCCCGTCATCAACTGATTTTACAGGGCCCGAACCTACGTTAGGAGTTTTTCCGTCTGTGGCTGTACTTTCTATTGGATGCTTTTTTTGAGCTTCGTTGTCCTGACTGTCCATAAAATATCGTTTTATAAAAAGACAAAATTTTCATGCCATATCTTTATTTATAAAACTTTTAAGTATTATTAAGATTACTATATCATTAACCGGAAGGAAAGCCGGATGTAAAGCTGTACCTTTGCACCCCTTAATCCTCCCAAAAGTCTGTCAGACCTTACAGGAGGAATTTTTTTGGGGAAATTATTAATTTAAAAATAAAAAGTCTGCCGTTGGCGGATTAGGTTATGAATATCAGAAACATCGCTATTATTGCACACGTGGACCACGGTAAAACTACCTTGGTTGACAGGATATTGCATCAAACCAACGTTTTCCGCGCTAATCAGGAAACAGGTGATTTAATTATGGATAGCAATGACCTCGAAAGAGAAAGAGGTATAACTATCTTTAGTAAAAATGCTTCCGTAGTATACAAAGGCGTTAAGATAAATGTTATTGACACTCCAGGTCACTCCGACTTCGGTGGTGAAGTAGAACGGGTATTGAAAATGGCCGACGGTGTGTTGTTGCTTGTAGATGCTTTTGAAGGCCCGATGCCGCAAACGCGGTTTGTGTTGCAGAAAGCGTTGCAATTGAATCTGAGGCCAATCGTAGTTATTAATAAAGTGGATAAGCCTAACTGCCGTCCGGAGGAAGTGCATGATGCTGTTTTTGAATTGTTTTTCAACCTTGATGCTACCGAAGAACAATTAGATTTTCCTACCTTCTATGGTTCAGGAAAAAATGGTTGGTTTAACAGCAAAAACGAGCAGAGCGAAGATATTACTCCTTTATTAGATGGTATCTTAGAATATGTGCCGGAGCCGACAGTTCCCGAAGGAAATCTGCAATTGCAAATTACCTCTTTAGATTATTCAACTTTCCTTGGGCGCGTTGCTATTGGCAAAGTAAACCGTGGCGGCATAAAAGAAGGGCAGCCTTTTAGCCTGGTTACTGCTGATGGTATTAAAAAGTCAAAAGTTAAAGAACTATATGTCTTCGAATCTTTAGGTAAAAGAAAAGTATCTGAGGTTTTAGCAGGAGACATCTGTGCGGTAGTTGGATTAGAAGATTTTACAATCGGAGATACCATTGCCGATTTTGAAAATCCGGAAGGTTTACCTGTTATAAGTGTAGACGAACCAACTATGAGTATGATGTTCAGCATCAACAACTCACCGTTTTTTGGTAAGGATGGTAAATTTGTAACCTCACGTCACCTCCGTGACAGGCTGATAAAAGAAACGGAAAAGAACCTTGCTTTGCGAGTAGAAGACACAGACAGTGCAGACAGTTTCAATGTTTTTGGCCGTGGTATTTTGCATTTAGGCGTGTTAGTTGAAACGATGCGTCGTGAAGGATACGAATTAACTGTAGGCAACCCTCAGGTATTGGTGAAAACTATTGATGGAAAGAAATCGGAACCCTATGAAGTTTTAGTGGTAGATGTGCCACAGGAACTGAGCGGTAAAGTAATAGACCTGGTTACACAACGCAAAGGTGAAATGCTTGTAATGGAAAGCAAAGGTCAAATGCAGCACCTTGAGTTCGATATTCCTTCAAGAGGTTTGATTGGTTTACGTTCCCAAATGCTTACCAATACGCAGGGCGAAGCTGTTATGGCTCACCGCTTTAACGAATATAAGCCGTGGAAAGGTTTCATTCCCGGAAGAAATAACGGAGTATTGATCTCAAAGAATACTGATAAGACTACAGGGTATTCTATCGATAAGCTGCAGGATCGGGGAACTTTCTTTGTTGAACCGGGCGAGGAAGTGTATACGGGCCAGATAATAGCCGAGCATATCAAGCCGGGAGACCTTGTGGTAAATGCTACAGAACCTAAAAAGCTTACTAACCATCGTGCAAGTGGCAGTGATGATGCATCACGCATAGCTCCAAAAACAGAAATGACACTGGAAGAATGTATGGAATACATTCAGCAGGATGAGTGCATAGAAGTAACACCTAAAAACATTCGTATGCGCAAGGTTATTTTGAATGAAGAAGACAGAAAGCGCGATTCAAAGAGTACCAAGAGTGAAGCTGTAGCTTAATATTGATATTAATAAATGTGAAAAGCTGCTTACAAAACTGTAAGCAGCTTTTTTTATGGATTTTTTTTATTGCTTAATCTTTTTGTTGTAATAATATATCAAATGTCTCTTTAGGGCATTTAATGGCCTCTTACAAATACATCTCCCTTGTGGAAAACCGTTATTGATACTATAAATACAAAATAAAATGATAAAGCCGGTTTTGATACTTTTCAACTTTAATATTCTGCTGCCATTGATTTTTATAGGGATGTTAGTATTAACTTTTGCTTCGGTTGCAAAATTAAAAACAAGATCGATTACATTTTACAATATAATTTTCTTCAATTTCCCCCAAATTTCAACCCTCAAATCTCTAAAGAAGATAAACAGTAAAGTGACTGATAACTCATTAACCATCAGTTTTTATTCTCTTCTTTTTGTTAAACTCTGTGTTCGTATTTATTGTGTATACGCAAACAGCAGATAATTTTTTTTTATTAAAAGCTATTTAAATTCTTGTTGAAAGATTTGTAATGCCTTAAGCAGTGGGTTAAGAAAGATTTGAAAAAAAGTTAAGTCTTCACATAACCTAAGTATAATATTTACTTTTGCATCCTTATGGGTCAAAAGAAACTGCAGCGCTTTGCTGAAATAAAAACATTTTCAAATGTTCTCGAATATCCTGTTGATATGAAGGGGCAATGGCAAATATTTTTCAGAAATAATAATCCTGTTATCCTCGAATTAGCCTGCGGCAAAGGCGAATACGCGATAGGCATGGGAAGGATACATCGTGACAAGAATTTCATTGGATTAGACATAAAGGGAAACCGGTTGTGGGTCGGCGCAAAAACAGCGCTCAACGAAGGACTTGCAAACGTGGCATTCATACGCACACAAATTCAAAAAATAACAGATTATTTTGCCCAGGGCGAAGTTGATGAAATATGGATAACTTTTCCAGACCCGCAGCTTCGTGCAGGCAAGGCTAAAAAAAGATTGACACATCCGGGGTTTTTGAAATTATACCGGCAAATAATGGGAAGCAATGGTGTGGTTAATTTAAAAACAGACAGTCCGGATCTATATAATTTTACAAAGCAGGTGATTAATTTATTCGATCTCGAACTGTTGCAGGATTTTGAAAATATACATTCGGGGCTGGAAATAAGTGATGATTTAAAGATCGAAACTCATTACGAAAAACTGGATATTTCCAAAAGCAGCCGCATTCACTATCTGAAATTTTCTCTTAATAAATGTTTTCCGGCTGATGCAGATGAACAATTAAAACAACTATTACTTGAAGCAGAAATTGATTGAAGGGGAAGATTTTTATTATAACGAAAATGGTTATGTTGTTTTAACTGCAAAGTATCATTTGGAAAGGGGTTTTTGTTGTGGCAACGGTTGCAGGCATTGTCCGTATCATTACGAAAATGTACCGGAACCAAAGAGAAGTGAATTGTTAGAGAAACCTGCCTCAAACACTTAAAAGTTGAGTTCTTTGAGCCTCAGAGGCGCTTTACGACGAGGAGTTTCAAAGAGACCCGATAAATCTGCGGAAAAGAAAATACTACGTGGCTTTACTTTTGTGTATCCATTTCCGGCTGTATAAAACAAAGATTCTATAACTTACTTTACCTGATACGATTTATTATGAAAAGCAATGAATATAAACGTTTTTTAAAAGGAAAAACAGTTGTTATAACCGGGGCATCAAGTGGTATTGGCCGTGCGGCCGCAATAGCATTCGCAGAAAACGGAGCAAACCTCGTGTTAGCCGCACGCCGCGAAGATGTTTTAGAAACTGTAGCTGCTGAATGCAAAGCTTTAGGGGTGAAAACTATTGCCCTTAAAACCGATGTTACTGATGCAGAAGCTGTGAAACGTCTCGCTGAGGCGGCAGCTACATTTGGAAACACAATTGATATATGGATTAATAATGCAGGAATTGGCAGCGTGGGAGAATTTACGCAAACACCTGTGACTGCACATCAGCGTGTGATTGAAACTAACCTGATAGGCTATATTCATGGCGCACATGCAGTGCTTCCATATTTTAAGAAGCAGCAATACGGGGTACTTATAAACACGAATTCTTTAGGTGCATGGATTGCGCAGCCTTACTCTGTGGCTTATGCTGCAAGCAAGTATGGTTTACGTGGTTTTTCTGAAGCCCTTCGTGGTGAATTAATTAAGTTTCCTCAAATTTATATTTGTGACATCTTTCCCGGATTCATAGATACACCTGGCTTTCAGCATGGAGCCAATTATGTTGGCCGCAAAATAAAACCTATTCCCCCGGTTTATAATGCACGGCGTGTGGCAAAAGCAATGGTATCTCTCGCAGTGCGACCAAGGGATGCAGTAACCATTGGAGCATCCGCTGTTTTTTTCCGTATCGTAAATTCTTTATTTCCCGGAATTACCCAAAAGGTACTGTATACGCTTATGACTTTTTACTTTAAAAAAGCTGAACGTGTTCCCGTCTCTGACGGCAGTTTGTTTAAGTCAGACGATACTGATGCAGGTATCGATGGTGGCTGGCGTTCATCTCACACTGTTCGCAATGTCACTATAGCCACTGCAACTCTTGCAGCGGTTGCTGCAGGTTATTATTTGATTACCAGGAAAGGGAAAGAGAAATCAATTTAATTTTTAGGGCAGGCTTTATAATGTTGGCGGTTTTTTTTGAATCTGTTTTTGACGAAAAATCAACTATTTGTTGCAAGGCACACCCCCTTACTTGAATATAGATAATTCATTTATCAATTATTACTGTAATCAATTTCCTTCTCTAAATACTTTATTGATATTTCTTCAATTCTCTTACACCTTTCCAGTTCACTTTGTTTATAGAACTTTATGAGGTATTTTTTACCTTTTTGTCTTCGCTCTGCCCGATCGTCAAAAAAAGTAACTAAATACGGAATAGCCCATACCGTTAAAGCTACAGACAGAAAGGTGATAACAATTGTCATAGAATTGGTCATTTGCTACAAGTTATTTATTAAAGTTGAAAAAGCAACATAAATTCATTTAATGCCGAATTAATTGACATTTATCAGGTTATGACAGTATTGGCAAATGCAGATGAAACGCGGCAAATATTAAAACTTGATGGTTTGAATGCAGATTTTTGAATTGTAGCAAGGTTGATAATTTAATTAAGCTCATATAAACAATTTTTATAAACAGGAAAATTAAATGTTTGCAGGAAAAAAACTTTATTTTTAATTTTTTAAGTAAAAGTTTTTTCCGTTTACCGGTAAAAATGAAAAAACAAAAATCAAAGAAAATTTATAATAACAGCAATAATTATGAGTGAAGGTTTAACAGCAGCAAATAATTTCCAGGAAACCGAAGGCGCGGTAATTCATCATGTTTTTTTTTGGTTAAAGAACGCTTCTTCTAAAGAAGATTTAAACAAACTGATCGAGGGCTTAAAAACACTTAAGCAAATTGAAACTGTCCGGAAAATTTATATCGGAATACCTGCTTCCACGGAAAGCCGTGATGTAGTTGATTCAAGTTTCAGCGCATCAGAACTTTTGTTTTTTGATGATCTTGCAGGTCAGAAGACATACCAGGATCATCCGGTACACGTAAAATTTGTTGAGAATTGTTCACACCTGTGGGAGAAAGTAATTGTGTACGATTCTGTAGATGCGTAAGGAATATGATCAGGTACGGAAAATAGAGCTGCAACAGAGCCGAAGAAGTTTTAATTATTATTAGTATGCTATCAAGAGACCAGGCTACCAGAATAAGTAAAACCCTAAGCTATGTTTTACGTCATAATCCTGCATCTATTGGTATTCATTTAGACGAGAATGGATGGGCATTTGCAGACGATTTGCTTTCAAAAGTTAAGGTAAGCGGCAGAGCAATAAACTTTGCCATTTTAAAATATGTGGTTGATACTAACAACAAGAAACGCTTTAGCTTCAATGAAGATTTTACTAAGATAAGGGCAAGCCAGGGACATTCAATAAAAATAGAACTGAGCTATCCCGAAACAAATCCTCCTCCCGTTTTATATCATGGAACAGCAGAGAAATCTTTGGCCGGGATTTTAGAGGCTGGTTTACAAAAAATGAACAGACATCATGTTCACCTGAGTGCCGATGTTGAAACCGCATTGAATGTTGGCAAACGACATGGTAAACCTGTAGTTCTTAGAATTGAAGCCAATGATATGCGTAATGCTGGTTTTCCATTTTATGTTTCAGATAATGGCGTCTGGCTTACAAATGCTGTTCCCGTAAGATTTATTGAAGTTCTACCTTAGATATAAAAAACTTCCTAAAACAGGCTGGTAATAATCGGGTGAATAGCTCAGTCGATAACAGAATTATCTTCAAAATGTAAAAATACCTGTTTTTTTACCTGCTCCTCCTATGGCTGTTTCTCAGGCTTTATATACTCACTGCTTTTGACATCAATAACTTTGATAACTTGCCTTTATCTTATCATGTACAAAAATGAAATTAACTATTTCAGGATATTCAACAGCATTATTCTCAACCTGGTATTTTGTTGAAGAGCTTGGTTTGTTATTTGATGCAGGTGATGGTGTTATTAGCCAGCTATTACAAAAGTCGGGAAAAATAAAATTTATTTTTATTTCTCATGCTGACCGGGATCATTTGACGGGTTTGTTGCAATTAAACCAATTAAATGCACGGCCTGGATTTCCCAAAATATATTATCCTAAAGACAGCCGTTCAATTACCTCCCTCGAAACCTTCTCTAAACATTTTGACCCGCGGGTGGAGGCAACCGAATGGATACCGATGAAACAAGGTGAAGAGGTTGAAATAAAAAAAGATATCATCGTTACCTCAATTAAGAATAGTCATGTTATTTCTCCTGACTCTATTGCAAAAAGTTTTGGTTATTTAGTGCAATTGAGAAAGTATAAGCTTAAACCCGAATACCTGCATTTGAGCCAGAAGGAGATAATACAACGTAAAAAAGAATTGGGTGAAAATGAGCTGACCTGCGAAGTGCGGGAAAATATTCTTGGTTATTCCGGAGATACACCTGTTGAAAACTTTCAGGTATGGAACAACACTAAAATTCTTATTCATGAAGCAACTTTTTTAAACAGAAATGAATTTACCGATGATGATACGAGAAGCAACAAGCATAGTGTATTGGAGGATGTGATAAAAGCTGCAACGGGTATTAATATAAATACCCTCATTTTCGGACACTTTTCATCCCGCTATTCCCACGAGGAAATTAATGATTGTATAAAGAAGTGTTGTAAGAGCTTCAATGTCCGGTTTAAAGTATTTAGACTTTTGCCCGGACAATATTTGAATGATATTACTTCTTCCCCTCCTGTGAATTGCTAAACTGATTTTTAAGCTTTACTTTTCCATTCCTTTTAAAAAAGTATTGCCAATGAAAAAAGTTTGTCTTCTTATCACCCTTCTCCTGGTCACCTTTCAGTTTACTAACGGACAGACTATCAGAAAAGTCGCCAATGGCATCTGGAAGATAACTTATGGCATTCCTGAAAATCATTTGCCGACAGAATTTAAAAACCGACCTGCTTTTAACGGACTAAATAAAATGCAGGTAATAAACACAAGTCCAGTTGATGTAAAAAACATTCATTTCAGGCAAATGCCAAAAGGAGTTCTGGCAGAAATAAAAGTAGATACTTCCGAAAGGTTTTACGGCTTTGGATTACAAACCAACACATTTGACCAGACAGGCATGCGCCGTGAAATCCGTACCAATAGCTGGGTTGTTGGAAATATTGGTTTTGGTCATGCACCTATGCCTTTTTATATTTCTACCAAAGGTTATGGCGTACTGGTTAATTCTTCACGATATGTTACTTTTTATGTAGCTTCCAAAGGCAAGCTCGATGAACGGGTTCGTAACAAAAGAGCAAATCAGAAAGAAGAAAATATTGTGCTTAATACAGTGCAGTTATATGGTAAGGCTGTAACACCATCCAACGAAGTAAGCATACAGGCAGAAGGTGCAAAAGGAGTAGAAATATATATAATCGCGGGCCCTCAAATGCTGCAGGTAATGCAACGGTACAACCTTTTTTCAGGTGGTGGCGGCATTCCTCCCATGTGGGGGCTGGGTTTCGAATACAGGGCAAAGGCTACTTTTACCGATAAACAAATACAGCAAACGGGACAATATTTCAGAGATAATCATATTCCCTGCGACATAATGGGGCTGGAACCCGGGTGGCAGACCGCTTCTTATTCCTGTTCATTTGTATGGAACCCAAAAAACTTTCCCGCTCCTGATTCTTTCATCAGCAGTATGAACAAAAACGGATTTAAGCTAAACCTTTGGGAGCATGCTTATACCCATCCCACTTCTCCCATTTTCCAAAAGATTGCTCCTTATTCAGCCAATTATACAGTCTGGGGTGGCGCTGTGCCTGATTTTATTTCGGCTGGCGCGCGTAAAGTTTTCGGTGATTACCACTAAGCTAATTTTGTAAAAAAAGGTATTGCAGCTTTTAAGCTCGATGAATGCGATGCTGCTGACTACACCAAGGCCGACAGGGAGTGGAGCTTTCCTGACATTGCCACTTTTCCTTCAGGCGTAGATGGTGAGCAAATGCGGCAACTGTATGGTTTGCTATACCAGCAGACCATGCTCAACCTTTATCGGCGAAACAATACCCGAACCATGTTTGATGTGAGAGCTTCTTACTTGTTTGCTGCACCTTACACTTCAGCGTTGTATTCTGATATGTATAGCCATGCTGATTTTGTAAGAATGATTGTCAATTCCGGTTTTTCCGGAGTCAACTGGTCGCCTGAGCTGCGGGAAACATCAAACGATGCCGAGCTGGTAAGACGGCTGCAAACCACTGTAATGTCTGCACACATGGTAGCCAACTGCTGGTACCTCAGCCAGCCGCCATGGAGGCAATACAATATTGACAAAAACAATAACAATGAATTGTTGCCAAATTATGGTGATCTTGAGCAAAAGGCAAAAAAACTGGTAGAATTGCGAATGAGCATGCTTCCTTACTTATATGCCGCGTATGCCAGTTATCATTTTGAAGGCACACCTCCTTTCCGTGCTTTATTAATGGATTATCCCCAGGATAGAAATACCTGGAAGATAGATGATGAATACATGATGGGTGAGAGTTTGCTGTGTGCACCTTTTTTAGACAGTTCCTCCGAAAGAACTGTTTATTTGCCTGCCGGCAACTGGTACGACTTCAATACAAACAAAAAATACGAAGGTGGCAAAACGTATTCTATCGTTATGACCCTCGACCAAATTCCAATATTTGTAAAAGACAATACTATATTGCCGCTTGCCCAACCTGTTGAGAATGTTACACCTTCGACCATTTTTAATATCACTTGTAAAATTTATGGAAACCCAACCGGTAAATTAAAACTGTTTGAAGACAACAGCAATAATTTCAACTTTGAAAAGGGAGAGTTCAACTGGCTTAACCTGTCATGGAAAGGCAATACAGGCAATACATTGCGGACAGGTAATTTTAAACAACAGGTTTATAAGATTGTAAACTGGCAAAGGGTGGAGAAGTAATATGGCGGATAATGCAGTTCTCCGGAAATCATTTGAAAAGGTTTGTTATCCAGTAAAAAAACTGAGTCTCCCAACGTGAAAGTGTGAGTTGATTTTTGAGAATAACAATGTACACAAAAAAATGTAACAGTAAAAACGATTGATAAGATTTTAATAGTAAATTTCATGATATCATTTATTAAAAAAATATTTAAATAAGGCTAAAGGCGGCCGGCTTCCAAATGTTAAATATAAGTATTGCAAAAGCAACTTTAATTTTGATCAATGTATTAATTTAGCCTTCGGCAAATAATAAACATTATATGATTTACGTAAATTCGTATCAAAATGAAGATAAACTTAACAGGTATGCTCGCCCCTGGACACCGTGATTGCGTTGGAGCCCTGAGTTTAAAAACGACCTGAGTAGTGACAATTTTTTAAGACCGAAAGCTTAATATTTACCTTCAAACACTACATTTCAGTAATTTGCAACATGTCTTTTAATATTGCTTCTTCATATCAGCCTTCGGGTGATCAGCCACAGGCTATTCAGCAACTTACTGACGGTATTTTGCAGGGGGAGAGATACCAGACGTTACTTGGCGTAACAGGCAGTGGTAAAACATTTACGATGGCTAATGTTATTCAAAATGTACAAAGGCCAACCCTTGTTCTTACGCATAATAAAACGCTTGTCGCTCAGCTATATGGCGAGTTTAAGCAGTTTTTTCCTGATAATGCTGTTGGTTATTTTGTTAGCTACTACGATTATTATCAGCCCGAAGCTTATATGCCGGTTAATGATACTTATATAGAAAAAGACCAGAGTATTAATGAAGAATTAGACAAGTTGAGATTGCAGGCCACATCTCAATTATTAACAGGCAGGCGTGATATAATTGTGGTTGCTTCTGTAAGTTGTATATACGGTATCGGTAATCCTGCAGAGTTTGAAAATGGGATTGTTCGCATTAAGGAAGGACAGGTAGTTTCGCGACAAGGTTTTTTGCATTCGCTTGTCAATAGTTTATATAGCCGCAGCCAGGGAGATTTTGGCAGGGGAACATTCAGGGTAAAAGGCGATACTATAGATATTAATCTTCCCTATACTGATTATGGTTACCGGATTACTTTTTTTGGAGATGAAATTGAAAGTATTGAAACGCTTGAATTGTCGTCAGGTAAAAGAATAAGCAGGATAGAGGATGCCGCAATTTTTCCTGCAAATTTATATATAGCGCCAAAAGATATGATGCAACAGGTGTTGTATGAAATTCAGGATGAAATGGCAGCCCAGGTAGAATATTTTAAAAATATAGGCAAATTCATTGAGGCACAACGATTGAGCGAAAGAGTAAATTACGACCTTGAGATGATTCGGGAATTAGGTTATTGTAATGGCGTTGAAAACTATTCCCGCTTTTTTGACCGTCGTAAACCGGGAACGAGGCCCTTCTGTTTGCTGGATTATTTTCCTAAAGATTTTTTATGTGTTATAGATGAAAGTCACCAAACCATTCCGCAGGTTGCCGGAATGTATGGCGGCGACCGCAGCCGTAAACTTACACTTGTTGAGTTTGGTTTTCGCTTGCCAAGTGCGTTAGATAACCGTCCGCTCAATTTTAATGAATTTGAAGGCTTATTGAATCAAACGGTTTTTGTAAGCGCGACCCCCGGAGATTACGAGCTGGAAAAAACAGGCGGAGTTGTAACGGAGCAGGTAGTAAGGCCAACAGGTCTGCTGGATCCCCCAATAGAAATAAGACCAAGCGTAAACCAGATAGATGATCTGCTGGATGAAATAGACAAGCGGGTAATAAAAGGTGACCGCGTATTGGTAACGACGCTCACGAAACGGATGGCTGAAGAAATGGATAAGTACCTTGCACGCATAAATATAAAAAGCAAATACATACACAGTGAAGTAGACACACTGGAACGCGTTGAGATTTTAAGGCAACTGCGCCTTGGTGATATTGATGTATTGGTGGGTGTAAACCTGCTGCGCGAAGGTCTCGACCTTCCTGAAGTTTCGCTCGTAGCTATTTTAGACGCTGACAAAGAGGGTTTTTTGAGAAATGAAAGAAGCCTTACCCAGACAGCAGGGCGGGCGGCACGTAATGTAGATGGTCTTGTTATTTTTTATGCTGATAAAGTGACAGAAAGCATGCAACGTACGATAGATGAAACCAGCCGCAGGCGTGAAAAACAAATAGCTTACAATATAGAACACGGAATTACACCACAAACTATACGAAAAAGTATTGAGCAGATAATGAAACAAACATCTGTACTTGACATAAAAGGTGAGCCGGTAAATCAGTACGCAATAGATGATGAAGGTTCGCTGGTAACAAGAGCTGCAGAGACAGAAACGGTGTATAAAACAATTCCGCAAATGGAGAAGACCATTGCCCAAACAAAAAAACAGATGGAAAAAGCAGCGCGCGACCTCGATTTTATAGAAGCAGCAAGATTGAGAGATGAAATGTTTAAAATGCAGAAAGAACTGGAAGGGATGAAAGCGTAGTTAACAGAGGAAGAAATCCTTTAACCCTAAATTGGAATTTTTCATTTCATTAGATTAACCGATCCAAGCAAAGCTTTTTTGTACACTTTTCTTTTCAATTGATCTTTAATTTTATTGCTATACTCTTATATAAACTTTCTTCCTGTCTAAGATATATGCAATTAACCAGTAAAATGCAATCATGCACAGCGCATATAATAAAGAACTATTTTTTAAATTGCTGAATACCGGTTTACAAATGTGTTCGTAAAACCAGGAAAAAGGTGAAATATATACTGTTTTACCATTTTCATCAAAGTGATCTTTTAACCTTACAAGTGCGAGCAATCTTGGCAGAAAGCCACTTATAAAAAAGATAAATAAAGGATTTTTACCAAAAACATCAAAAAACCTGCTCCATGCGCCTTTAGCGTCCCGAAATTCTATAAGATAAATAAATATGCCAAGCACGAGTAGAGCAAGACCAGTTGTGTATAAAACATAACTGCTTGTCCAGATCTTTTTGTTAATTGGAAAAACCATGTCCCAGCAAAAGCCCAAAAATATAAGCAGAGAGCCGGCTATAAAAAGGTGTGATAACATATCCCATGTTTTTCCTTTTTCAACAATATATTTACCGGCAACATATCCAAAAATAACCTGAACTGCCGCAGGCACCGTACTCGCTATTCCTTCGGGATCAAATGCTACTCCTTCTCCTTTGTACATGTGGTTTATTCCCAAAATAGCCTTATCTGCTGCTGTACCAAAATAGCCTTGCAAGCTGTAAGGATCGTCTTTACTGCCAAGTGTATAACAAATAAGCCAGTAGCCCAATAGCATAAGTACGCTTATAATCAAGGCACCCTTCACTTTGAAGAAATAAGCGACGGCCAAAGCAAAAAAATAACAAAGTGCAATACGTTGTAGCACTCCAAGTATCCGCACATTTTGCCACAGCTTAGGTACAAGTTGGTCATCCTTCCACGTTATAAAAGGGCTCCAGTTTAAAAACAATCCGATTGCAAATATTAAAAGGCTTCTTTTAAAAATCTTCTTTATAAAAACATTAGTTCCTTTCTGATGAAGTCGTGGTATAACAAAAGCCATGGCATTGCCAACAGCAAATAAAAAGAAAGGAAATACAAGGTCAGTAGGCGTGCATCCATGCCAGGCTGCATGATCTAACGGAGCATAAATATTTGCCCAGCTTCCGGGATTATTAACCATGATCATAAGGGCAACAGTTGCACCACGAAAAACGTCGAGCGAGTAGTAGCGTTGGTTCATATAATGAAGTTAGCCGAATATAGTGGCAGTAACAGGTAAAAATATAAAAAGCATTTTTTGGTAATCAGTATTGTAAAAACCAAAAAAAATAATAAAAAATCAATAAGATTTTATTCCTTATCGCTCAGACAATGATAGACCCAATAAAAACATGAATTAAACAAACTCCCATATAAGCATTAATAAGAATCAGACTTTTCCCGGAAAATTATTTACCTATATTTGCGCCAATTTTAAATATTGGCTAAGTATAAAAAAAGCCGGAGATGTATGAATATGCTTTTGTGCCGGGCGATTTCGGGTTCGATTATATTTAATTAGTAATAATTTTTTTAGCAATAAGAAAAAATACTTATTGCTATTTTTTTTACTGCCAGCTATCCAATGTGACTGAGGTGGCGAAGCTGTGTAAAGGCTGCACTCGGGAGTGGTACAATAATTTACAATTTTAGTGTCTATTATAAAAGTTATTTTAAATGAGTTTAAATAAAGCATACGATTATTTGATTGTTGGCAGTGGTTTATTCGGATCTGTTTTTGCCCACGAAGCAAAGAAAAGAGGTAAAAAAAGCCTTATTATTGATAAGCGCAACCATGCGGGGGGAAATGTTTATTGCGAGAATGTGGAAGGCATAAATGTTCATAAATATGGTGCGCACATTTTTCACACTAATGATAAGCAAATATGGGACTATGTAAATTCTTTTGTTGAGTTCAACCGGTACACCAATTGTCCTGTAGCTCTTTATAAAGGTCAAGTATATAACCTCCCTTTTAATATGAACACTTTTTACCAGTTGTGGGGGGTAAAAACGCCGCAGGAAGCAAGGGATAAAATACAATCACAAATTGAAGTGCTTAATATAGATGAACCTTCAAATCTCGAAGAGCAGGCATTGTCTCTGGTGGGGCCGGATATATATGAAAAGCTGATAAAAGGATATACGGAAAAACAATGGGGAAGATCAGCAAAGGAACTGCCTGCATTTATAATAAAAAGATTGCCGGTAAGATTTACTTACGATAATAATTATTTCAACGATAAATACCAGGGAATACCAATTGGCGGTTACAACAAATTGGTAGAAGGTTTACTTGACGGTATAGAAGTGAAGCTTGGCATAGATTATTTTGAGAACCGCGACAAATGGAACTCGCTTGCTGACAAAATAGTTTTTACCGGAAAGATTGATCAGTATTATGATTTTCAGTTTGGACAGCTTGAGTATCGCAGCCTGCAATTTGAGAGTGAAGTGCACAAAATGGAAAACTACCAGGGAAATGCGGTGGTAAACTATACTGAAAGTGAAGTGCCTTACACCAGAATTATTGAACACAAGCATTTTGAATTTGGCACCCAGCCTGCCACTGTTATAACAAAAGAATATCCGCAGGAGTGGACTGCTGAAAAGGAGCCCTATTACCCTATCAATGATGCGAAAAATACGGCAGTATTTAAAAAATACCAGGAATTGGCAGATGCTGAAAGGGGCGTTATTTTTGGCGGACGCCTTGCCGAATACCGGTATTACGACATGCACCAGATTATTGGCTCAGCGCTGAAAAAGGTATCTGTTCATTTTGGAGATGAATAATTAATGATATTAGCTCTTGTCACCCTAAGCTGGCGACGGCATATTTCATTTAATATTTTATTTATTTATTTTATATAGTCCTATATTAGCATTTCAATCTTTTTGCAGAATAAATACGTAAGTGAATTTTATTCCTTAGATAAAAGAAAATTAAATCGGGAATAATAAAAGTCAGGAAATTTATATATTTTGTATCTGTAAATGAAGTTTGGCAGTTTTCATTTTATCAACCTACAAATGCTATGAAATACCAGTTTTACGGAGGTATTGGTAAATCTGATGATAATGGGCTAATATCTGCTAATACAATTAACGATTGGATACAGCCATATCCCTCTTTTGCATATAAAGATTACACCACCTTTTTAACCGAAGATGCAAATCGGTATATCAGGGAGGCAATAAAACGTTTTTTTGACCTGGTTGTTTCTTCTGTTGCCTTGATAACCGGTTCTCCTTTTTTTATTTTACTTGTAGTTATAACAAAAGTTACATCCGGAGGCGAGGTGATTTTCAGACAACAGCGTATTGGCAAAAATGGCATTCCCTTCTATATTTACAAATTCAGAAGCATGTGCGTTAACGCGGAAAATTCGGGCCCGCAATTAGCAAAAGATAACGACCCCCGGATAACCGCCTGGGGAAGGATTATGAGAAAAACCCGGTTAGATGAATTACCCCAGTTTTTAAATGTGTTTCAAGGGCAAATGTCAGTGGTAGGACCAAGACCTGAACGACTTTTTTTTATTGAAAAAATTATTGAAAAAGCGCCCGAGTATAAAACGCTTTTAACGATAAAACCAGGAATTACTTCTATTGGACAAGTCAGGTATGGATATGCAGAAAATGTGGAGCAAATGATAGAAAGAATGAAATGGGATCTTCTTTATTTAAATAATCAAACCCTTACGGTAGATATGACTATCATTATGGAAACGGTAAGGGTAATGGTTCAGGGTAAAGGGAAATGACTTGCAAATAATGATTCTTTTTTCAGTATTTTTTCTTTCTCAACAGTAGTGCAAGCATTCTATATTGCTAAAAAAAGCTAATTCACCAATCCTTCTTTTTGTTTTTAAATTTTTACTGTTAGTATTTCTTAAAAAAATCTCATTTCGCAATTTTTATATTTAAGTTAATAAAAGAATACAGTTCTTTGGGTGTCCTGTTTTTTTCTTTGTCGTTATATAAAAAATATAAATTGCGTTTCTTTTAAATTTTTGAATTTGAAATGTTGAATTTGAAACTGATTTTTACAATAGTTTTTTTTGCTCTTGGTTTTTCTTTATATGCTCAACTCCCGTCTTTACCTGTTAATTTGCAAAAAGTAAAATCAGCTGATGTTTCTGATGAACAATTGGATGAGATAGCAACCTATCTTGATCAAAACAATACATCAAATCAACGGGCTTATAACCTTTTAATAGAAAGAGGCATGGATCCTGCCGAAGCTGTGCAATTAAGAGCGAGGTTAGAAAAAGTAAGAAATAACAGCGGCAGGTTTTCAAACAATAATAATGATGAGGATAATTACCAATCGGGAAATACAAACAGAGGCGAACGGCGGCTATCTGATACAGTAAATAATGTAAAACCGGTAGCCAATCCCAAAAAAATATTTGGCCTCGAAATTTTCAGTAATGGTGTCCTTTCTTTTGAACCTAATATAAGTATAGCAACGCCGATAGGCTATGTTCTTGGGCCAAATGATGAAATTAATATAAATATATACGGCTACCAGGAAGCTAAATATAATTTAAAGGTGGGGCCCGAAGGAGACATCAATATTCCAAATGCAGGAATTATGTATGTTTCCGGATTAACCATAGAGCAGGCAACGGCGAAAATTAAAAGCAGGCTTAGCACATCCGGATATTCTAATATCAAAACAGGGCTTACCAAAGTGAGCGTAACGATAGGAAGGATAAGAAGTATTAAAGTAACTGTTTTGGGCGAGGCTAAGGTACCTGGCACTTACACGCTTTCTTCGCTCGCAACAGCTTTTAATGCATTGCTGCTATCCGGCGGGCCTACTGATATTGGCAGCATGCGCAACATTGCAATTATAAGAAACGGAAAAGTAGTTGACAATCTTGATATTTATGATTTTCTTGTAAAAGGCGATCAAACAGGAAATATCAGCCTGCAGGACCAGGATATTATTCGTATACCGACATATAAAGTGAGGGTATCATTGGAAGGACAGGTGAAGAGAACCGGGTTATTTGAAATGAAACCTGGAGAAACGATTGAAAATTTATTGGATTTTGCCGGAGGCTTTGCAGACAGTGCTTATACTGCCAGTATAACAGCTTACCAGATAACGAATATAGAAAACAAAATAATTGATATAAATCAAAAAGATTTTTCTACTTATCAACCTTCCCGTTCTGAATCCTTTGTAGTCAAAAAAACAATTGGAAGGTTCGTAAACAGGGTTACCATATTAGGTGCGGTGTATTTACCCGGCGATTTTGAATTGACACAGGGAATGACAATAAAAGACTTAATAACGAAGGCTCATGGCTTAAAAGAGGATGCCTACAATCCAAGAGGCATCATTGTAAGAAACAGGGAAGATCTTACACCTGAGTTTATTTCTTTCAGCCCGGTAAGTGTAATGAAAAACGGAACGAACAATCTTTTGCTCAGATCAAACGATACGGTCTCAATATCTTCTGTGGCCGATCTTAAAGAAAAAACAACAGTATCTATTGAGGGAGAGGTAAGAAATACAGGGCAGTATAATTACGTCGAAAACATGTCTTTAAAAGATTTGATCTTATTGGCAGGAGGATTTACAGATGCAGCCATTCCGCAAAGAATTGAAGTAGGAAGGCGTTTCAGAAGCGATACTTTTAATATCAATGATATTAAAGTTTCTGACGTATTTGATATTACTTCTGTTAATGATCTTAATATAACTGCTTCTGAGGTGAGGTTGCAGCCTTACGACTTTGTTGTAGTCAGGAAAAATCCGGGGTATAAAACCCAGGTAAATGTGCGTATAGACGGGGAAGTTGTTTTTCCCGGAACGTATGTATTAAAAAATAAAAATGAGCGGATAAGTGACGTTATAAAAAGAGCAGGCGGGCTGACTCTCCAGGCCTATGACGAGGGCAGTTACGTAACAAGAATTAATAATAAAACAATTACTAACCAGGTTAATACTGAAAAAATAAACAGGATACAAACTACACTAAGAGATACGGCCGCAGGCACAATACAGCAAATAGACCGGCCGGCTGATCAGATAGCAGTTGATCTGAATACAATATTGTCAAATCCCGGAGGGCGTAATGATTTAACGCTGGAAGAAGGGGATGTGATCACAATACCAAGAGAAAAAATGGATGTGAGAATAAGCGGGCAGGTATTGTTTCCTACCCGTGTAGTGTATCGGGATCGGCTGAGCCTGAAGGATTATCTGGGGCGTGCCGGCGGAGTGACGGACAATGCCCGAAGAGGAAAAATTTACGTCCTTTATCCTAATGGAAATGCAGCTAAAACAAGTCACTTTTTATTTTTCAAAAGTTATCCTAAAGTGACACCGGGGTCAGAAATAATTGTTCCTAAAAAACATGAAATAGAAAGACGAAGGCTTACAACCGGCGAGATTATAGGAATATCTACAGCAATTACTTCTTTTGCCGGTGTGCTTATCTCCTTATTAATTAATTTAAAAAAATAGCCCAATAAAAGGCGCTGATTTAAACAAATTAAAAGACCGGGATATTTATAATGAGCGAAGACAAAGAATATGCTTTAGATGAATTTAAAAAAATCCTTCGCAACTGGACTGTTTATTTAAAGTCTAAATTGCTTTGGATTTTTCTTGCCGGAATAATTTGCGGCCTCTATGGAATTTATTATGCTTCAAAACAGCAGCCTGTTTATACTGCTCAACTCACTTTTGCTTCAGATATAGGACAATCAGGTATGGGAGCTTATGCAGGAATTGCATCGCAGCTTGGACTGGATGTGGGAGGCGGCGAAAGTATTTTTGAAGGAGACAACCTCATGGAACTTTTGCGAAGCCGTCTTTTAGTTCAAAAAACCTTTTTAACTCCCGTTAGTATTAATGGGAAAAACGAGCTATTGGTAGATTACTATATTGATAGTAGAGAAATGCGAAAGCAATGGAAGAATAACCCCGTATTAAGTAAAATAACTTTTTCTGCTGCGCCTCAGCCTCCTGATAGGAATCGCGACAGCATTATGAAACTTTTTTATGGTAATATTGTAAATGGGTCCCTTACTATCGACAGAATAGATAGAAGATTAAATATTATATCAGCTACTTTACAAGACAATGATGAATTATTTGCCAAGCTTTTTATCGAGCATCTCGTTGATAATGCTATACAATATTACACCAACTTTAAAATTGCAAAAGCGAGGCAAAATGTGCAGATATTGCAGAAGCAAACGGACTCTGTACGAAACCTGGTAAGTGGAAATATTGTTTCAATAGCTTCTGAAAGTGATCTTAATATAAATCCTTTAAGACAGTTGCCTAAGGCTAACATTCAAAGAAAAGGTATTGATATACAGGTAAATACTGCTTTATACGGAGAATTGGTAAAAAATCTTGAGCTGTCACGAATGGCTTTGCGAAAAGAAACCCCCTTAATTCAGGTAATTGATGTACCTACTCTTCCCTTAGATAAGAAGAAGATGGGCAGGCTGAGAGGAGCCGTAATATTTGGTTTTATAGGCGGGTCACTTGCCCTGTTGTTTTTCATTCTAAGAAAATTTTATATTTAAATATTTTAAAATTTCTTTTCGAATCTTTTCATAAGCTTTTATTTTTTTATACATGCATTCGTGTTGTGGAGTCATCATTGTGTCGCATTTCGTTCATCAGCATCTCATTAAGGATCTATAAGTTTTAGCACAAACTTTTTTTTAAAAAAATTTTAAAAAGGCTTACCAGAAAGAGATTTATTTGTTATGAAAGTAGTTTTACTTGCGGGCGGATTAGGTACGCGTCTCTCTGAAGAAACTGATATACGACCTAAACCAATGGTTGAAATTGGAGGCAAGCCCATTATCTGGCATATCATGAAGCTATATTCTTACTATGGTTTTAATGAATTTGTTGTTTGTTTAGGATATAAAGGATATGTGATTAAAGAATTTTTTGCAAATCTTTTCCTGCATCTGTCGGATGTCACCATAGATATATCTAATAATGAAATACAGGTACACAACAGCCCCGTGGATAAATGGAAGATTACACTTGTAGAAACCGGCAGCCATACTATGACGGGCGGCAGGATCAAACGGGTTAAAAAATATATTGATAACGAAAGATTTATGCTTACTTACGGCGATGGTGTAAGTGATGTCAACATTAAAGAGCTTCTTGCTTTTCATGAGCAGAAAGGCAAAATGTGTACCGTTACTGCTGTTCAGCCTTCGGGAAGGTTTGGTGTTTTGCAGATTAATGAAGACAATGAGGTAGAGTCTTTTCATGAAAAAAGAGCAGAAGACTCAGGCTGGATAAATGGTGGCTTTTTTGTTTGTGAACCCGGGGTTTTTGACTTTATTAAAGATGACGATACCATTTGGGAGCGCGACCCGTTAGAAGCTATAGCAAGACTAAATCAGTTAGCCTCGTATAAGCACAAAGGTTTCTGGAAACCTATGGACTCTTTGAAAGATAAAATGGATTTAAATGGACTTTGGAATTCAAACCAGGCAGATTGGAAACTATGGCAATAACAGATGAATTGAAAGCATTTTCCGGAAAACGGGTTTTTATTACGGGGCATACCGGCTTCAAAGGTTCATGGCTGTGCTATTGGTTACAATCTTTAGGAGCAATTGTAAAAGGTTTTTCTTTACCTCCTGCCACCCAGCCTAATCTTTTTTCTCACCTGGATTTAGATAAAAAAATAGATTCTGTTATAGGTAATATTAATGATTACTCCACTTTATCACAGGAGCTGATAAATTTTAAACCTGATTTTATATTTCATTTAGCTGCGCAGCCTCTTGTAAGAAAATCTTATAGGGATCCTTTAGATACATTTCAGACAAACGTTATCGGCACTGCAAATATTTTACAAGTCTTAAATTTTTTGGATAAACCTTGTGTTTGTATCTGTATAACTACGGATAAAGTTTACCGGAATAATGAATGGATTTATCCTTACCGCGAAAATGACAGGTTAGGCGGATATGATCCTTACAGCGCAAGCAAAGCCTGTGCAGAAATGGTTATATCCTCTTTCTCAAATTCCTATTTTAACCTCAAAACTTTTACCGAACATAAAAAGGCAATAGCAAGTGCAAGAGCTGGTAATGTAATTGGCGGCGGTGACTGGTCAGAAGACCGGTTGTTGCCCGATATTGTACGATCTTTATCAGAAAAAAAAGATATTATTATTCGTAACCCTTCTGCTGTTCGCCCGTGGCAGCATGTAATGGAACCACTTTCAGGCTACATGCTACTTGCCTTATCTTTACAGCAGGATGTAAATAAATATACCGGCGGATGGAATTTTGGCCCTCAACCTGAGGATAATTTTTCAGTTCTTGAACTTTCTAAGATTGCAATAAATATCTGGGGCGAAGGAAATATAAAACTTTTGCAGGATAACAATGGACCGCATGAAGCACATTTGCTTAGGCTTGATATAAGTAAAGCTGCAGGCGAACTGAAGTGGTCACCAAAAATGCGGGCCGAAGAAGCAATACAACGTACTATACAATGGTATAAAGCATTTTACAGTGGAAGTAATGTAACTACACTGGTGGATGAGGATTTGAAGTATTATCAATCATTATTTAACTAAGATGTCAAATAAAACAGCAACTATTAAAGGTTTTGATTATAAAAACATTACCGACGAGAGCTTAAAAGACCGGTTAGTTGATTCCTTTAAAAAGAATATTAATAAACCAATTATTCCGGGTGAAAATTATATACCTGTAACAGGTAAAATGATTGATGAGGAAGATGTGCTGTTAGGCATTGAAGCTATGATGGATGCCTGGTTTACCGCAGGAAGATTTAGCGAGCAATTTGAAAAAGAGTTAGCACGTTATTTTGGAAGCCGCTTTTCTTTTTTAGTAAACTCAGGCTCCTCTGCAAACCTGTTAGCATTTTACACCCTCACTTCACCTAAACTTGGCGACAGGGCAGTAAAACCCGGAGATGAGATCATTACTGTTGCAGCAGGTTTCCCCACTACTATCAACCCAATGATACAATTTGGTTGTGTACCTGTTTTTGTAGATATAGACATTCCTACATACAATATAAAGGCTGAAGATATAGAGAAAGCAATTTCTCCAAAAACCAAAGCGATTATGATTGCCCATGCTTTGGGTAACCCCTTCAACCTTAAAGTGGTTATGGAAATTGCAAAAAAATACCAGTTATGGGTTGTGGAAGACGATTGTGATTCGTTAGGGGCAAGGTATAATGGCAAAAAAACGGGAACATTTGGTGATTTGGCAACCCTTTCTTTTTATCCTGCACATCATATAACTATGGGTGAAGGCGGAGCCGTTTTAGTTAATAATGCATCGCTTAAAAAAATAAGCGAAAGCTTCAGAGACTGGGGGAGAGATTGCTGGTGTGCGCCAGGTTGTGATAATACCTGTGGTAAAAGATTTGAATGGCAATTTGGTGAATTGCCCGAAGGCTATGATCACAAGTACACTTACTCCCATATTGGCTTTAACTTAAAAGTTACCGATATGCAGGCTGCTATCGGATTAAGTCAATTATCTAAAGCAGATTCTTTCGTTGCAAAACGCAAAGAAAATCATGCAATGCTAAAATCAATTCTGAAACCTTTGGAAGAGCATTTTATTTTACCGGAAGCCACAGAAAATTCAGATCCAAGTTGGTTTGGATTTATGCTTACAGTACGGGAAGGAAGCCCTATAGAGAGAAATAAACTGACACAACACCTTGAGCAAAATAAGATAGGAACGCGCCTGTTTTTTGGAGGAAATCTATTAAGGCAACCAGCTTACGCAAATACTATTCATCGCAAAGTGGATGATTTAAAGAATTCGGATATTGCCATGAACAAGTCGTTTTGGTTAGGGGTTTGGCCAGGGCTGAACGAGGAGCATTATCAATATATATCTGACAAATTGAAACAATTTATTAAGAACTTGTCTTAATTGAATTTACCTTAAAAAGGCAGTGAATATTTATTCCTCTTGTTTTATTTCTATTAAATATAATACATGATTTATGACGATAATTGGGCCGTTATAATTCCAATGGCTAATGAAGAAAATGATTTTGCCATTTTCGCTGATGAATTAAAAGGATCGCTTTGCAGAATTGGCAGTGGAAAGGTTTATTTTGTTGTTGATAAAGTATCTAAAGACAAAACATTGGAACTATGTGAGAAATTATCTAAAGAAGATGGGCGTTTTGTAACCATATGGGCGCCGGAAAACAGGAATGTAGTAGATGCTTATTTACGGGGATATAAAGAAGCTTATAAAAACGGCCATAGTATTATTATAGAAATGGATGCCGGCATGTCTCACGACCCAAAAGCATTGCCTATGTTTCTAAGAGTGCTTAATGAAGGTAACGAATGTGCATTTGGAAGCCGTTTTATCAACGGAGGCTCAATGGGAGATTCACCTTTTAAAAGAAGATTTTTATCATGGATGGGAACATCTTTATCTAATTTGCTATTAGGTACAAAGATGTATGATATGACGTCGGGGTATCAAGGATTTCATAGAAATATTGTTGCATTGATATTGAACTATAAATTACTTTCTAAAGCCCATTTTTATCAAACAGAAGTTCGTTATCTTTTACGGAAAAAAAGGTTTGCTGAAATACCGATTCATTATCAATCACCTTCCCCGAGCGTATCAGAAAAAGCGATTAAAAATTCTTTTGAAGTATTATGCCACTATTTTTTTAAAAGAATTTTTTCCAAAGCGGTTTCATTATAAATGAAAAAACAGGCTATAGTAATAGGTGCAGGTATATCGGGCTTAAGCATTTCAAGAATGTTGTCAGAAAAATATGACGTTAAAGTTCTTGAAAAATCTTCCCGGATTGGAGGCCTGATAAAATGTGACAGAATTGATGGAAACCTTTTTCATCGTGTAGGCGGACATGTTTTTAACAGCAAGAACCAAAATGTTTTAGAATGGTTTTGGAAGCATTTTGATCGCGATAATGAATTTTTGCAGGCCCCAAGAAATGCGAAAATTTTGATGAATGACAAACTAGTAGGTTATCCCATAGAAAACTATTTATACCAGCTTCCTGAAAAAGATATTCGAACAATAGCCGGAGAATTGATTGCTATTCTTAAAAAGGGAAATGCTGATCCATTAACTTACGACAACTTTAAAGATTTTCTGTTGGGCAAATTCGGCAATACACTCTACCATTTATACTTCGGCCCTTACAATAGCAAAATATGGAATACTGACATCAGTAAAGTACCTCTTGAATGGTTAGATGGTAAATTGCCTATGCCTCAAATTGAGGAAGTGTTATTGAGTAATATTTTAAGAAAGGAAGAAAAAGGGATGGTACATTCCACTTTTTACTATCCTGAAAGAGATGGATCTCAGTTTATCATTAACCGGCTTGCAGAATCACTAAATATCACTACATCTTATAATGTATCAGACATATCTGTTTGGGAAAACAAAATCTCAATTAATAATAATAGTTTTAGTGGGGACGTACTTATTTATTGTGGTGATATAAGAAAACTTTACTCGATTGTTAATATTGACGATAAGAATTTAAAGGAAGCATTGGTTGCTGTAACAGATCTTCCTTCTAATGGTACCTCAAACGTATTATGCGAAACTGATCCTAATGATATTTCATGGTTGTACCTGCCTGAAGATAAGTTTAAAGCACATAGAATTATTTATACAGGTAACTTCAGCGAAACAAATAATGAAGGAACAGACAGAAAAACGTGTGTTGTAGAATTTTCAGGCAAGCATGACAAAGAGGATATGATTAAAGAATTACAACTTTTACCAGGTAATCTAACACCAATTTCTTTTAACTACGAGCCCAATTCTTATATTATTCAACAGAAGGATACCAGGGATAAAGTCAGGAATTTAAAAAATATACTTGCATCTTATAATATTTTCTTATTAGGAAGATTTGCAGAATGGGAGTATCATAACATGGACAAGTGCATCGAAGGTGCAATGAAGCTAAGCGAAGAACTATGTTAAGGGTAACTCTAAAGGAAATGATTTTCTTAATGGATAAAAATAAAAAATTATTTTTCTATTTATTAATATTTGCAGTATTTGTATTTCTGTCAGTATTTGTATTACCATTTTATATTGCCCGAAAAACACCTGCAGTATCAACCTCTTATGATTATCAGTTCAATAATTTAATATCTGTTATTGCATTATGCTTTTCAGTATTTATCGGTTCTATTATTTTTTACAAATATTTCGATAAAGAACTTCCTCGTTTTTCAATCGACAACTTATTCAGACAAAACATAGATGCGGGATTAAATATAAAAAATGCACACGCTTTATTTTTTATTCATTCTTTCGCTATACTATGTCTCTATTTGCTAAATGCAAACTATGGATACGGTGAACAAAATTATTTTTTATTGAGAATAGACCGGCTTTCTTTAGGACAAGAGCCATACAAAGACTTTGAATATGCTTATGGAATTTTACTGATTTATTTGCCAAAATTAATTACTGATCTTTTCCATTTTCCAACATCCGTTAATGGGTATTTCATTTCTTTAACCGTTTTAAATGCAATAGGCATATATTTTCTATATTATGTTATAAACTCATTTAATATTGATAGAAGAAAAAAAGTAATTATTTTCTTTTCGGTCGGGCTTGCATGTATTCCATTAAGCCTGGGGATGAATTATATTTTATTAAGGTTTATAACACCGGTAGCAAGCATTTTTTTGCTGGGCGAAATAATCAGGAAATTAGAAAGTGCTTCTTTAAAAAATTGTATTTTAATTGCACTTGCCGCAGTTGCGGTTTCTTTACTTAATTTTATTATATCTATAGAAGTTGGTATTGCGGTGCTGCTTTCTATTTTAGGTTATTTGTTTTTTTCAGTTGTGCTCAATAAAAAAACATTTCACCTTATTACATTGCTTGTTTGTGGTGTTTTAATTACTTTAATATTATTACTCCTTGGCAAAAGTTCTGCTTTAATAATTAAAGTGTTCGCCGCAGGAGGCAATAATTGGGTTGTTATTCCTGCTCCATCCATAGTTTTATTTATCGTGTCTTTTCTTATTACCAATTTTATTTTCTGTAGCTGGATAATCAAAAAAAATATTTCTTTCCTTACCTGTGCTTTATTGATTTTTAATATGATCATGCTTGCCGGCGCTTTTGGAAGATGCGATCCCGGTCACATTTTCTGGTATGGCTTAAGCTCGCTTATAACTGCCTGGGTGATCACAGCCTTAATCAGCAACAAATACTTTACAATGTACTCAATTGCTTTTATTTCAATTTTTCTTATAGGAATGAATGCTTCAGGTTTATATTTATACAAATCAGAATTAAGTACATTGGTTGCGAGGTATCTTATACATAATGGAAAGGCTAATTCTCTTAGAGAATTTGCTCAAACTATTCATTATGATACAACTATTATAAACAGGTACGCTGAAGCAGTTACAGATAGGGTTGATTATAAAGAATTAAGCAAATACCAAAAAATTGCTTTGCCCTTTGATGTTGACAAAGACATCTATTTATTCTTATTAAAAAGCCATATTTATTCACCGGAATACTACACAGGTTATTTCTTAAATACATTCACTCCAGATCAAATAAACACAAAGCTTAAGGGTTTAAAAGACAATAATCACAAATACATGGTGATACCAGAAAATGTCTTAAACTTCAGCTACAGTAGCGACATTATTGGTGAAAGAAAATTTATATCAAGACTATTTCTGTTTCCATACCATTATACCAAAGTGAGAGACTCTCAAAGACTGTACGAACCTGTTTATGCATATATTCATAATAACTATAAACCTGTTAAAACTATAAAAAAGGGATTTATATTGGTTGAGCGCATTTGAAGCTTGTTACGATAAGGTGATAGATAGTATGGTCAGCGTTTGATGAAAGGGATTACTACATGCAAAGAATAGCAGAAGAAGATTTACAACACATTTTAACCAATACAATAGGTTTATGGGAAAAGGTTAGAAATAAATCTATTTTTATAACTGGTGCTACCGGTTTTTTCGGCAAATGGTTTTTGGAAAGTTTCATGTATGTAAATAATAATCTTTCTCTCAATGCAACAATGTCCGCTCTCTCCCGCGATCCTGAAGCCTTTTTAAAGGAAAATCCTTTTTTTAAACATTCTTCCATCAATTTTATAAAAGGTAATATTCAAACTTTCGATTTTCCTGAAGGTGATTATCACTTTGTTATTCATGCAGCAACAGATTCTGATGCACAAAAAAATATCGAAAACCTTTTGTTGATGATTGATACCATAACAAATGGTACAAGGAGAGTATTGGAGTTCGCGCAAGAAAAATCCGTCGGATCTTTTTTATTTACAAGTTCAGGTGCTGTTTATGGCACGCAACTTTCAACAGTTACGCATATAAAAGAAGATGAAACTTTTCCGATAGATATGAAGAAACCTGTAGCAGCTTATGCTGAAGGTAAAAGATTGGCTGAAGTCTTTTGTTCTATTTATCATTCGTATTATCAATTGCCGGTAAAAATTGCGAGATGTTTTGCTTTTGTAGGCCCATATTTGCCTTTAGATAAACATTTTGCAATAGGTAATTTTATTTTAAATGCTGTTAATAAAGAGAATATTGTTATAAAAGGGGATGGCACACCTTACCGGTCATATCTTTACGCCTCTGATTTAATGATTTGGTTATGGACAATTCTTCTTAATGGAAAAGATAATACTCCTTATAATGTTGGATCAGATGAAGCTTTAAGTTTGCGTGAATTGGCTCATGTATTTAAGGAAATACAACCTGGAATTGAGGTCAAAATTTTAACACCGCCCGAGGAAAGTAAGCCGGTAGAACGCTATGTTCCAAATATAGATATGGCAAAACAAACTTTGGGATTGGATGTAAAGATCAAATTAAAGGAAGCAATAGAAAAAACTATTAGTTTTTATGGAAGTATATAAACCGTATAGAAAATGTCCTGTATGTAATAGTGGACAAGCTAAACTTGTACATAAAGTTCAGTTTGTCTTGTTTGATAATCATCCGATGTCGGGTGGTTATAATCTCGTTCAATGTGAAAGATGTCTTTTTATTTATGCAGATACCCATGTCACCCAACAGGAGTTGGACATTTATTATAAGGAGTTATCAAAATATGAGGATAAAAATATTGGAACAGGTGGCGGATATAACAAAAATGATAAGGATAGGCTATTAAAAACAGCAGAATTTATTTCTTCTCAATTGGCTGATAAAAATGCCCGTATCATCGATTTGGGTTGTGCTAATGGAGGTCTGTTGAAAGAGTTGAAAATGTTAGGATTTAATAACCTGGTTGGTTTAGATCCATCTTTAACATGCGTGGAAATTACAAAAAATGAAGTGGGTTGCGAGGCATATCAAATGTCTCTATTTAATATTGATGAAAGCTTAGGCAAATTCGATTTAGTTATTCTTTCGCATGTATTAGAGCATCTTTTAGACCTTACTTCTACCATTGAAAAGTTGAATCATTTGCTGAAAGATGGCAGCCTGCTGTATGTGGAGTGTCCTAATGCTTCAAATTATAACAAGGTAATTCATGCGCCTTTGCAGGAATTTAATACAGAACATATCAATCATTTTACAGAAATATCTTTTGAAAATTTATTTGGATTACACGGTTATCAAAAAATATTTACCGGAGACAAAATAATGAAAATTGCCTCTGACCAGGATTATCATGGAGTGTATGGAATCTTTAAAAAAGCAGCAGGTGTTTCTGATTATAGGCTTAAGCCTGATACAGAAATTATCGATAGTATTTCTGATTATATAAATAAGTCAGAACAAATCTTTGAAGCTATTTTAGATAATTTTACCGGTCTTGATCCTTCCGAACCCATTGCGTTGTATGGTATTGGGCAATTCGCTTTTAAACTATTGAGCAGGCTTGGTTTAAGAAACTATAACCAGGTTAAGTTGTTTGATAATAATGCTTTAAATGTAGGTAAGAAAATACAGGGAGTAGAAATTTTACCGGGGAAAAAAATCATATCAGAATATCAAAAAGCCCCTTTTACAATAGTTATCACATCTCTGATTTATGAAAACGGAATAAGGAAACAAATTGAAGAGGAATTTAGAAAAAGTTCTCTTAATTCTCCATCAATTATTGGTTTTCAAAATTGCTTAACTATCTCATATGCCTATTAAAAAGTTATTTGTTGAAAAAGAACATCAGCAACTGAATGACCTTTCAAAGTTTTTAGATGAAGAAAAGCCAATAATTATTTTTGGAGCAGGTAATTTAGGTAAAAAGATAGCTAATTTTCTTGTTGCTGAAAACAAAAATGTAATAGCTTTTGCTGATAATAATCCAAAAGCCTGGGGCAGTGAATTTTCAAATATTAAAATAGTTAACCCTAAAGATTTCACTTCAGAGCAACTGAAAAATGCTGCCTGGATTGTAGCTATTTGGTCTCCCGGTCATGCTTTTTCGACTACAAAAAAACAATTGCAGTCGTTAGGCGTTGCTAATATTTTTCATGCTGTTGCTTTACTGCAATTATTTCCTGGTAAACTGTTGCCGCATTATCATTTTCAAACTCCGGATTACTTTCAGCAGCATAAAAATGAGATAAACGAGGTGTATGAAAGTCTTGCTGATGAGGAAAGTAAAAAGCAGTACCTGGCTCATCTTGATAGCCGGATAAATATAAACCTTGAAGGTTTACCTGAACCTGATACCGAAAACCAATATTTTCCTGAAGGCATAGTTACACTGACTGACAATGAAGTTTTTTTGGATGCCGGCGCTTATGATGGAGATACATTGGAACAATTTTCCATTCGTACCAATGGAATTTTTTCAAAATATATTGCATTAGAGCCTGACCCTGATAATTATGAAAAATTGCTGCACCGTGTTTCAAAATTCCCTCAAGGTAAGGTGGAAGTTTTTCCTTATGCAATAGGAGAAGAAAATGGTACGCTGAAGTTTAATGCAACGGGTGGAGAAGGCGCAGCAATAAGTGAGACGGGCTCGGTAACTGTAGAATGCAGAAGAATTGATGACTTGTTTTATGAGTATAAGCCCACTTATCTTAAGTTTGATATAGAAGGAGCCGAATTAGGGGCTTTGAAAGGAGCCAAAAAAACTATTACAGAGTATAAGCCTAAACTTGCGGTTTGTCTATATCATCTGCCCGACGATATCTGGACTATACCCTTATTGATAAAAGAATACAACGAAGGGTACAAGTTTTTTGTGCGAACACATTCCTTAGATGGTTTTGAATTTGTTTTATACGCAATTCCCAAATAAATGAAATTATCAAATTATATTTTTCAGACACTTGTAGATAAAGGTCTCGATACCGTTTTTCTTGTAACCGGAGGTGGAGCTATGCATTTGAATGATGCAATTGGAAGAGTTAAAGGTTTACAGTTTATATGCAACCATCACGAACAGGCATCTGCAATTGCTGCCGAAGGCTATGCAAGGGTTGCTAATAAACCTGCTATTTTAAATGTAACTACCGGTCCCGGTGGAGTGAATGCATTGAATGGTGTCTTTGGCGCATTTACAGACTCTATTCCGATGATCGTACTTTCAGGGCAAGTGAAGCGGGAAACAATGTTGTCGAGTTATGATGTACCTGGCTTAAGACAATTAGGCGACCAGGAGATTGAAATTATTCCAATGGTAAAAGGCATTACTAAATATGCTGTAACGGTTACTGATCCCAATACCATTCGCTATCATCTTGAGAAAGCCTTCTTCCTCGCTACGCACGGACGACCTGGCCCGGTTTGGTTAGATATACCTGTAGATGTGCAGTCTGCAATGATTGATGAGAAAATGCTTGAAGGTTTTACTCCGGGAAAAGAAGATCAGATAGATAATTCTCAATTGGAAAAAGATGTGCTCAAAGTAATTGAGAAAATTTCAAATGCAGAAAGACCGGTGGTAATTGCAAGTACAGGAATTCGCCTGGCAAATGCAATGCAGGAATTTGAGGAAGCTATAGAATTGCTCGGTGTACCCGTAACTACTGCATGGTCGCATGATGTAATTTATTATGACCATCCACAATACATTGGCAAGCAGGGATCAATCGGAGACAGAGCCGGAAATTTTGCAGTTCAGAATGCAGACCTTCTGTTTATGATAGGAACAAGAATGCCAATAAGGCAGGTAAGTTATAATTGGGAAAATTTTGCTCCTTCTGCTTATAAAATTCATATAGATATCGACAAAGCTGAATTGATAAAACCAACAATGAAAAACGATCTGCCATTAAATTATGATGCAAAAGATTTTTTACAAGCATTGATCAGAGCTTTAAAGGAGAAAAAAGATTATGATAAAAGTAAGTTTACTAATTGGGTAAAGTGGTGTCTTGAAAGAAAGAAAAAATATCCTGCCGTACTTCCTCATCATAAAAATCCGGAAAGACCTATTAATGCGTATTATTTTTTAAATGAATTGCAACAGCAGTTAACATCGGATGATGTAATTGTTTGCGGAGATGCAACCGCCTGTATTGTTACATTTCAGACGTCACAAATAAAAAAAGGACAGCAATTGTTTAGTAATTCAGGCGCTGCTTCCATGGGTTTTGATTTGCCTGCGGCGATCGGAGCTGCTACTGCTGCACCTGATAAACGCATTATTTGCCTGGCAGGAGATGGAAGTATTCAAATGAATATCCAAGAGCTTCAGACACTGGCGCAGCACAAATGGAACATTAAAATATTTGTCTTGGATAATGATGGATACTTATCAATAAAATCAACTCAAAATAATTTCTTTGGATTATCAGTAGGAAGCAGTCCTGAGAGCGGCGTTACATTTCCTGATATGGAAAAGATTGGCAATGCTTATGGAATACCTTCTTTTACCCTGAAAGAATTTGATTTTATTGAAGATCTTGAAAAAATACTTGCTATGGAAGGTCCGGTATTATGCAATGTAAAGCTTGATCCTGAGCAAGTATTTGAGCCAAAATTAAGTTCAAAGCAACTGCCGGACGGAAAGATGGTTTCTGCCCCTCTTCACGATATGTTTCCTTTCTTATCGCAAGAGGAACTTGCTTCCAACATGGTTAATTCAAAATAAAGGAAAGTGAATTTATTGCAGGTAGAAGCAGTGTTATTTGACCTTGATGGTACAATCATAGATTCCTATCCCGGCATCCAAAAGGCATTTGATAATGCATATTTTACAATGTATTCTGTTGAAAATAAAACTTCAATAAAACCTTTTATTGGTCCGCCTATTCCCGTAATATTAGGGAAAGTGAATGGTGAAACTAATGACGACAAAATAGAGGAATTTGTAAAATTGTTCAAAAATTCTTATGATACAGAAAATTTTAAATTGTCTGTATTGTACCAGGGAATGAAAGAACTTTTAGAGGATTTACGTAATAAAGGAATTAAATTATATATAGTTACTAATAAAAGACAAAAGCCAACCGAATTAATAACGAAGTATTTAAATATAGAACATTACTTTTGCGCCCTTTATTGTATCGATACGAACAATGGATACTCTTCCAAGGCTGAAATGGTCAAAGATGTTTTAGTAGTGGAAGGATTAAGCAGTGATAAATGTGTTTTAATTGGTGATACTTACCAGGATGAAAATTCTGCAAAGCCAAATAATATCACTTTTATCTACGCTGCTTATGGCTACGGCGATGTTAGCAAAGCAGGCATAAGTATTTGTGAACCGTTGGATACTTTAAAATTTATTAATATTATTTAAAAAAGTGATGGAAAATAAAAACCAGATTTTTGAAGATTTATTTGTTTTAGAGATAGCGAATAATCACTGGGGAAATGTAGAAAGAGGTTTACAAATCATTGAGCAATTCTCGCAGGTAGTAAGGTTTAATAATGTAAAAGCAGCGCTAAAACTTCAATTTCGGGATGTAGATAATTTCATACACAAAGATTTTAAAGACAGGTCAGACATCAGGTATATAAAAAAGACCTTAGATACCAAAATGTCTAAAAATCAATATAAAACCTTAATCAATGCTATACGCGATAATGGTTGCATACCGATGTCTACCCCGTTTGATGAAGCATCGGTTGACTTGTGCGAAGAATTAGATTTACTTATCATTAAGATTGCAAGCTCAGATTTGAATGACTGGCCATTGATTGAAAGAATTGCTAAAACAAAAAAGCCGGTTATCGTTTCGACCGGCGGAGCATCTATAAAAGATATGGACGATTTTGTTACTTTTTTCAGAAACAGGAATATACCTATTTCAATTAACCATTGTGTGTCAATTTACCCTTCAGAAGATAGTGAACTTGAATTAAACCAAATAGATTATTTAAAGAATAGGTATCCTGACCTGGTAATTGGTTTTTCTTCACATGAATATCACGACTGGCATAATTCTATATTAATAGCTTATGCAAAAGGAGCCCGTACTTTTGAACGACATATAGATATAGAAGCTGATGGTAAACCCGTATCGCCTTATTGCTCAACTCCTGAAAATGTCGATACATGGTTTAAAGCATACAATAAAGCAAAAGAAATGTGTGGCGCTCCGGGAACTGCAAAAAGAAATCCTCCGGAAAAAGAAATTCGTTATCTCGACGCTTTGGTTCGCGGTGTATATGCACGACACGATTTACCAAAAGGCTACGTAATGGATAGTGATACTTTCGATGATGATTTTTACATGGCAATACCATTACAAAAAGGCCAATTATCGTGCAGGGAAATAAAAAATGGCGAAGTTTTAGTTAATGACATTGTTGCTGATAAACCTATAATGATTGATGATATTAACTCACCTTATGCAAAAGTTACTTCTTTAAAGATGCTTATATACGAAAGAGGAATTTAAAACTACGTATGATATTAAGTAAACGGGTAAGGTTTTTAAATTATCGACTTTTAATGATAGGGATAACAGGGCTACTTTCTAAAATAGGTTTTAACAGGACTATTGGTTACGCAGTTATTAATAAGTTTGTTCAGGCAATAGCTAATTTATTAATCATATTTTTCATATCTCAGTATATGTCAAAAACGGAGCAGGGTTATTATTATACTTTTAATAGTATCGCTGCTTTACAAATATTTTTCGAGCTTGGTTTAACCTTTGTTTTATTACAGTTTATTGCGCATGAGTTTGCGCATATGAAATTTTTTGAAAGTACTAAAGAAATAGTTGGAGATTTTTTGCACAAGGCAAGGACGGGTTCGATCTTACGTTTGTCTTTTAAATGGTATTCCGTTGCAGCTCTGTTATTACTAATAATTATAATGCCGTCCGGCTTTTATTTCTTTTTGTCAAAATCTAATACTTCTGAATTAGTTAATTGGCATTTTCCGTGGTTTCTTGTAATGGTCGCAACCGCTGTTAATCTAATTTGTTCTCCTTTTTTTACTATATTAGAGGGAATGGGAAGAGTTCTTGAAGTAGCTAAGCTAAGATTTGTTGAGTCTTTGGTTAGTTATATAGTTTTATTGCTCTCATTATACTTTCATATAGGTCTTTATAGCTTATCTTTTTTTATATTTTCTACAGGGGTTTGTTCCATACTTTATTTTACCCTAAATAGTAAAAACAGAGCTATTTTTTTTCAGATTTGGAGTTGGTACGATAAAGAAAACCAGGTAAACTGGAAAAAAGAGATTTTTCCTTTTCAGTGGAAGATTGCGGTGAGCTGGCTTAGCAGTTATTTTATTTTCCAGTTGTTAAACCCTCTTCTGTTTGCGTATAAAGGACCTGTAGCTGCCGGTCAGATGGGAATAACATTAACAGTTTTCGGAGGACTTTCGGCCATTTCAATGACATGGATTACGACAAAAGTGCCCACGTTCTCTATGCTCGTGGCAAAGAAAGAATATGAACAGTTGGATAACATTTTTTTTAAAACCCTGAAACAGGCTTTATTAATTGCTTTTGGTGTTGCATTGTCTGCCTGGCTGGTACTGGTTGGGTTAAACAAATACATGCCTCAATATGGATCAAGGTTCCTGGCGCCTGTACCTACGCTATTTATTGCAGTCAACTCTTTAGTTAACCAGCTTATTTTTGCATTAGCTGTTTACTTAAGGTGTCACAAAGAGGAGCCTTTATTATTACCATCTGTTGCAGGTGCAATTTCAACTTCTTTGGTAGCCTTTATATGTGCAAAATGGTTCAGCGTTACCGAACTTACCCTATGCTTAATGCTCGCCGGAATAATTATTTTCTTACCCTGGAGCATTAAAATATTTATAACTCGCAGACTTAAGTGGCATTTGGAATAAGATGATAATTTTAACAATAGCAATACCCACATATAATCGACCAGACAGAGTTAAAAACACAATATCCCGACTTCTGCCTCAATTAACTTCCCAGGTTAAAATTTTGGTTCTGGATAATTGTTCAAATGTTAATGTAAAGGATCATTTGAAAGAACAGATTGGGGGAAATGTTTTGGATAAAGTTCAGGTTACCAGGCATAGAGTTAATATCGGTGGTGATGCAAACTTTCAAAGATGCTTCGAACTCTGTGATACTCCATATATCTGGATGTTAGGTGATGATGATGTGGTACAGGAAAATGCAGTAAATCTGATACTTGAAGAAATAAACAATTTTAAAGATCATGATTTAATTGGAATTAATTTCAATTCCAATTGTTGTAAAGTAGAAAGAAAATCTGCTGTTACAATAAGCAGCACTGCAGAACTTGCTGAAAAGTTAGATTTTTTTGGAAACTGGCTTTTTATATCAACATCTGTTTATAAAACCGAAGAATACCTGAAGCATATCAGGTACCAGGCCTGGGGTGCATATAGCATGGCTTCACAATTGGTACCGCCCATGATCGCTATTAGTAACAATAAGATGCTTGTACTTTCTGAAAAATATATTGTTTCTAATATACCCCAGGATATAGATAAAAAGTGGTCGGATTTTCAAATATCTCTAAGTATAACCGCTTTGCTTGAGGCGCCTGTTGGTTTTACTAAAGACGACTATAAAAAGTTTGGTAAAAAGTTAAGACAGCAGTTTGTACTGCTTGGCGAAATTGTTTATTCGATATTAAAATCAGTCAATTTCAATATTGACCTTATTGATGATTATCATATTTATATCTTCAGGCAGATATATAATAGAACAATTGAATTCAGAGAAAATAAACTAAAGCAGAAGATGATTTTTTATGCCTGGTTATTTTTTCTGAAGAATAAATTTTTTTTGAAACTGGTATGGCGTTCACTTCCGCACATTAGAAAACGAGCGAAAAACTCAATATTTTTTCATCTTTTTAAAAGATAAACAAACAAATCAATATCTATTAATTCAACAATGTTGATGAAGAAAAAAATCCCTATTCTGCTGCTTACTAACGATAGGCCGAATATGCTGGAGAAAGTATTGACACGTGTAATGAAATACACAAACTGGAATGAATTTGACTTATGGATACTAGATAATTTTTCAACAAAAGCCAATAAGAAGATCGTTAATCTATTTAAAGCCAATTTTCCATTTATAAATGTTTTTTCAACAGCTTATAACCAGCTTTCCATTATCCAAAATGAGGTTATAAAACATTTGAGGTCTGACATCTATATTAAAATGGATGATGACATTTTAGTCTCAGAAAATTGGACCACTCCTTTAGTTGAGGTATATAATCGAAACTACTCTGCGATGAGTTATGGCTCAGTTGTTATTCCGGTCAATTCGTTTGGCTGGGTTCCTTTTCTTGAAATTATGAACTACAAAGAGGAGTTTGTACAACTATTTCCGGATGTTAAGCTGGAACAGAACGGTACCGATGCCGCTGTATTCTTTAATAAAGATGTTAATGAGTATATCTGGAACAAATGTATAGATATTGACTCTACTGCGTCTCAGTTTATTGCAAATCAAAATGGCAATTATAAAGATCTCGTTTGTCCGCATAAGTATTCGATTGGTGCAATTATATTCTCTCACAAAACATGGGAAGATATGGGCGGATGGCAGGTTGAAGATGGCTATGATAAAGTGTTGAAAAAGCAAAAAAGATATCAGAGCTTTGCAAACACTATCAAAAATTTTACTGATCCTGCTTATAAAGGCCAGTACACCCGTATGAATTTGTTGGCTGATGTATTTTCAGGAGCTAACCGCAGTGAGCTTGGACATGATGAGCATGGTATTTTTGAATATTCTAAAAGAAAGGGATTGTCTATCCCGGTAACAACCCAGGGAATTGTTTTCCATTTTTCGTATGGACCAGTCGACCAGCATTTGATGAACAAGATATATCTAAAACTGCATTAGATGCTGAAATGATTGAAGCAGGAACTTATTGATATATGATTTTAACCATAGCTATACCAACATATAACCGTCCGACCAAAGTCAGAAATACTCTATTACGTTTAATTCCTCAATTAAATGACCAGGTTTTTCTAAGGATTTTAGACAATCATTCTGATACTGATATAAAAAGTTATGTTCAAAATGATATTGTTCCTGCTATTGCAGACAGAATTGAAATAATTCGACACAAGGTTAATATTGGCGGCGATGCTAATTTTCAGAGATGCTTCGAGCTTTGTGAAACGCCTTATATCTGGATGATAGGTGATGATGACATGGTAGCAGATAATGCAGTAGAGCTTATTTTAAAGGAGTTAGAAGTTTTTAATGATTTTGATTTAATTGGTATTAATTTCAACAGCAACTGCTGCAAAAGAGAAAGGGTATCTTCCGTAACCATAAATAGTACTAAAGAATTAGCTTATAAATTAGATTCTTTTGGCAACTGGTTATTTATTTCGACATCTGTATATAAGACAAAGGAGTATCTTAAGTATATATATATGGCAGGCTGGGGCGCTTATAGTATGGCTTCGCAGGTAGTGCCTGCAATGATGGCTATAAGTAAGCATAAAGTTTTTGTTTTATCAGAAAAATATATCGTTACCAATATTCCTGTAGAAGATGTAAATACAAAGTGGTCTGATTATCAGCTTGCACTAAGCTTATCCAGCCTGCTGGAAGCACCGGTTGGTTTTAAAGGTGATGAATACAAGGCTTTTGGTGAAAAATTAGATATGCATTTCAATTGTATTTATCCGGGTGATATTGTGTATTGTATTTTGAAATCTGTTAATTATAATATTGATTTGATTGATAATTATCACATTTATATATACAAGCAATTAATTGAAAAAACTTTTGAGTTCCGGAATGCGCGAAGACTAACCCAGGTATCGCAGTATTATATTGGACTTTTTTTATTAAGGAATAGAATTGTATTAAAAATTTTATGGGCGTTAGTTCCTGGTATTAAAAGAAAATCCGCACAATCTATTCCTTTTCATTTGTTTAAAAGGTAAAAAGTAAATCAGCTTTTTATACAGTTTATACGATAATTAATCAGACTTACATGTATGCATCATTTGTGATAGTGAATTATAACAGGAAAAATGAGCTCCTGGTAACTATTGCGAAAACCAAAGAATTAATAAAAAGCTACGCAGAGCAATATGAAATCGTAATTGTAGATAATGGCTCCACCGATGGGAGCGCTGAAGCTGTTGAAGTAAATTTTCCTGATGTAGTGCTCATAGCTAATAAAGTAAACATTGGTGCGCCTGCATGGAACTTTGGTTTTGCAAAAGCTAAAGGTGATTATTTTATAATAATCGATGATGACAGCCATGTAGAGTCGGGCCTTGAAGAAGCACTAAAGTATATGGAGGCACGACCGAATATAGGTGTCTTAGCCTTAAATGTTTTAACCGGTCCCTATACAAGTGAAGGTTGGAAAATGGAGGAAAACAAAAATATTGTTGGCTTTATTGGTTGCGGGGCTATTTTACGCAGGAAAACTTATGAAAAAATTGGTGGTTATGCTGATTGGATATTTTTATATGTAAATGAGTGGGAACTTGGATTACGTTGCGTGAATGCAGGTTATGAAGTGCAATACTTTGCTGGTTGTAAAGTAATTCACAGAACCAGCAGTCTTCACAGAACGACAAAGCGATTTGAAACTTTAGTTGCAAAACATCAGTTGGCCATAATTTATAAATATTTTCCAAAGGAAAGATGGAAATATATTGGAAGAGTAGTGCTTAATAATTTAAAAGGAGTTATTAAGGAATTTGAATTTAAACGTGCATGGTATATAATACTAGGAGCAGGCGATTTTTTAAAAATGAGATCAGCTTTATCACATACACCTGTTTCGCCATCAGCTCAAAAGCTTTATATTAAAGCATTTCCCCAGGCAAGAGATTCAGCATTTGAGTTTATTTTAAAAAATTTTCGTAAATCATCTTAAAGAAGGTATAATTGAATTTTTTGTAATACTGCTGTAATGGATTTTACTATATAAAAGCAGGGCAGACGCATTAAAAATTTGCTTTTGCGCCTGATGTTAATTAGTTGAATGTTTTTTTATATTTGTTCACCTGTATTACTTATAATGTATTTCAATTGTTGCTTGCATTAAAAAACATATGGCGAGCATTCTTGAGCATTTTGAGCCACTTCCTGATCCCCGTCGTGAACATAAGAAACGACACCAACTTTGTGACATTCTATTTATAACAATAGCTGCTGTTATATGTGG
>JAABUT010000253.1_pt1 | contig 98601 bp, 109 predicted proteins | sample 5559281 | NCBI WGS metagenome assembly JAABUT01 (sample SAMN10711880, study PRJNA513359) | rock metagenome | isolation source: Antarctica rocks | place: Antarctica: Victoria Land, Ricker Hills nord | collected 2016-01-04 | reverse complement strand
ATAGTCCGGGTGGAACGGACGAAGTAGTCGGAGTGCTTTCTTTGGAAACCGATATTCCGGACAATGGTACTTCAGGAATGTCCACAGTGGTATTCTTATTAAGCTGGCTTATCGCTGTTGGTGATTCACCAGAACGTAAAGCATTTTGGAAACCTGTGCAGACGTCAAGTTAGCATTCGTATCCACCAATTCACTGGCTATTGTGCAATTCTTTGCTACCGGCGTTCTTCAAAGCAGAGATTGTGTTTGTTCAAAAAAGAGAGAACAACACGCAAAAGTCCCCAACAATCTATATAATCTATCGGTCACAAATCCATCAAAAGACGAAGCGCAGCATCAAAGGGTCGCTATCGTCTGGCTCGTTCTGGCACGACAAAAGCGAGGCACTAAGTGGCAGATATATTGTGAGAAAATAGACATATATTCCTACCTGCACTTCAGGCTAGGGAAGGGGATTTACGTACATGACGCTGGCCACGACGAGCACGACGGTGTAGATGGTCTAAAGAGCCAACCGCAACCCTATGATGAACCCTAGAAGGTAAAATATGTCCTTTGAAGCACAAAGAAAGTTCGCCTGTAAATGCTTTGGCCAGATCCTACCGGACGGGATGCCGCCCAGCTCCCATGACGCCCAGAGGAATAACCTCCATAGCTCCTGTTTTGATCCCATGCTTCGCTAACAAAGAGAATGAAACCATATTGCGCCAGAGTCGTGACTGCAACATTAAGAATTCGCAATGCGATTAAGATGACAAGGGAAGAGATAGTACAGCGTGCAACTACCACCTGCTTCCGTAGCCACTTCCGTAGATCATGCTATTGGGATTGTACCCACCTTGACCTTGAACACCATATTGCCCCTGCCCTGCACCACCGTGGTGCATTCTAGCCTGTAAGATACTCGGGTCCGCAAGATCAACTATACCACCTCCCCCAGAAGAGGAAGTGTTAGCATGTCTGTGCTTCTTCCCCTTCTTCTTCTGCTTCTGGGCGCTGTGATCCTGATACCCATGAAAAGTATCAAGCTGCGCACCATAAAGCGAGCTAAGAAGGCCAGAGGCAGGGGCTGCAGTGGAGGTCGTGGGTAGGTGAACGGAAGAAGGAAATCTGAACTCACGCTTTCCAAAATCAGGTCCCTGATTGTTGATATTCCCGCCCCGATTACGAATAAGCTCGCGCATGAGCTCGTCATTGCTATTCTTGCTTCCTAAAGTTGCACCGCTTATTCCATGGCTACCGCCCATTGCGCTGGCGAATCCATGGCCTTGACCAAACATGCCGCCACCGCTGATAGGTGGTGTGCCGCTCGATTTAAGCCCCGGTGGAGGACCGTGGACACCGCTATAGAAGTGGCTACTTTGTAAACTCGATTGCGGCATAGGCTGGTTCTGGAAATGCTTGCCCTGGTTTGCGGGCATCATGGCAGCTTGCTGCGCCATGAGCTGGGCATTGGCAGCTGGTTTAGCAACCGTAGAAGCTGAGGCCGAGTCATTGGCGAAATTGTAGCGAGAGGCTTGTCTGGCGTGCCCAGGGAGCCCAGGTATCTGAGCGAGATTCAAATTTTGTGACTGGAATGGGTTTGACTGCTGGTGGTGGTGAAGACTATTGTTGCCGCTATAGCTTGATTGATATTGACCGTTGACCGGACTTTGGTGATTGCTATTCGATCTAAGAAAGGATAATTGCTGCTGCTGTTGAGTTGTAAGGCTGCGACCGTTGAAAGATAATGCCGATGAACTATTGCCGAGGAAGGTTGAGCCGCCGAGGCTAGGGTTGGTCGAGGATACAGTAGGATAGGGTGGGCGAATGGCGTTTCGATGATCTGTATTGATTTGTACAGAACTTTCACTGGGGTCATCTCGAGTTTCTGGCTCTCCCCCAAGCTGTAAACTCCCACTAGCAGGATTGTCATCTTCTTCAGCAGCAGCTACTGCCCCTAATACATTTTGTTCTTCCTCTTCTTGCTTGAGCCGCTCTTGCTCTCGTTCTTGTTCTAGCCGATAACGCACAAGTCCACCGTTAGCGTCAAATAACGGCGGATAAGCATCGATTTCTCGGAGAACATCGTCAGTATACAATGCTCGATCGAAAGTGAACTTAAATGAGGACTCTAGGACCGTCTTCATTGCGCGATCCAGAGGATGAGCTTTTGAGAATAGCCGATCCATCAGCGTCGGCTGTGGCTGGGAGTCTGTACTTGGTTGTGGTTCTTGCTTTTGGGCCTGAAGGCTAGATGTTTCGTTTTCCGCAACCCGCAATGGCAGGTTTGCATCCGTATGCACTGGACTAGGCGCCGAGACACTCGCCGGTTTGCTTGACCTCCGGCTATCAGTTTGCGCATTCTTCGCAGCCCAGCTCGCCGACGAGGGAAGTGCAGAACCGTCACCACTATCGCTCCTGCTCATTGGTTCGTCTCGGTCTGCTTGGCGTATCGTAGACTGCACAGCTGCCGTCACATTTTGTGGTGCATGCTGAGGAGGAGGCTGGGGTTGTGGAGGTTGTTTAATAGACCTTGATGAAGTTGAAGGAGACGAGGATGATGGCGCTGGTCGCTGAGTGGATACTGCATTAATTGAGGAGAGATCTTGGCGACTAAAGCTGTCAAGGTCCTCTCCTGTCTCGTGTAAAAACATGCAGCCTCGGTTGTTGCATGGCTCGTTGCGTAGATACGCAGAACAATACTTAGTAGTCCCGTATTGAGCTCTGAAGCGGCACGGTAAGCTCAAATACAGACGACTACTGGATAGTGTACTTACCTGAGTACCCGATCCCCGTTTTGTGAACCATCTACAGCAGCGATACAGCTTGCGGCGTCTTCTTTTCGCGCGAATGTGACGTATACACCTATCGAGTTGTTCCCATTTGTGCCTTCCTTTGCTTTACTGACAACTATCTTGATGATTTTCCCATACTGTCCGAAATATTGGTCGCCGCGTAACGTCTGCAATAGATCTTCTTCTCGGCTTTTGGGGCTAAGGCCAACGACGTATACTAAGTTTTTCTGGACAACGCGAAGGCCGGCAAGATGCTTGCGATTGAGGTTCTCTACTTGTCTTCGCTCAGTTTCCTTCTGCCGGACAAGAGCCTTTTTCCTAGCTTGTAGAGCATAATCTGCTTTTTGCCTGCTAAACTTTAGCGGTGACCTGCTGCTGTTCGGTTGAAGCACTGAACTTACTCCTCGGGGCTAACAACTTTCCACTCTATGCTTTGGTCATCGTAAGGTCTCCGACACGCGGGACACAGGCCATTCATATTGTTCTTGATGTTGTTGTAGCAGAATTGACAGACCTGTAGGGATAATGGATTAGCATGGCTACTTCCTAGCAGCCAAGAGGCTAAGTGGTCATGCTGCTTGAGGTTCGATCAAGAGGGGGTATACTTGATAACCACATGGACAGGGTCTGAAGTTCTTGTCTGACAGGTCGAACTCCTCGACGCATAATGGGCTAATGTTTTATTGGTTAGTTAGATACTTGGTAGGATACATAAAGCCATCAAGATGTTGCTAGGCTCACCATGCGTCGTCCGAATCGTCCATGAAGGTATCTACTTGAACGCGGGTCGCCATTTCGAGGGGCAGGTAGGAGGTGAAGGGCGCAAATGCCGCGGACGCAAGCAACGCAGAGGAGTGTTGTTACAGGTAGTTGTTAGCATAAGTCGTCTATGAGCAGACACTTAGACGGTCTTGATACACCGCGCTGTAAGTATTAAGTAATACAGGTGGTGGTTGATATGGATTGAAGAGACGAATGAGGATCACAAGGGTTGATGGCAGAGGTTTTTGGACGCGCTAGTGGTCGGCTACACATCCCTGCATGCTAATGATGCTTTGAGCTCAGCAATAATCACGACAATTTATCTTGTTGTGAAGACGCAGTCGAGGACTGTCATTGATGGCAATGCGATTGAGTGGTAGTCTTAAAGGGGCGTCAAGAGTGTGTGTCAACACCATAGTGCGCACCCCGGCAACACGTCACTTCGCCTGCACAGCCCTACTATCAAAGGATATAGCATCAGAAGAGGATATCCCAAACCTACGGCATGCCCCACGGCCGCGTACGTCTTCCTAGAGCTTTTTCTGATATACACCAGAGCATGCTAATCACACATCGTAAAAGCGGGAGGAAAGCTCTATGCGCCCGTCATCAATCCCGCGGACAAATACCAGGAGAAATCCGCCAGCCTCCACACCTATGGTCAATACCTACTCTCATGTCTTCCGAAATTTATCCAGCAGTTCTCCGTATGGAAAGATGAGCTCACCATCCACACTCCGCCCGCGGGTGTTATACCGGTCATCTCATTCCTGAAATACCACACCGCAGCGGAATACACAATGGTGGCGGACATAACGGCAGTTGATTATCCTACAAGGAATAACCGCTTCGAAGTAGTCTACAACCTCCTTAGTGTCCGACATAACTCGAGGATCAGAGTGAAGACCTACGCAGATGAAGCTACCCCCGTACCGAGTATCACGAGTCTGTACGACGGGGCCAATTGGTATGAGAGGGAGATTTATGATTTGTTTGGAGTCTTCTTTGTCGGCCACCCAGACTTGCGAAGGATAATGACGGATTATGGATTTGATGGGCATCCGTTGAGGAAGGACTTCCCATTAACGGGATATACAGAGATTAGATATGATGAGGAGAAGAAAAGGATTGTGGTTGAACCATTGGAATTGACGCAGGCATTTCGGAACTTCGAAGGTGGAACAGCAGGTACGTTGGATCTCTACAATTTTTGATGAAAAGCTACACTATGCGTTTGATCCTAACTGATATTCAAAAACAGCGTGGGAGCAAGTTGGGCCCGGGAAGGACAGAACACCAGATCAGGTAGGCAGTCATTAGGAACTCACAAGGCCATATTTCATCGTATTTAGCTAATTAAAGGTCTCTCCCGCAGTTCAAGTTACCCACACCAAAACCGGAGGAAAAGAAAGAGGAACCAAAAAAATAGCAGCTTACGTAGAGAGATTGATAAATGCTTTCCAACAAGAAAAGATATTCGTGTCCATTTATCCATTCAGCTAATTTCCGCAAGATGAAGGCATTGCCTGTAGCAGCGTTGTTACCAATGTGAGGTTTGTTGAACCGGAGTCGCAAATGAATCAGGCTGTCTAAGCAATACGCCATGCTCTTCCATGAAGGCTTCTTCCAATCTGGATAAGAATCCTGGTGTGATGTTCCCATACACTTGGATTGGACGTATACGTGAGAGTTGGCTGAGATGCATCAACACTCCTGAATCTTTCATTATCCCGAAGAAGCGACGCTCTGAATCCTTGAAACTGTGCTATTGTAAGATGTTGGGTCTCATTCCCGCACGCAGTGATCGAAAGGGTAGAGCCGGCGATTACTTACAAAAGATCACCAAAAATCAGGATGATCCTCTTGCCTTTTTGGTCGCCCGTCTGCCTCAGGAGTTTGAGAGTACAATGCAGCATTGCGGCTACTTCATACATAATACTTTCAATGGCCATTTCCGTATTATCACTGCGGGGCAGCCATGCAAGTGATATTTCAATCTCCGCCATAACAGCAAGCACACATGGTTGGGTGTACCGAAGGCTTGGGTGTCTATAGGCCTGTAGATTGCTGTGATGCCTTTCTTCGCGAGAATTGTGGTGACTTGAATGCGGCAATGGCAAGAAAGGGTGTTCAGAATACGCGTGCATAGGAGGGGGGTCTTTGAAGAAGACTCGGCGGCATGATGCTCGTGTAAGGAAGTGACATTCATTGATCACAATCCCTCTAGCGTTGCTGTAAAAAGCGGTGGATGCTTCCTGGTATATCTGACGATTGGCGAACAACAGTCCTGTGCTGACAGCGGATTGGAAACGGCGCACGTAGACATAGACAGGATATTTTGGTATCATCAAGTAGCTGTAGATCATGTTTCGAATCTCGGCTGGTAGTTCGAGGAAAGGGAAAACTTGAGGCTGAGTCTTTATTGGCTCGATTGGTACCATCTTGGCCGGCGGATGTCCATCGTTGCTAATTAAAGAGATCCCTTGTCCACCGGCGTTTCTGCCGTACATCGAGCGAAAAGAGAAACTTTGAGTATGGCAGGACTGGACTCTGTATAGGCGGCAGAGTCCCTGTTCGGCGACTTGGTGTACGATTGACTTGGAAGTTCGATCGTATGCACAATTTTTGGGACAGGTCTTACTTTCCAGAAGAGAAGGGGCGAAACCCAGGCTGGTGGATCTCAAAGCTTCATGTGTGATCTAAAGGTATGTGGAAATTGTATTCACTATTCAGCAGAAATGTCATGCAGCACATTTAAAGGTGCGGAGAGGTAAAGTTAATGCTAGGATTCGCTAGGCGTAGTCGGAGCTTCGATTTAAAGACGAGCCTGCCAAATAGCCTATGTCCCAGCTTCTTGCAATATAATATTTTCACAGCAGTGGACGATCACGTCTGGATTGAACATTTTAAGACTGCTCAGAAAATCATTAACGCCCCTCAGCGTGCCTTTTCGGCATTTTCGGCATTTTCGGCCTTCTCTTCGAAAACCAACTCATCCCTAGCCCAAATGCAGGCCACTGCATGCCCAACAGGTCCTAGAAGAGCAACTTGGGCTAGGAAGTAAAAGAACAATACCATCCAGCCATCCGATCTTTCCCTAATTCTGTATGTGTTTATGTATAGCGCAGAAGCCCAAATGGAAAGCGCTGCGGAGCCTACGATAAAATCGTACTGTAGCAACAGGAAAGCCCCGTCTCCCAAGGATGGCATTTTGGTTGACGCTGTTATGGATTGCGGGAGGAAGACATTGCAGGGATTAAAAATTCCAACAAAATCGGATGCGAAAAGGCCAGGGAAAAACTTGGAAGTCGCTATTAGGGTCATCGTAGAGATATGGGTTATCCCAGCGGTGGACAAAAGAAATATGTACACTACTCTCATTGTGCTAATCCACTGTGCATTTTGTCCTTTCTTGACCGGCGAAGGTTTGCATGCTGTCACACCCAGACTCGACATCACCAATGATGTGATTTGTTGCATCAACTCGACCCAGATTGGGAAAAATTGCCACATCGCTATAAAGATCTGTTTCCGATTAAAGGTGAGAACAGATGGAGCAGGAAGCACCATCAATATCGTAGGCAAAACCAAGCCGATCGTAAGGGAGAAAGGTATGCTTGCAAGCTTAGGGAGAGCAACGTAGAACTCGATAGGTTTGTGAGACAGAACTGGAAAGATGTATGATCAGATAAACGGGCATAATAACACCAAAAGCGAGATTTTGCCCAACAATTCCCCATATCGTAAGACTGTTTTATATTAGGACCGATAGTCAAAGAGAAGTACCTGCTGAAGGCGTAGCGACTGCTCCACCTGTTGCCGTACCTTAATGCCTCGATGAGAAAGAGGCCCCAGCCTGCAATGACCTGGCCAGCAAATTGGAAGCACAACAAAGCTGAGTTGGGACGTGAGCCATCAGCTTGTGTCTAGAAGTATAACGTGAGAACTTTCAATTGGTGATCCAACGCAGCAATTCCAGTGAATGAGGCTCTGAGAGGCTCCTTGGTCCCTGGAAGTAGTTGAGGTCCATTTTCGAGGATACGTGCCAAATGATCGCTGGCGCCATTGTTGAAGAAAATATACCATATCGTATATATGCCCATCACAATAAGCGCAAGTAGACATGACTTGACAGCATTAATCAATGGACTCATAATGGAAACAGTGTTGGTCAATACGAATGTACAGTAGTTGAAAATTGAGGTTTATACATGTCGAACCTAATTCTCAACACAATAGTACTTCAGGAGCAGCAAAGTAGTAATATAGGAATGGAAAAGGAAGATGGGAAAAGCTTCGCCGGCGAGGTTGTAGACGAAGAGCCCTATGGCTTCGACTTCGGCAAAAGTTACCCCCATGCACCAATCCAAGCTAAGGTAGTTGATCAATGTGTTATGTAACCCTTTCATTGACTTCTTACAAGATCTCCAAATTCAGTCTGTGATACTTTTGTGACGAACGCTGTGTATATTGGTATGCCAAAGCGCAAATTTGAAGAACATAACGCGGCGGAGGGTAAGCCCAATGGCGTCTCGAATGGGGCGCTCCGCATGCAACGTGAACGCCTCGATGCCATCCTTGAGCAGGCCAAGAAGACTTTATCCAGAGCACTCAAGGTAGCTAGAGGCTTTGAGCGTCAAAAACTGGGTAGACGGCAAAAGGTCGCAAAGGAACAGAAAGATGATGCAGAGACCGTACGGTTGATAGCAGAAGTGACTGCTCTTAAAGTCTGTTGCTCCAAGATATTACTTGTGTATGCTCATACTTATCTTGTAGGCTTTCGACCTAGCCTCTCTTGCCGAGCTACAGCTTTACAAAATATTGTCAAAGACTAAGCGCATTGCTTCTGCTCCAGCTTTTCCACAATACATTACGGCAAAGGTTCAAGCTTCACTCCGGCCGCAAGATGCCGCCCACGCGAACGTTCAAGCAAGGATTTTCAACTCAAACCCGGTTAAGACGGCAATGAACGAGATAATCAATAAAGTACGAGCAGTGTTAGCTATCGAAGACACGCAACCATTACGAAAGAAGCGGATGAGGGCAGCGGACTATTGCTCCGACCAGAGCGCCGGGAACGAGCAGTCGAGGGAGAAACCAAAATCTACAGGCCCTCAAGTTGAGAATGACCTGGAAGGATCTGACTGGCATGGATGTTCTACAGCTGAAAGCGTGCAGGATGACGATCATAATACCGACAGTGATGAAGAGATTGTCGATTATGGGATGAATAATTCTCGATTAGCCGCATCTTCTGACGAAGAAACCGAGATTGAGGAGTCTCAAGAAGCGGTACCACAGCAGGAGGAAAAAGTAGGGCTCAAAGAACCAGGACGTGGTTCTCCAACTGGTACTAACAAGCTAAAATATAACCTATCTGAAGACCTCTTACTTTCCCCTGAACCGGAAAATTCCTCTTCTTCACCTTCGCCCCCGTCCCTCACTCAAAAGGCCCCCGCAAGGAGCTTCTCGAAACCCAAAGCCACCACCTTCATTCCATCTCTTACAGTTGGTGGGTACTGGTCTGGCTCCGACTCTACTGCCTCAGACCTCGATACTGGAGACACTAAAACCAGGAAGAACCGCAGAGGCCAGCAAGAGCGTCGAGCTATCTGGGAGAAGAAATATGGCCGCAACGCCAATCATGTGAAAAAACAGAGCCAAAGTCAGAACCGAGACGAAGGATGGGATCCACGTCGCGGCGCGCGAAGCAGTGATGATACTCGAGGGAAGCGAGGCAGGGGCAGAGGAAGAGGCGGAACGCACACGAAATTCCGGGCCGGTGAAGGAGGCAGCTTAGGGGCTACAGGAGCGAATAGCGACCCTGTGCTGGCAAAGAAAGTCAAGGCTGTTGAGCAGCCTCTGCATCCGTCTTGGGCGGCAGCGAAAAAGAGGAAGGATGAGAATAGGACTGTGGCTTTTGCAGGGAAGAAGGTTGTTTTTGACTAAACATGACTGAAGGCAGAGTCTCAAGGAGAACTACGACTGGAGGCAAAGGTGACTGACTTATTGCATTCTCATCAACCAGGAGAGTAGTCCTTTTAAGTAATGCATCAACGACACAGACATCAGATATAGCTAGTAGAGGGGGTAGTACTTCACCAATATATTAGATAATTTGACAACGGACGAGGGTCGATATTATGATAGGGTTAGGTACCCTTATCGGGAATTGCGCCTTACCATCATCTACCTTATCTGGATACTTTCGGGTTAGTTTTTAGTGTGTCAACCGAGCATAAGCGACCTAATTTTAAATAAACAAACCACATTTCTACTCAACAGAACTACTATTAATTCTACCTCATTACACACTCTCTATCATGTCTCATAAGAAGAGTTCTACAAAGGGAACAGCCAAAACGGAAGCCTCGCGAGTCAGCAAGTCAGATCGTCAGCAAATTCATCCGGCAATTAGATCTGCAGCAACGATCCTGAGCGAGATCTCGGGAAACTCTTTACTTTCTATAGGAAAATCTTTAGATCTCAAGCCGAATACAGTGCATTATATAGTCAAAGATGCAAAGAAGAAAGCTGAAGATAACAATCGAAAGCTTCTTGATCAACGCAATTTCGAAGACGTCTCGCGATCAGATAGATCTTGCATTCAGAAGACAGCATTGTTTCTGTCTCAGCGTCTAATTCATTCAGATAACAGAGTCTCGAAGTCATAGTCATAGATCAAAGTCATGCTCTTCTCATCAATCGTATCGCTTCGACGTTGCTCAAGATGAACGATATCGTTGACTTCAGAGCGTCGATGAGTTGCGAAGACAGTCTATATACAGTAATGTCAGAAGAGATGAGAGAGAGAGAGTAAAGAATTTTGATGAACCTACAGACATACTGAAACCTCTGAGCCATGTGATCTGAATAGCTTCAAAATTTACGAAGGCAGCGACAGCGATAATAGTAATTCTGATGGGAATGAGACGGTGGGTAGGCTCAAATTTGTATGTGGGAGGTGCGGGGTTCCCGCTTATGCTCGGTTGACACACTAAAAACTAACTCGAAAGTATAAGATCAGGCAACTCTGGACGACTGAAGCGATTATGTCCAACCAGCAAAGCATGTGGGTAACGGAGTTGATAGAAAGGAGAAAGGGGGCTTCCATATAGAGCAGCAGAGTCGGGTGAGCAACTTGATACCGAGGTCTTACAAGCTCTCGCGCTTCACGCTTTGTCCGCTAGTTGCATCGGACGATGCAACCCATCCAAGGCTTCCCGCATGGCTTTTGGTCTTGCCCGAGAAACGCCTTGCTGTCAATCAATTTCAATAATTGGCTTCTCATCTTCTGACAGCTATCAAAAATGGGCGAAGGAACACTGAGGGGCATGGTATCAATGCTATCGAGGACCGACTTTACGCTCACAGCTTCAGTACATCAACTGGGAACAGAACCATATGGAAGAAATTAAGGAGAAATAATAATGGACCACGGAGCAACGAAATCCAGTCAAGCATAGCGCAGGATATCTACCTACATAATTAGAGTGTCCCGCCTCTTTAGGGTTAATAAAGTGGGGGTCGAATCCACCATGTACAAGTACTTCACGGACCACCCCTTTCGACTCCATCTCTAACGAAGGTCACATCTTTTCGGCTTTTCCTTAGCGACGTCCTGCCCTCTGCCGTCACCATGAAGTTCTCAATGCTCAGTACAGAGAAGACCGTGGGCGCAGAAACACCTCAATATGATGAAGCAACTCTCGGCGGAGTTCCCACGAACCCTGAGAAAAGTCGTTGGGAGCGTAGTTGGCCCACGATTGCATGTGGCGCTGGTCTGTTCTCTGACGGCTACTTGAACGGGTAAGTTGTAATAGTACCAGCATCGTTAACATGGATTCTGTCGCTAATAGTGAACCATTTAGGGTTATTGGGCAAGTCAACACCATTCTTAAGATGTTATACAAGACGCAATACACGTCTTCCTCTGCACAACAGAACGTCACTTCGATCGCCTTCGTGGGCACTGTGGTGGGACAATTGTTCTTTGGGTGGATGAGCGACCACTACTCTCGAAAATGGGCCTTGATGGCGTCGACGTGCATTTTGATTCTCTTCGCCGCCCTCTCGGCCGGCTCATATGGCTATCACGGGAGCATTACGGGTCTTTTCCAAGCGCTTACTGCTTACCGGTTCTTGCTTGGAATAGGTATAGGGTCAGTAATTCCTACGCAAGGAATGAGTGGCGATAGCTAACAAGGAAATAGTGGGGAGTATCCAGCTGGTAGTGTGGCTTGCGCAGAAAGCACAGGCGAGCTCAAAGCTGGACACCGGAATAGATGGTTCATCATGTTCACCAATGTCCAGATCGATATCGGATTTGTAATGGCAAGCTTCGTCCCCATGATCCTCGTACTGATATTCTCCGAACATCATCTGCGCGCAGCATGGAGAGTAGCCCTTGGTTTAGGAGTTATCCCTCCTCTAAGCCTGTTCTACCTACGATTGAAGCTTAGGGAGCCTGAAGAGTTCAATCGTGAGACTATGAAGGATACCCGTACGCCATGGCTACTTGTCATCAAGTAAGGATATCATCCTCCCCTGACAACGAAAAGCTGACAACGCCAGATACTACTGGTTCCGTCTACTGATTGTATCTCTTATCTGGTTCATCTACGACTTTTCCGCATACTCATTCAGTATCTACTCCTCGGCGTGGCTTGCAATCATCCTAGGGAAGAGCGCTCCGCTATGGAAGACTTTCGGCTGGAATACAATCATCAATCTGTTCTACCTCCCCGGCGCAGTTGGAGGGGCGTTCCTGAGTGATTGGATTGGACCTCGCTACGCCCTGGCTATCGGAGTCTTCCTACAGGGCATTGTTGGCTTTATCATGGCTGGTGTTTACGCCACCCTCGATACACCTGCCCACGTCGCTGGCTTTGTTGTCGTTTATGGGATTTTCCTCTCACTTGGCGAAGCCGGCCCTGGTGACAATATCGGTCTCGTAGCCTCCAAAACATGCGCCACGGCCGTCCGCGGTCAATACTATGCCCTCGCAGCTGCGTTCGGCAAAATCGGCGCCTTTGTCGGAACCTACGTCTTTCCAGTTATCCAGGACCATGCTCCCGGCGGCGCCGATAGCGTTCGTGGCGGTCAAGATCCTTTTTTCGTCAGCTCCGCCTTGTGCATTTTCAGTGCGGCTCTGGCGCTGTTTTTGCTGCCGCACATTGGACAGGATACCATTACCACGGAGGACATCAAGTTCAGGGCCTATCTGGAGGCGAATGGATGGGACACGAGACAGATGGGAACAAAAGAGTACCAAACAGCTAATAGTTCTTCCGTTGATAATAAGATGGAGCCAGTTGCAACAAAGATATGATGCGTTGTTTCGGAAATGCGTAATCAGATAGTGTGCGGTTCTATCAATTAAGCTTGCAGTCAATACAATTGGATGAATCTCATCGTTGCGTTGCTGCCACCAAAGCATGTAAAGGACGCTTATTAGACCGATCCGTGCTTGTTCTTGTTTGGGCTTCAAATCATGCCCATCGGCCTTCATACGGCGTTCCTACATGATCGTCATTGTAGCCCAAACAGCCTGCGTAGGGTATGATGCTGTGCAAACCCTAATCGAGAGACTAGGGCTTCTGGCGCAGGACGCAACATCCAATTAACTTTGCGACAACTGATTTCTCAAATGTTTTCCCTTCCCAATTGAGTTCTTAAAACGCTCGACAGTGGCCATCTATTCGTGTATAAGGTCCCATATTACACGCCTCCACCCAAGGCACCACCAATTCTGCCCAGGGCATCGTGCCCTCCACGACCCTTCGAGGATGGCCAGCCTTCCACACACCTACTCAGGCAAGCGTCAACCATCCCGAGTCTACAGCCTATACAAATCTAAATGCCGCAGATCCCGTCCCCATCGCCATAATCGGCGGTACCGGCCTCTCCTCCCTCCCTTCACCCCCCTTCACCCCTCTCGCCGTCCTCCCCCCAATCCAAACGCCTTGGGGCACTCCGTCCTCCCCCATCACCATCCTCTCCTACACCCCTCCGCCAGTCCCCTCTACCTCAGAGGCCTCCTCGAACCCATCGTCTTCTTCCAACGACAGCGATTCCAAACCGACTACCATTGCGTTTCTGGCGAGACACGGCACGCATCATGAATATGCCCCGCACGAGGTGAACAACCGGGCGAATGTGGCAGCCTTGCGGAAGCTGGGCGTGAGGTGCGCGGTGGGGTTCAGTGCGGTGGGGAGTTTGAGGGAGGAGGTGAAGCCGAGGGATTTTGTGGTGGGGGAGCAGGTGGTTGATTGGACTAGGGGGGTGAGTTCTCCAGAATCCTTTCTCCTCAAAGGAAGAGTTAACGATGGGGAGACTATATTGCTAGGTGGAGATGTGAGATTCCGGGGCTGAAAGGGCAAGAATAGGTACGGCCATGGACGTTCTTCGAAGGAGGAGTGGTCGGCCATATCCCCTTTGCCGACCCTTTCGACAAGCAGCTTTCGGCAGTGGTTGTAAAAGCAGTGGGAAGAGAGGGGGTGCTAGAAGGCCATGGAGTCAAGTTACACGAGAAAGGCACGATCGTCTGCATCGGTAATGTTTTCCTTTCCGTTTCCCTTGATACCATTCTCGGAAGAAAACCATTCACCGCCCCAATTTCCAAAAACAATGCTGACAACGGCATGTCAATATAACAGAAGGACCTCAGTTCTCCACGCGCGCCGAATCCCTCCTCTACCGCACCGCCTTCGCCGCAGACATCATCAACATGTCCGCCACCCCGGAATGCAAACTCTTCCGCGAAGCCGAAATCGCCTACGCCCTCCTCTGCATGTCCACTGACTATGACTCCTGGCACCCGGCCAACGAAACCGTCTCTGTCGACATGGTCATCGGCCACATGGGCGCAAACGCGCGCAATGCGAAGAGAGCCGTCGAGGCGGTGTTGGGCGAGTTGTCGAGGGCGGAGTATGAGGCGGTTCGGGAGGGGAGGACGTGGAGGGGCGGGAGTAGAGCGAGCGCGGGGATTACGAAGGTGGAGGGGAGGGAGCTGGAGGTGCTGCGGAAGCTGGAGTGGTTGTTTCCGGGAGAGTGGGATTCGACGGGGAGTGGGTAGCTGGGCAGAAGATGGATTGCGGGTCTGGCTTACGGCTGTGGATAGACCGGATTTAAGAAAAATAGACGCTCAATACAAAAAACATTACACCTTCAGCCACGGCCCCGAAATATAACAAGCTACTGTAGCTCGAGGTCTCCAACCCACCAACCTGACCACCCCGTTCTCAGCCCACACCTTCGTCATCCCTTCTTCTATACATTCACAATATCAACAAAGCGGCCAATAAAACACAACATCAAAAACAAAACAGAACAGACCCCGATTTCTTAACCGAGAGGTGGGTACCCGCTCACTCCCTCGCTGTTAGTCTTCCTTACTGTTTAACTGTTTCCTTCTCTTCTCTCTTCTCTCTTCTTCCTTCTTCCAACATCCCACCATCCCACTAAACCCACACCCTCACCTCGCCACAAGTTCCGCAAACATACCCGATTCCTCCAGCTGCGCCAAGGCTGGAATCGGGCGTAGATTTAGTTATGTGCGGTGTCGCGGTTGATGACTTGGGAACGGTCTTGCATGATGGGGTTTTGTGGTTGGTGTTCTTGGAGTTCTCGTAATTTGTGGGGGGGTTTGTGCGTATGAGAAGAAACTGGATATGCCATGTTTTTTGGACTGCGGAGAGGAGAAGTGGAAGGTATGAGCGAAGGGTTGTTGTGGTTTGATTAGGGGGGGGGCGGGAAGGGGGGCACTTGTCTACAAAGTCAATTATCTTAAAACTTTTTCCGCTCAAACATTTATCGTCTCGTCCATAGGTGAATTTGCTTTCAGTGTTCGGAGAATTCCTTCACTCTGTTGGTATTCTAATTCACGAATCGTCGTTGTTATTCTTCAGAATCACTAGCCAGCTCTGAGTGAGTACCGAGTCCTGCGGCCCTTCTTCTTCATCTCCATCCCTACAACCCTCATCCCTTCCATCCTTGACACTGGACCCCTACATCCGCATCCCCCCCAAATCGAACCCCCACTCTAGCCCTCCAACAACCTGCACCACCATCACAACCACCTAATCCCACCATACTAGCCCCCTGCGCCGAAAAGTCCCATTCCCTCCATCGCCATCATCTCGGGGCCTCACCCTCAACGCACACATCCCTCCCGCCCCTCTGAACGCACAAAACCTCACACCCACTCCACAGAACCCCCACTCTAATAAGTCCCGGCGCTCCAGCCGCAACGACTACCAGTTTGGCCGCCCGGGCTGCTTGATGACAGCGTGGACGCGCTGTGCGGCTTGGTGGTGGATAGGCATGGTGGCAGTTGTGGGTGGTATGGAGGAGCAAGGGTGGTGATGGTGGCTATGGTGTGAGAAGCTGCTAAGGGCGAGAGGGAGGGATGGATTTGAGATGGAACCAGAGCTGAAGAAGAGGGATATTGTGGGTTTGATTATGGGGACTTCGTTATATGAGTCACGAGGCGATTCTTGATTGGATGATGTAAGTAGGAACAGGATGATAGGTCTACGAGGCCAGAGAAGCGGTAAATTACTCGAGCAGGCAATGATGATGGATAAGTAGTGAGGTCTGTTGAGGCGGACGAGCGGTCGATGTCGAGGATAGCGAGGGAGGAGGCTTGAGGTGGAGATTCAGTCACATGTGCGTTTAATGTGATGCTGTTTAGAGAAAGAAAATTAAGACAGATGTTATCAATACAACTGAGAGTGAGAAATGTATTGAAAGAACATAAAACAGCGAAAATAAAACCGAATACTAAGTAATGTCACAAATAAACGTGTCCTTAACATTCTTATGTTAAGATTCGGATTATTGTCTTTAAAGCATTTTAATGTGATTTTTGAGGTTCTCATCTTCATTGATACTGGTAAGGGTTGGTCGAGTGACATGCTCGAACGACGGGATTTTGACTGCGTTCACCGGAGTGCTCTACGAGGAAAAGAAGGCTCCCTTCTTTTCGAACATCAATGAGGTCGTCTTGGCAAAGGAGCGGTCTTCTAATGAACCGAAGCTCAAAGTGGTATGCGTGGGTCCTGATGATGAGTTGGCAGTGGTGGTGTTTGAAGGGCGTGAGAGACTGGGTATGAAGAACGATGTTTGCTCTTGAGCTGCTTAAGAGAAATTTCAATTAGAAGACATTCGCCCATGTACCGCTACTTCACTCTAATAATTTAAAACTTCACCGCGTGATTTGAATCCTATCGGAAGCGCCAGCATGAGGTACTCTGATCTTGGTGAATGTCGCTTCTGCAGCCTTCACTCCATTGAGCTCAAGCACAATGAACATTTCAGCAAATTTGTGATTCGACACCATCTTAAAGGCTACCTTTCGTACAAGCCTGATAACATGGCGATATCGTAGTAGTGTGTTGCCATATTGGTCTTTCTCTGATCTGATCTGAAAACTAACGGTTTCTGGTCCGTCGACGGTAAGCCCAGGGCAACGACTGTCGGCGCCCTCGTTTGCTGATGTTTTCATGACCGCCAGCACCGAGAGGAAGGTCCCAACGCTGTTCAGAGTCACGCCGTTGTAGTTGAAGAAAACAACAAATGATTCACCCAAGTCAGAGAGTGAGTTGAGATCCTTGGTTGCGTTCAACAAGCTTGATGAATTGCCGAATCTAACATTGCGCTGCGGCAAGCTTGTAGCTGCGATCGAGGAAGTCGGCTGAGGGGTTCTCTCAATAGACACTTCGCCAACTTTGACGTCTTGCCAGCACAGCTCCGCGATGAGGGGGTTGTATCGGCGGGAGATCGATATTGAATTCATGACGTAATCGAGACACCACACTGCAAAACGAGTTTGCAAGCCTGAAGGTGTGCCTGATGCTGCACTCGGTATCAGAAAGATGCACACGTTGTACTCCGGTAATGTCCAATAGAAAGCTTCCCAAGTCTTCCTTTGGTCTTGCACAGCTAGTATGGACATGACCTTGATGGCGTTCAAGTACATCGCGAGAGGGTTTAGGGGTGTGTCATGGTCGCTTAACAAAGCTATACTAAAGCCTGATGGGAACGGTCCGTTTGTCAGGTTCGAAGTACTGCATACATTAAGTCAGCTAAATTGCAGTCTCGAAGTGCCAGACGCCTCTGATAGCTCACATTGAAGAAGATGCATCATTTGTGAGGTTCAACGGCAGGATAATCGCACAGCCTAGGCCCAGTTGTAAAATCAGCACCAACGTCGAAACCCCAAAGCCTAGCATCGTTGAATATTCCTAATCGAGAGTGGGACGATAGTTGATGTACACTGGCCGCGGTCAGGGTAAAAGAGCAGCATCGAGATGAGACAGAGAAGAAGCGGAAGCCAGCCAACAAGCGACGCGATCCGCATGGACGGGGTGCCAGCCAGTAACCCAAAAAAATAGTAGAAACTTGCGCAGCATGCAGCAAAGATTCCGGGAATGACTTGTGCTCTTGTGACCGTTTTCGCTCGCAGAATGTGGATTTGGGTATTCATCTTGGACGTTCCGCCACTGCTTTTGCAGCTTTCAAAATCAAACCCGAAATGAAGGAGCATAGGTTACCGGCCAAATATCTTTGGTCTAAGGTCCGCTACTGCTCAAGGTTTGCATAAACGCACATCGAAAGCGGAGTCTCGACAGATATATAACCCACTCAGTTTCGCGGCTTTTCGCGCGCTCCAAATCTGCTCCCTGAAATCTTAAGATACCTTCTCGCTACGAAGGTATATTTCGCAAGTACAGTAATTAAGATGACTAATCGGCATGCTGTGAGCGATACGGTGTTGCCTCAGTTCTCAGACGTTGACCTTACAAGCCCCTTCGGGTTGACGTTTCGCTTACTACGCAGGCTTGTGCTCACACGTCTGAGTCAAACCCGCAGTAATATTGGTTGATTGGCATTCCCAGATATACACCACGCGTATATCTGAGTTTTTCAAGAAGTTACACTACGTCGAGCTGTTATTTACACTTTCATCGCATGTAATATTTAATTATAATCAGGATGTTGTATATAACTTCAGTAAATCTCGCGCCGAGTGTAAAAATCTATAAATTTAATGCATGTTGTTGTTGTTAGATGTTCTGTTAAAGTTAATGTCAATCAACCAATATTACTGCGGGTTTGACTCAGACGTGTGAGCACAAGCCTGCGTAGTAAGCGAAACGTCAACCCGAAGGGGCTTGTAAGGTCAACGTCTGAGAACTGAGGCAAATACGGTGTGATGTACTTGCCTTCAGTACCTTACCAATCAGTGTGCAGCTCAACTTAGCTTGATCGAGGACTGGGTCTTAATTCAACGACTAGATTCAACTCAAGTCATTGATGAGCCAGGGCGTAAACACGGATTTGTCGCAACATACTCTAAACAAAAAGTGCCTCATGTTCGACTGAGATGAGGCTGTGGAGAAATCTTGATAGCCTTGTGATTAGAAAGGTTGATATGTGTCCAAGCTGGAGGGTTAATATTAATCTACCATACAAGCGCCTCAATATCCTCGAAGTCCTGGTTGCTCTGATGACTCTGCTCATGGTGCCCTCCATGACGCATAACAGTGGGAACCTGGTTTGATCGACATGGCAGAAACGAATTCTCAAGACCAACAATTTTATTATAGTGGCGCGAAGGATGGGTTGGTATCCACCCAGGCGAAATATGAGTCTATCGGCGGCATTTGTTGTGGACATAGAGCTGAAAGGACTAACGGCGATGGTATTCTTCAACGCCGTGAACATGCTTGAAGGTTAAATTAGAGCCTGAGGTCGAGGGTACGGCTGTCCCCGCACCGCCTTGTTGGTGGCCTCGCAATAATGGAGCTGATGGCATGTGTGGACTGTGGAACTGTCTCTTGCTCCATGGAAAAGACAGTTGTAGATCGAATCGTTGGAAGTGGCCTGGTCTAAAGACTCAAGACACGTAATGATGATCGGTTTACGGTAACGACGGTGAGGCTCAAAACAACATCAGTATTTCAGATCCAAGAAGCGCCTACGACTGTTCCATGACTGCTTACCCACCCCAATGGAACGAGGGACGAAGATGGGGACGGTCGGATTGGCCCTTTGGCGTTGGGATGGCAAACCATCAAATCCCAATGTGTACTAGAACAGTGGAAGTATGTGCTAAGGAAGTACCCTACTCGAAATGGAACAGGGACAAGAAACACTACAAAAACCAGATATCAGTTCCTAGACAGTCATGTCACTCGCTGCGGCTAACCAATACAAGGCAGGCTGGGTCGCCTCAGTCTCATAAGCGCGGACAGGCGCGCCATAGAAAAGCTCCATCAGCAAGCGGGTCAACAGCGACAGGTGTTGGAATCTGACGCCCGCTGTCTGTGAAACATTGGACCTGTAGATCACATCATCTTCCGCGTTTCAAATGGGAGTCGCAGAATGTTACGGGTTGGTAGATTTGATCACCGCAATCAGGGAGAATCTATTACGCTGTCTCATTACTCGTAGCGATGGGATATTCCGAGTTGGATTTTCTCGCCAAAAAGTCCGTTAAAAGCTAGCACCATCCGGGCAATGTATTACCACTGCTCCTACTGCTCCTACCGCTTCTACTGCTCCTCCCACTGTTCCTTCAGATCTTTCTGCTCCTACTATTCCTACTGCTCCTACCGCTTCTACTGCTCCTCCCCCTGTTCCTTCACATCTTTCAGCTCCTACTGTTTCTATTGCTCTTTCAACAGCAGCCTCACGGCGAAGCATCGGAAGAACACCAACAGTGGAGCAGGATGACGAATCGAACTGCCATGGAACGACGCTGTCGTCGATCTCATCTCGCAAGGCACTCTACTCATCCATCAACGACGTCTGCCAACCTACAAGGTGTTGAAATATGCTATACATACCTGAATAGGATTGTTCCAAAGTGTGTTCACATTTTGGCCGATTCGTCAATCAACACAAGGCGTCTTTTCCGTTCTCATTTGAGTATAAGAAGGTCAGGTCCTCCGGTCAATTTCAATCCTTATCCATCACGTTCAGCATCAACATCAACAACCTTCCCACACTTTTAAAGTCTAGCTTGCTCTAACTCTCACCGCTTCCACAAAGCACACCACTTTCCATTTCCAAACTAAAAACCCCCACCAAAAATGCAATTCAGCCAGATCCTCCTGACTGCCGTGCTCGCAAGCACGGGTCTCGCTATCCCAGGCGTCCAAGTTTCTAATAAACTCGGCCGCCAAGTGATAGCCCCTCCATGCCCTGCTCTCGCCTGCGGACCGGCCGTAAGTCTTTCACCCCATGTTACAAAGAGTTCCCCCTTTCTATTCCCCCAACTGCAGTGAAACACATACTGATACTCAGAGGGCACGCTAGACATGCTGTGCAGACATTCATGACACGGATCCCGGCTTCAGTGATGCGCAGTATGCTGCAGATGGCTGCAAGAGCTGTAACGTGGGAGAGCCCTGCTGTGGTGTATGTTCCTCTTCCTGGTCGTTTTCTTGGCGGATAGAAACTGATGTTTTCGGGGGTGGTAGACTGACGGTGGAAATGGCCCTTGTGCCTCGTACTACGCCGTTGGTTGCTGAGAAAAGCTGTCGTGAATCTAGCAGAGATTAGAGAGAGAGGAAGGGAATGTATAGATGAGTTTGTGAAAAGAAAAGTACATACGGTTGCATCAGATGCGAAATGGAAGCGCCGGAAACCTGTTGTCGTCGAGAGACTGTAAATTAGACGAGGCATTAGCCCTCAGTTCACTCATTATCCATCCGTTTCAGCACAACCCACTGAACATCATGCTTATTTATCTGAAACCGTTCATATATTACATCACATCCCCCCTTCAAACCATCAACCTCCTCTCCAAAACAAGACTCCCTCATCACTCTTAAAAAACAAATCAATAAACCAACAACACAAACGCCAGCTTGCCGGAAAGACCTCAAAGGATAGCTACGAACTTTGATATTTTGACAGACCAATGAGACATTAGGCGATGAGAAAGGAGAAGGCGCGGGGGGGTGGAAAGAGGGTTGAGGACACGACTAGGCTTGTAAGCGCCAGGACAACCAAAACTAGACTAATTTCGTGTTCACAATGTCAATTCAGTTGATGGTATTTTATGCTGTGGAAATTGTACGTCAAACAGGGACGGGGTCGAGGCCTGGACGCCTGGTGGTGATGGTGCGAGAGGATGAGATACTTACACCATTCCTTTGAACCAAAAGGTAGATTCGACCTTCTGATTGTCATTGCCTTCTCCACGAGTCAGCAATGCTAGAGCTTAGGGTGACAGGTAGGTAGGCTGCACTGGCGCCACATGAATTGCTAGAGCCACCGTTGAGGAAAGGGGAGATCGAAAGGGCTTTGGAATGTGGAAAAGAGGAAGTTGTTTTTTTTTCGTAATGATGAGGCGCGGAGTTGTTAGAGGCTACTATAAGTACAGAGAAGGAAAATTCAACGGAAGACGGGGATGAAGATGGGGAGGTTTGAATCTCGTTGCGGGGACTTGCACTAGGTAGATGAGAGGGGGTTTTAGGAGTGTACCTTTGGCTGCATTGTCCATCACTTCATGTTGGCGAAAGGCAAGGCTTTCGACATGTTCGATTCAATACCCAGGGCTAGAGAAACATTTTCTTTTATCAATTCCATATCTTAGAGCTCGAAGTTTGTGAAGACCCGTGACTCTTTGGGAGAGATCTCTGACAAACAGTATCAAGCTGTGAACAAGGGGAATAAAAGTATCAGTCATTAGCAGCTATATAAGTAGTATTCTTCCCCAACCTCCCCATCAAAATTTCGATTTCTCCAAGATCTATCATCACTGCAAGTATCTATTTAGTTCATTATTGGTTAGTAACACCCCCCAAGAGAACAACCTTTGACTGAAAAGCGCATTAGGTTTGCCAAATGGCGATGCTAAGGTTCCATGACTGGATTATGAGGAATCGTCGCGGTCCTCGCAGTTTATCTTCAGTACCTGGACGACGAGGCTACGAAGGAGAGCTCTGGCTAGATCATGGTAGCAGTAGTGGTAGGAGCCATCGTGAAGACATTAAGTACTACCCTGAATCAGATTCTTTCCATGTTCCTCGCAGCAAAGGAGGTCCATACGATGTTCCAGCACACGAATGGAGGCGAAATTATGGAATTGGAGACTTTTGGGAAGAAAGAGAGAGACAGTTGATAGAGCTTAGGACAACAGGAAGGATCAGTGGTAGGGAGACTGATCGATATGGTGAGCCTTGGCGAGGCTATCGATCTCAGGGGAGTCATCGGGGAAGCGAACCAAGTAAGTGAACGTAGAAGCGGTCAAGGCCGTTTACCCTGTGAAAGTAACCGAGGACTGTCTCTAGGAAATCGTTCTCCAAGTCCGCTTGACGACGTACTACGAAGCCCTGCAGGCAGTAGGCGGCCAAGTCGTAGAGGGAGCAGACCTCCAAGCGACCACGGAAGTAGACACCCAACAAGTCGCCATCCCAGTCCATTTGAAGACGTACCCCGAGATCTTCCAGGCAATAGACCCTCAAGCCACCACGGAAGTAGACATTCCAGTCGCCATAGCAGAGCTCCGAGTCACCACAGCAACAGGCCCCCAGCGAGCCTACATGGCAGTGGACGCTTGGCCAGACCATGGAGACGTGATAAAAGGGGTATTCGCATGGGAACTGTCCCCGAAATGAGCGAGCGGGGGAGCGTTATAACATTTTAGACCTCATGGAAAGTCCATCGAGTCTCTCGGTGAAGCACGTATGAAGGGGTGATCACATCGGATATCGAGTCCATATCATTGGGTTGTCTTGTCTGACAGCACTTTCGGAGATTGTTGTTACTGTCGGGATGTTCATTTGAGACTTGCGAGCATGCAAGAAAGCTCATGCGAAGGTGTCCGTATTGGCTTGATTGTTGAACATGGTAGCGGGCAGGTCCACGTGTATGTTGTGGGACTGACTTGGGTTTCCCTTTGCTTTAATTGCTAGATCTTGCGGGTACGCCTCTTGATATAGCTTGTATTTCTCTGGATCACTCCCAATGTCGTTTTACAAGGGCTATCGTCGGCCTATCGGGTTTGGTAATCTCCGACGCCCTATACGGCTGATTTCCTGCACAATAAAAGAGGTTCCTCCTACTTTTCGTACTCTATATATAAAATATACTCTATGTACCATTTCGCTTCATATAGTATTCGGTTTGAACAAAAAGAGTAGGGAGCCTCAAATCCCGATATGGCAAAGAAGACCGTCCTCGTCACAGGCTGTAGCGAAGGTGGTCTTGGCGCGGCTCTTGCGAGGGCGTTCCAACAGCAGGGGTTTCACGTATTTGCAACTGTGCGCAACCCAGCGAAAGCTGCGCCGCTAGCGAGTGATGATATCGAAGTTCTACCTCTCGAAGTCACATCCAAGGAATCCGCTTTGCAATGTGCCGAGGAGGTGAAGGCAAAGACTGGGGGGACTCTCGATGTCTTAGTCAACAATGCCGGTTCCATGTTCATGATGCCCTTACTTGACACCTCCATTGAAGAAAGCAAGAAGCTCTACGACGTCAATGTTTGGGGAGTGCTCGCCGTCACTCAGGCTTTTGCACCACTTTTGGTCAGATCAAAGGGTGTCGTTTTGAACATTTGTTCAATTGCAGGCGCAATCCGCTTGGCCTGGCAGGGTAAGTCACTAGTGTGTCTTTGTTTTGCTAGTGGGTCTTTCGATATGTCGCCGTTCAAAGTTCTAACATCTGTCAGGAATCTACAACAGTTCAAAGGCTGCCGAGACATGGATTTCTGAGACGTTGCGTATCGAGATGGAACCCCTTGGCGTTCGTGTCATCACGGCAATGATTGGCGAAGTTCAAACGAAAATTTACCAGAACAGCGAGACCCCAAAGCTGCCTGAGGGATCATACTACTCCTCTGTAGCGAAGTTTATCTTCGATCAAGGTGCGGGCGCAATGCAGAGGAATAACGAGGACGCCAATGTCACCGCCAATAACTTGGTGAAGGATGTGTTGAATGGTTCGCGGGGCCAAGTCTGGCGTGGTGGTATTGCGGGCACTGCCAGACTTGCATCGTGGCTTTTGCCAACCCGTGTATTCGTAAGTCTTCGAGCTCTCTTGGACTGTGTTTGCCAAGCTGACGACCAGCGCAGGAGAAATTACTTCACTCATCAAGGGGTGTATATGAAGTCACCCCGCCTTGAGAGTGGCTGAAACAGCAGCTGAAGTGAAAGACGTTGTAGTCCATGAAGAAGAAGGAAAGGTTGCTGGCCAAGCAAAGACTTCCGGTACGCCTTCGAGAGTATTTTACTATAGCTAAGTTGTAGAGATACCTAGCTGCAGAATCATACGATTTTACAGAGCTTGTGTTTATTCCGGTAATGAGGTTGTTGAGATATAGAGAACAAGGGTAAATTGACGACCTTGCCAACGAGCCATGGAAAATTGGTTGGGAGCTTATTGGCGTCCACTTGAAGAGCCTTGATGGTAGATTCTCGGGATGAGCCATCGTCAGAAATTGGAAACCATACGAGCAAATGGTTATAAGTGTTCAGTAAAGGCAGCTAGCCGTCTTGAATCTTTGCCAGATCATACATGACTTACCGAATGAAGTCCAAAAGTGAAGCGGAAAACATTCAAAGAATCTTACGATTGAAAAAGTCGTAGACTTCGTGAATATGAAGCAGGAGTGGTAAAGTACTCCCGAGATCTAGTGTCACACCAATGCATGTTCCCAAACGAGTTAGGCAGACATACCTTAGATAGGTAAGTATTCGGATGACATTTATGGTACGTTACTTTAACCTCCGAGCTTTCATACCACACCGCACCTGATAGTGGTAGCTTGGCTATCCTGAGGGAATCCGAGTCCGGGAGGCTGAAATGCTGATATTTTAGTCTTTTACTTTGAGACGTACTGATGGGCATCGGCGGTGTCAGCTCCCAGCATTCTCATCCATGATACAGTAGTAACATACCCTCTACCTAGTGATAGGATGGAGCTCGCTTCTAACCCGGCTGTTTGGTAGAAGATATATTTATTCTCATCTTTCACTCATCTTGTGAAAACTGCATTTCTTATCACTACTCGTTTCTTCTACGAAAAAGGAGCCTCTTAGCTCTCGGCAAGATTCAACTTCTTTCCTCAATCCTCAGAAGGGCAGAACGGCGTCGAACAGAGTTGCATGGCCAAACGCCATGGGAGACAAGCTTGATATTCGATCGACTCCCTGCACACCTCCTGAGGCGGACGAGGTCGTCATCAAGAACCGTGCATGGGTTATCAATCCTGTCAATTGGATTTCGCAACAGACTTCCCTCTTCGACGGGCTCAAGTACCCTCTCATCTTAAGGGGTGATATCGCCGGTGAGGTAGTTGAAGTGGGCAGTGGTGTCACCCACTTCAAGAAAGGCGATCGGGCCTTTGAGATGCCGCTTGGACTAGGTCTCAGTAAGCCTTCCGAGGGCGATTTCCAGCTCTACAGAATTGTCCACGCCGTCTTGGCAGCATCTGTTCCAGACAGCATGTCTTATACCGAAGCCACCGTATTCCCTTTATGTCTGTCCACGGCCGCCTGCAGCCTCTTCTAGCAAGATCACCTAGCTCTTCAGCACCCTACGGTGCCTACAAAGCCAACCGGAAAGACTATAATCATTTGGTGCGGTGCTTCCGCAGTTGGTTCAAATGGCATTCAGCTTGCTGTTGCTGGAGGATATGAAGTCTTCGCTACTGCCTCACCTAAAAACTTTGACTATCTTCAAAAGATTGGCGCGAGCAAATTCTTGACTACAACAGCAAAACCGTAGTCGACGACTTAGTTCTCGCGGTAAAGGATAAGCGATTCGCTGGTGTATTTCACGCAGCTGGAGCCTCCGAAGCCTGCTTTGAGGTGGTCGACAAAGTCAGTGGGAGCAAGTTTGTTTCCACATCGTTGCCTGTTGTCGAGAATAACCTAGCGGTGCCAATGCCAAAATGATATGGGGAAGCACGCCTAAAGACAACGAGGTTGGTCCAGCTATTTTCATTGACTTTTTACCAAAGGCGCTCGCGGAGGGTAAACATATTTCTGCACCCGAGCCTTGGATTGTTGGGAAAGGTCTTGAGTGTTGAATAATGCTATAGATACCTGAATAGGATTGTTCCAAAGTGTTGGTATTCGAGGATAGCTGGAATGGGCGATCGAATGTATTGACTGGCCGGTTCTGTCATGGCTGTGTAGATGATTGGAGAGAGTAATGAAGGAGCGTGTTTTGAGATGGGGATGGGGTGGAGGGTGGGAGGTTGGGTTGTGGGGTGTGGTGGAGAGACGTGGTTGATTTGGGTTTTTCTGTTGATGCATGGGAGTGGCATTTCAGGAGGAGAGAGAGTTTGTCGGTGTGCCTGGATTATGGGGTTGAGAGAGAGAGGGAGATGAAAGGGATCTTGTATGTATACATGACGAACTTGCCAAGTAGAAAATATGTAGAAGCTCTTGGTATAGCTTTCCGCCAAGCGAATGTGGTCAATATCAGGACAACAGCCGTTATTCACTCGTGTAAGAGAGAAAGTATGCTAAGAAAGAACGTACATAAAATGGAATCACACAGGTTAGTTGAAGTGTTAAATATAAAAAGGGGTTAGCCAAGGTGAATTTCGATAGCTCAAAGAGAATGGGGGGGGAGAGGATGGATGTATCAAGATATTGGGAGAGGAAATTAGCTGTTCAGATAAAAAGCGAATATGTTGCAATGCTTCCTGCGGTAACCCTAAGAAATTCGTAGCTTGAAACCACAAAGCTAAGTCCATCTAAGCATTTAGATACTCAACCCACATAAAATAAAAAACTCCTCACCTCCTCAACCTCCTCAACCACCACCAACTCAATCCCGACTTCCCGAACAACTCATTCCCGCCCCCCGCCCCCCCACACTCAAAACACCGCCCTGTCACCCCCCTCACCCCCCTCCCCCCCTCCCCCAACAGCCAGCCTGACATAACTGAGCTCAGTCGTTGTTCCTGGTTCCCGAATACTTCGTGGCGGGGATAATTTGGTGATGATGATGATGATGATGATGGAGATAGGGCATATCGTGGTTGGGCAAGAGAGAGAGATACCTGATACCATTGCAGGTACCAATACCTCCACCCGCTTCGCATAAAGCAAATCCGTAATCTAGCTACCCAGCCATCACACCCCCACCTCCCTACCCACTCATCGTTCCCCCACCTCCAAGGCATGAGCGCAGCAGATCCCATCCCATCCCCGTCCCGCTCTTTCTACCGTCCTCCGCACACCAAGGACTTCAGAACTTTACCCCCCTCGTATCAAGCCTGCCTGCCTGACCTTCGTCAACGCAGCATGAACGCAGCAATGGGTGCTGTTGGTGCAGACCTGCCATTTTCGAAATTCCCTGTTCGATATCGGACTTTGCAAGGGTTTGCTTTTTGATGGCGGCGAGTGAGGGGCGATAGGCGGGGAGGAGTGAGTTGGTGAATGGCTTCAATTTCAGAGGGGGAAATGCGAAGGGGGGGGGGTTGGGGTTGGAAGAGATGAGAGGAGGACGGGGGGTTGGGGGAGGTGGAATAGAGCGTTCAAAGGGTGGAGAGGGAGGGATTGGAAGGGACGAGAGGAGAACGAGGGGTGGGGGAGGTGGAAGAGAGTGGATAGAGGGGAAAGATGGTATGAAAGGAGAGGAGGCTGTAAGAAAGAGATTCGGAGGACGATTCATGCTACCCAGTAATGAGTAAACAGAGCATTTTGCCTCGGTTCGTTGGTGGGAGAGGGCACTTTGCTGTGATGGGCATTTTGTGACAATGATAAGTTGTGACGTCACTAAGTACTGGAAATGATCTTGCAGGTTCAAATTGTGACATCACTGGGCACCAGAGCTTGTTCAACTTTATTCCTCTTCTAAAATCTGAAAGCAGTCCTGGTGATTGACTGCTTACAGCTATCGGATCCGGCATCTATGCCTTACCCACTAGGATATCCGCACAAACTATCGTCATAATGTAAGCCATGGTAAGATATCGGAAAGAAAGCAAAGATTTCGAATCTGGTGATGGCTAAACCATCCTACAAGCCTTTGACAGCAATCGCCTGGTCCGCGGCAACAGCACCATCGAATTTGTACAAAGGTTCTAGCTTGGCGCCCTTCTGGAATAGGACGTAGCGCTTGATCCACCACGGCAGCGCCTTGGTCACTTGATAGTGGACGTGCGTACGGGTGGGCACAGCAAACACGTAGTCAAGTTCCTCCAGGGTGCGCTGTTTGGTCTCTGGCACGAAGAGGAAGATCAAGACAAGAGCGGTGACGTTCAAGCCTGCGTAAAAACAGAAGGCTCCGACGGGGTGGAAGGCGATCAGGAGCCGAGGGAAGGTGATGGAGAGAACGGCGGCCCAAAACAAGCAGGTTGCTACCGCCCAACTCATACCGACCTCACGATGAGATAGAGGGAAGACTTCGGCCGAGTAAGTAAAAGGGACTGGACCCTCACCAGGCGAGTAAAAGGCCGCGAACAGGAAAATGAAGAATGCAATCAAGCCGAGGTGAGCTGGGCTGTTTTCGTTAATAATAAAAGAAAGACCGGCGGCAAGCAAGGTCCAAGCCATTTGCGGGAAAGTGAAGAGCAGGAGCGTTCGGCGACCCCAGGTGTCAATTGTCCAAATGGCTGGCCAGGCAAACGTAAAGTTGACGAGACCGAATCCCCAGGACGCAAGAAGAGCCTGCAGATCTCCGGCATTGGCTAGCTTGAACACTGTTGACGAGTAAAAAGCGATGATGTTGATACCGCACATCTGCTGCGCCAACATGACAACAAACGAAGCGAGCGTTGCACGTCGGACACGGGGAATGGTGAAGAGTTCGATGAAGCGGCCCACGTAGTTGCTCTTACCGATGATGTCAGCTTCCTCCTGGATTTGAGCATGAATGTAGTAAAGATCGCGAGCGGCCTGGAGAGGTGTGTTTCGAAGACGGCAGAGTGACTGAAAAGCTTTCGCGTATCGGTGTTTCTTGATATACCAACGTGGTGATTCTGGGCAAAAGTATACGCCGACAAGAAGCGGTACTGCAGGGATGAACGCAGATCCTAGTTGAAGACGCCATGAGATGTTTCCAGTATTATAGACAGCCAAGTTGGCGCTAAACCCGAGGAAAATCCCGAACGCGGTCCACATCTGCCAACTCATGACCAGACCCCCTCGGATAGCAGCAGGGCAGTTTTCGGCAGCATAGATGGGGACGGTTGAGGCTTTGGCACCCATACCGATTCCGAGGAGCAGACGGGTTACGAAAAGCTGTGGCCACGATTGAGTGACTGCTGAACCAATGACGGACAAAAAGCAGAAGACGGCGGAGAAGAATATGGTCCCACGACGTCCGAAGTAGTTGTTGAGAGGGTCAGAGCACCAGCAACCGCTACATCAACATTAGGTAAGAGAGCATTTAGTTGGAAGAAGGGTACTGACATGAAAGCAGATCCAAGATACGGCCCAGCATTGACAACACCCACGATCCAGCTGTTTCTGGCATAATCCACACCCGGCACCCGCACGTTTTTTACTACGGGAGTGTCGGGGACACCAAAAGCAACAGGCCATGATAGATTGGCACCGTTCGAACCAGTCTGGTCCCAACCTTGGACAGCAGCACCGACCGAGCAAAGGATGACGGTGAAGTACAAGGCAACTGGTTGCCGCCATTTGTGGAGGACCTCGTTGCGCAAAGCATCGCGCTCGACGTCGTCCAGCTCATCGATTTGTTCAAAGGCTGGTGGGTCCTGGGCGACAAGAGCACCTTTCTTCAAAAGCGGGATATGCTCGGTCATGCCAGCATCGTTGGCGAATTGCTCTACATTGCTGAGAAGAGTATGACGGGGAATACCAGCAAGAGGATTCTGGATTCTACAGGGAGAAGATCAATATGGATGAAGTGAGCAAGATGCCTCTGCTCGACATACCTGGCGGTGACATTTCTGTTCAAGTTGACCGAATGCTGACGAGCCCTCTCGGTCTCGACAGTCTGTTCATATTGATCGGAAGACCTAAGCGAAACCGTTAATCTTTGCTCTACAGCCTTGTCCAAAGACTCGAGTGCGCGAGGTCCCATACTTTTCGGTCTGCGTCAAGTCGCCTTTCTCCGAAATATCGGCCATGTTGTGAGATTGTCAAGCTTGAAGACAAAATACTTTTACGGGTTGATGGAGGAGGAGGTTTGGGGAGAGGAGGGGGGAGATGGGGGAAGAGAAGGGGAAGGAAAAAAGGTGCGACCAAGAACTTTAAGTGTCGAGTGGCGGGCTGTTGGAGGGTGTGTGGACAGGGCATACAGGGCATACTTATTATCCACCTACCCATGCGTGTCCAGAGAGATTTGGAAGGATTCACTGCATGCATCGCTGTGTTGCATAGGGCGACACTGCGGAATGCTCAGCACTCACCCCATTGATCACCCCATATTCCAAGTGCCAAGCGGCGCTAAGGTATCTTATATCACTAAGTACGGTACGGAATGCCTTAGTCGCGGTCTAGATGGCCCGCTAGCAGGGCTTCAGCGACATCTTAGTGGCTGTTGGAACAGACTTGATGATCCTGTACTAGGTAGGTAGTATCCACTTGGTAAGCCGACCGCAACGCCGACCAGCTGTTGCCTCGGGACCCCAGACGTGTTTCTGCAGCTAAGCCCCTTTGGGTTAGCGACCCTCTGGTTGACTTACGTACTCTCGTCCTCCAGGGAGTTAAACTCTAGCGTACGGGAGCAAAGCGCTGTATTCTTCACGCCGCTCCAACGATTTATTATGACAGCTCTGGAGTTAATTGCTTGCGAATAAGCGTAAAAGGTGGAGAAAGCTTCGTAAAATTTGAAGTAAGCTTCATCTTAAGTAAAGAATCATCTTGATCGATTGATTGATTAAATGTGATGTAAAAGCGTTGAGTAAGATACTGTCTTCAGAGCTGCCATAGTACCTAAATGGTTAGAGCGGCGTGGAGAAACTAACGTATTGCTCCCGCACGCTATGTATTAACTCCCTGGTAGACCAAGTAGTAAGCAAAGGGGCTAACCCAAATAGACTTAGCTGCCGCCGCTTACCCGAAGAGCTCTAGCGAGGCTAACCTGAAGGGGCTTAGTCGCAAAAACACGTCTGAGGTCCTGAGGCAACCGGCCGCTTTTCCCCTTTTTATTTTCCGGGGGTTTGCTCGCAACTTAAGGGTAATTTAAGATAAGATTGGAGTTCAAAGCCAACATCAGATGCTTAAAACGACTCGACAGCAAGCACCGATCACAGGTGTTGCACCATTGCTGCTCCTCCTCGACCCAGCTTACTGCGCACACACCTTTTAGACCTGATCGGGTAAAGTGGGTCCGCACTTTTATTGTGCGACGTACTACGGAATAATACTACTATGCTACTCCCTGCATGTAATCTGTACTCGTCGTCCCAATCGTCACGATCGAAGCAGGCAGTACTGCGTAAAGCGGGGGTTTTAAGCCCCCCCCCCTTTGAAAGAGGACTCACAAGGGTCTCCCTTAGCCAACTATGTACGCACCTCTTTTCGTAACGCCTTACTACCTTGGTAGTCTTGGCCATTCGTTCGGGAAGCCAATCCTTGCTTATCAATCTCGTTTGACATTTCGATCGAGAACTTTCAGCCGACGCAGGGACCGAGATTCGACAGCGAAAGCGACACTGCAGATATTCGAACATTGTTATTGTTTGCTCTGCTTTTGCCAGTCTACTTCGGTCGGATGCTGCAAGAATGAATGCCTTTAGCATGGTAACGTACTGTAGCTCTTCTTCCTTCAATGCTTTAGTGGGGCGTCGAAACGTCCTTTCGGCATGTGATGAACCGACGCTTGGAGAGACTGATGGGAATCCCACGAGGCTGATCTTTTCAGCAGCAAACGCTTTGATCACAAGATTTTCCAAATCAACCTCGTCGATCCTCAGGCTTCAGCTTTTGGGGGGGTTGTTTACCAGCAAAGTTAGACGGCCAATGCTGCTCCACATCCTAGAGTACGAATAGTGTCCTCCACGACATGAATCCACCATGAGGTGAAGCGGGACGTCGCACTGACTCGTGATCCGTGATCTTGCCTGTATGTCCATCCCCCCGTGATCACGATGATCTTTCATCCAACTGAACAACTAGATCGATTGGCGAAACAGGAAGTCCCAAACGCTGAGCCACTCTGGGGGGGGCAATCGATCAGCCTGGGCGGAACTGCGTTGTACTATGTACATATCATTTATAATGATCAAAAACTGTTGTAATGTAGTCATTTATTGGTTGATCAATTCATTCTAGGCGCTCTGAAACCCCGGGACAGTGTACTTCCGTACTTGCCATGTGATGGTAGCCAGCCCCGGTCCGAGCGGCCAGCTCCGATCCAAACATGTCAGCATCGGCATTCGAATCCGGGGCGTTTCCAAGAATCTTTCTCGAAGGTTTGATATCCGTGCCCCACCCTAAGCTCATCCTTCAACTTCAAGGATGAGCTTAGGGTGGGGCACGGATAATGGCCGGACCGAGGGTCGGAGTCAAAAGTCGTTGCCCACCAAAATTGTCTACTATCAAAAAACACATCAACCTTTGGATGTTTAAATATTTAAATATCTACAGCATCACAAAACACTCTCATGTATCTAGTGAAAGCTTGAAGTTATAATAAGATGTATGAGCTGATACAATCAAGGCCCTCTTTCTCACATAAGGTAGGTGGGTAGGTAGGTACGGTTTTTGGTGAGATCGCTTAATTTGGTTGGCAACGACTTTTGATTCCGACCTCGGGCTGCCTAGCCTGCTTTACAGTAGTTTAATGAGGCTAATTTTGTCACGCTCTACTCTCGCGTCTATGCGATGATCGTGGGCTTGAGAACGAACAAAGGAATATACTTGAGAATACCAGCGTAATCATGGCATCATCCGGGAGAACGCGACGTTCAAACACGGCCAGTCAGCCAAGTCGAGGGCCTACGCTGCTGCCGCCATATCAGCCTCCAGCCAACAAGCTCAACGATGCTGCTCAACGCGCTCTTCACAACCTTCCCAACACCCACCGCCTCGATGGGCTCCACCACCGGCTGAAACATGCCAATGGTCTTCTGTGCAATAACGCGGGCGAGCTCAATGATCGTTATCAACAGAAAGCCGTCGGCCACCAAAAGCGACAAGCAAGGCGGAGAGCGCAGGGGGCCGCAGACGACGACGATGATGACAGCAACGTCGAAAGAATGAAACACGAAGTGAAAGAGATGACCGGTCGGATGGAGCAAAGCATGCGGATGATAATTGACGCGAAAGCTGCGGTTGACGGAGTTGAGGGTGCTTTGAAAGAGCTGGATGCAAACATCACGGCTGGCAGGAGTGCTGTTGCGCCGACTCAGAGTACTCTCGGCGCGAGCCAGTTCAGGCAAAAAGGACGGAAGCGCGGAGCCGAGTCTGACGATGATGAAAGCGAAGAGAGTGGAGACGAGGTTCCCGCGAGTCAAGTGCTTGGCGATGGACCTGCTATTTTGTGGAAGAAAAAGGTGGCCGAGGATAACTATACGTATGAGGGGTTGTCGATGCATAATCGGTATGTGAAGGTGCTTATTATATAGGTCAGAGATCTACTAATCTCGCATTCTAGCTACGCCTTAAACAACGACTATATTGGTTTTAGAAAGGTCATTCACGATGCTCGTCATCCCGAGGACGACGCTCCGCCTATGCCAAACGCTTCCACTTGGTTCCCCGATTCTCAAGATACGCTTGATGGAGATGCTGATGGCGCAGATGGGCAAGCAGCGGCCGAAAATGACGACGATGAAGATATCGCCATCGCTTCCGAAAAGAAAAGCCTCAAGTGTCCCATTACCCTCCTGACAATGGTCGACCCCTTGTCCAGCACAAAATGTCCCCATAGCTTCGAGCGTTCCGCGATCTTGGGTATGCTCAAGCTCAGCGAGGTTCGAATTGGAGGCAGCGGTCGACGCGGAGCTCAAGACGGACAACGAGCGATGAAGTGTCCCGAATGCAATGTGGTGCGTTCCATTACTCCCTAATCGATCTTGTATAGAGATCCAAGCTAATCAGGAACTGTAGATGCTCACCGCTTCCGACCTTCAAAACGACGCGGTGCTAGTCCGCCGAATCAAACGCCTTCAAGCTGCGGAAGCGATGGAGGAGGGCGAGTCTGACGAGGACGTAGATATTTCATCTCTACCGCGAGGAACCCAGACACGCCGAGCAGAGCCAATCAGTAGCGACAACGAGGGTGGATATCCCACCAATGCTGCTGCTCGAGCCAGATCCGCTATCCCAAAGATCAAGGCCGAGAAGTTGGCTAGTTCGATTAGGGATCGAGAGGTCTCCATGGTACCCAATTCGCAGGTACACACGCTTGCCAGGGAGGACGAGTGGCCTCCGTCAACAGCTGCTTCGGAGATTGTTGACCTAGAAGACGTGGATGCTGAAGATGAAGAGGAGTAAGCAGTACGGCCAGGAGCCGCCTGCTTTGGAGAAGACAATTGATTCTCTGTCTAGCTGATGCATAGAAAATGTTTATCAAGACTCTGCATACTCCAATCGAGAGAAGTAGTAAGATTATATGTATATCGCGTCGGCTGCGAAGCCTAATGCCAACACAGGTGCTAAATAGCCAACGGGAATGGAGTAATAACGCCAGCGGCTGATCATGTGCGGGAAGCAGTCATGTCGAGTGAACGATCCAGAAACGCCAAAGATTCCAAGCAACACGTTCGCCATGATCTTCCACCCGCCCCAGTAGACGGTTGTATCGTTGGTCCTGCGTACGCCATAAGCCAGACACCACCCATCCCAGCCTTCAAAACCCAAGACCGACACCGCGCCTTTGTTCCCCCGTCATCAGCAGATCAGCTTGTGAGGAAACCCAGGTAGTCCGCGACGATGAGGGTGATCATGCTGTTGCAACCTCGTCAGCATGAGCTTCAACCACGGTGCCAGCAGAAGAATATCTCGGCATCTCCTCGGATGAGATGGCAGCCAGAGTGGAACACTCACGCGTGCGGCGCAATCCGGACATAATACGTCCCAAACCCCCTATAAAACCTCAGAATCCCCTCATCCTTGGCAACCTTCCGGAAACAATCCCCCATGCCTTTGTACGGCACCGTCCCATCCGGCCGCTTCTGCTGCCGCTGCAACCTCGTCTTGACAAAATCAAACGGCAAGCTGAAGAAACTCGCAAAGAAGCCGGCAACCGCACTCGCCGTCAGCGTCTGCGCGTGCGGCGACAGCTGCGTCTTACTCTTCAATTGCGTCTTGGCCTCGGAGAAGAACGCCAGCTGCCCGAAATTCAACGCCATCGCCCTCACCACCGTCGGCGCGGCCCCAGCCCACAGCGCATACACCCCCTCGCCCTTGGCAATCCGGCTCAACGCATCTACCACACTCCTATAATTCGCCCGCTGGTCCTTGGGTTTCAGCCCATCGCTCTGCATCCGTATCAGCGCCAAATCGGCCGGATTCCCCACCATCGCCGCCAACCCGCCCGCTGTCAACCCCGCCGCCGCCCTCTCCTTGAACCCGATCCCCGCGCCTTTGCTCTCCGCCCGCGTCTTCAGCGCCGTCATGAACGTGTCGAAAAACCCCAGCCGCGCCGTCGTATACACCGCCTGCCGCAACAGCCCCGCGCTCAGCCCCGTGTACAGATCCCCCACCTTCCCGCTCGCGATAATCTCCCGCGTCACCTGCAGCGGCGAGGGTCGCGCAGCGGTCTTGCCGCCTTCGCCCGCGAGCTGCAGGCGCACTTTTACCATGTCGATGGGCTGGATGGCGGTGGTGGCGGTCATGCCGGCGAGGCCGCCGTTGACGAAGGGGAGGAGGGTGCGGGTGTAGGGGTGATGGAGGAGGGAGGAGGCGGAGGAGTCTTTCATGGCGGTTTTTGTGTTGGTGGAGGCGGATTTGGCGGTGTCGACGGCGCGGGAGGTGGTTGGGGACATGTTTGGGTTAGAAGCTGGGTTGAGGTGGATGGTACGGGCAGGATTGCTTGGTCTGGCGTTGTTTGTGTGAGACCGAGTGACTTCTTCTGCTGCTGGGAACCTACTTAATATCAACTTCTGTACACCCGGGTATCCAGAGTCTCCGAGGGTGGAATCTCAAGCGGCAGGAACCTGGTCGGCCAAAAACCAACAGAACGAACTTCAGATCATATCGTACAAACCGTTCCTTTGCTTCGGAATCGCTCACCTCAATTGCCTCCACAATCAAAGTTCTGCACGTGCTTGCTAGGAGGCGTATCAACCCCTTCCCTCCCTCAGTCAGTCACTCAGCAAACACCCTGAAAAACTTTCCCAACCAACGGCAGTCCAAATCTGTCAGTCAACAAGTAACATAAACAAACACACACGCTGTGGATCAGTTCTCATCAATGAGAATGTGGATGAGGATTCGCAAATCAGGGCAGCAGAGCGATATGCGGGGAACCTCAGGCTGGAATTGGGTTGGCTCTGCCCCGCGTTTCTGATATTCTAGTAAACGGCCAACGGCTTTATCCTCACATCCATCCGCGCTTCCCGACAATTCTCACCAGAATCCCAGCAGCACCCGATTGAATAATAGATAGAATTGGTGGTTTCAGACCTTGTAGAAGCAAAACGCATGATAGAACGCACACGCCTCCATTTCCTCGTCGCTGACCAGCAGCTCCCCGGCCCCTCCTCGCTCACGAACACCCATACGCTCGCTTAGCGGACCGAAGACGGGGCTGTCTTTTTCTTCTTTGTAGACGTCGGGGAAGGGTTTGCGGTATTGGAGTTCGAGGTTGGAGTTTTCGGCTAGGCTGTTTTCCGTCGTGTGTGTCAGTGGGAGAGAGATAGGGGCAAGTGGGACGATGGAGGACATACGCTCGAAAAGCCTCCCATGGCACGACGTACTCGGGGACTTCGACGGCTTCTTCCATGAAGTAATTGTATTTCCAACCAAACGGAGGCCGGAAGACGCCGTCTTTGGGGGTTGGGCCGGGGAAGCGGACGCGGTAGATGCTGTTGCCCCAGTTTGCTACGTCGTCTTCGCTGTCTTTTTCGGGTTTTATTTGGGGAGGCGGGTTGGGGGCGTCGTCTTCTGTAGCTTTGGTGTCGGATGCGGCCTTCGAGTCTTCGTTCTTTGGGGATTTGGGCTCAGACTCATGTTTACTTTCGCCGTTGAGCTGTTCCTTGGACTTCATTTCTTGCTTTTTGTGGAATTCCTCGACTCTTGCCCGTATTACATCAGAGTTCGGTATCGTGCCCAGAAACCGTCCTCCCTTCTTGAGGCTACCAGCAACATTCTGCAGCATCCCTCGTGTCTTTGCTTCGCTTTCGAAAGCGTAATGCATACAAAACATCATAGACACCACGTCGAAGCCACCTCCCCCCCACCTTGATCCACCCGCTGGATCAAACCCGACGTCTCGCATTATTGGAATGTTTCCGATAGACTGTCCAAACGCATCTCGGGCAATGAACTCGGCGTCAAAAGTCCTCTGTGGTCTTCCCCCTCGAAACCCTCCTCTGCCACCCCTGCCCCCACCTCGACTCCTCATCTCTGCATATCTTTCTCGAGCTTGATCGATTGAAACCTCCGCAGGATCAATCCCTACGTAGAGCTCAACCGGCTGAGGCGCTTGTTGCCATTTTCCCAAGTCCCCTCCCTTGCCACACCCAATATCCAAAACCCGCAATGGCCGTTGATCCCCACCGTCGCTAGGGGAGAACTTGTGAATGATTGTGCTCTTAACCCAATTATTGAAAGCCCGTAGCCCTTTGATCCGACTATCCGTCTTTCGCCAATCCCTCCCCCGCTGGGGTACTGCGTTGTAATGTTGCCGTACTACATCTTGCACGCCTCGTGTGACGGCAGCTCTCCTAGCTTCTTCCTCTCGTTGGTGTTGCCGCTGGATAACTGCTTCTTTGTCTGCTGTGGCGATGCGAGAGGCACCTCCGGGGCGTTTGCGAGGGCGGGATAGAGCGCCTTCGTCCTCGGAGGGTCGGGGCCGCTTCGTTTCTGGCGGAGCCACCCCAGCATCTTCGTCCTCAGAAGGCCGAGGCCGTTTCTTTCCTGCTGAGACCACTTCTGTTTCTTTCCCGCTAGATGGCTGCGGTTGCTTGATTTCCGAGACTGCTTTGGTAGCTTTGTCAACGGAGAGTGAGGACCCCTTCGGTAGTGGAGAGGTCTTTTCGGACATCTCAAGAAAGAACCCTTATATGAGGTGGTGAGCCCTTTAGTTCAGGCCTCAATTAGAAGCTTGAGGGGCGGAGGTCGGATTGGTGAACAAAGGTAAAGCTTTAATTAACAAGAAAACCACGACTACCTTCCAAAGGCCTATTTGTATGTTGAGAATTATTAAGGCGTCAACTGAAACCTCTAGTTCGTTTGACGCAAGAAGGTTATACCAAGGGAAGTCATATATGGAGTCATGTACTGAAGGTTGAGCTCCTAATCCCTGCTGGCTAGCTTGCGGAGCTTGTTGATGTTCAACCATCTCAACCTCAACCTGAGCTACTCAAGAACTGCTTTACACTACATCACCAGCTTTTACGACAATTTATCCTATGAGACCTTGAGGAATCATATATACGTTTGCGCCCACCGCCACAGGCTCCGCCGCCATGGGTTCAGACCCGCAATTCGCCAAGTACCCCAATCTCTCACTTTCACAAGACATTTTCACCCTTACAAATCCTTCGGCTCCGGAAACGTCACGGCAGATATCTCTCAAAAAGCTACAGGATGCTATCTCAGAGCACAAAATGGCGTCTCTATACCGCCACCTGGCACATCCGAATGACGGTGTATTGAATGCCACAGGGGAGGGATCAGCACGGAGAATGTCTGGGTCAAGAAGGCCTAATGGAGCTTCAAGTATAGTAGCTGGCAGAAAGGGGGTCTCGTTTCCCTGGGACGAGGAGCTGTATGAAAAGCTAACGGCGGATAACGAGAAGGAGTTGGAGACCTTCCAGAAGGAGGAGGAAGAGGCCGCGGAGAAAGCTGGTGACACAGAGGTGCAAGCTGCGAAAGGGAAGAGGGCAGAGTTCTGGGCGAGAGTTTGCGACAAGGTATGAGTACATGAGCTAGCTCGAGCTGTTTTCCATAACTCACTGTTTATGTAGGAACAAGCCATCTCATCCTACGAAGCTCTCTTCGAGAAAACCGGCGTACTAGGCACCAAAATCGATATCGTCCTCGCAATCATCCGCATCGGCATCTTCTTCGGTGATAAAGTCTTTGTGAAAAAGAGTATCGACCGTGCAAAGGCCCTCGTGGAGAGTGGCGGTGATTGGGATCGTCGAAATCGTCTCAAGGCTTACCAGGGCCTACACCTACTCACTACACGCTCATACAACCTTGCCGCTCCTCTCCTCCTTGACAGTCTCTCTACATTTACGAGCTACGAACTTTGCTCCTACTCCTCCCTCGTGGTCTATTCTGTTCTTGCCGGCTCAATATCCCTGAAGCGCGTTGACTTTAAGGCCAAAGTATTCGATGCTCCCGAGATTAAAGCTATCCTGGGTGACGGAGAGGAGAAGCTTGCTGCTCTCTCCGGTGCCTCTTCGGCCGGTCCTGCGGCCGGCGATGAAGACATGAAAGATGTTTCTTCAGCTACACCCACACCTGCACCAGCTGCCGTGAACCTCACCACTCTAGGATCCTCGAGCGATGGTCCGGCGGAAGTCGAAGCTCCCGTCGACTTTACGCCACTGGCAGGCCTTGTCAGGAGCTTTTATGTCTGCAATTACCAGGCTTTCTTCCTTGCGTTGGCGGCTGTGGAGGAGAACTTTCTGAGCCAAGATAGATATCTATATGAACATAGAGGGTGGTTCGTGCGCGAGATGCGTTTGAGAGGATACCAGCAGCTGTTGCAGAGCTACAGGGTGGTGGGACTTTCCAGCATGGCGAACGATTTTGGTATCACTGTTGATTTCTTAGACCGGTATGCTCATTCCTGCCTACGTTTACTTTCCAAGCAATCTGGCTAATCGCGACCTCTTTGGATAGCGACTTAGCAAAATTCATCGCCGCAGATCGCATTCCTTGCACCATCGACCGTGTCAACGGGATCATCGAGACGAATCGTCCCGATGACAAGAACAAGCAGTACACTGATGTGGTTAAGCAAGGTGATGGGTTGATCACAAAGTTACAGAAGTACGGGCAGGCGGTCAGGCTGAGGGGAAGTGAAAGGGGGTGAGGTCGAGTCGAGCATGAGCATGTACCATACTAATAGATAGCAAGCTAGTGCCCAAGTACTATCAAAAGTAATAGAGCTTGTCCTTGGCAATATTGACTCATTTTTATGGTGGAGTACATCCGCCTAGAGACCTCTTCATCGGCTGGCTAGACTCGAAAGTAGGGTTATAACTCATGTCAAGCTTGGCAGCCACACAGCTCAATGATATCAGATGAAAGCACCAATGCTGTGAGACACAATTGCCCGTTTACTTTGTTGAGGCAACTCCTAGCGACTTGCCATTCCATCAACCTCGCATTTCCATATGCAATTCCAAGTACTCCAAATCCCCACTACTCCCAGCTCACATACTATCCAATACTCGCCGAGCTTGACATCTGCTCTTAGAGAACGGCTAGAAGAGCGTTTGAAGCGTAGTCGAGCAGATGTGGGTCTCGGCAATGGGAAGCCAAAGCTTTACGTGGAGATCCACAATCCGACTGGACTTCATGTCCGAAAATCCTCTGTAATAAACATCTTGCTTTTTCTTGCTGATAACAAATCCCTCTACCAACGGTCTCGTGCGGTGTGAAGACGTGTCTGAAAAACAAATCAGGGCCTATCAAGGGCGCTAAAAGGATCAACGCTCCAGGCGCCCGGTTGACCGCTGTGTCGGCGATGTCCTCATCGAATATTTACTTCAGAGCAGACTCGCTCCTTTTGAGCCTCTGCTGTAGATTTTCTACGCTTTCACTTACCTTTAAGACTATTCATCAGGGCTCAAGGCAAGGTAAAGCTCACTGGCGTCCCGTTCCTGCTGTTTGGAGTTGAAGTCTATATCCGCTTAAGACTTCTGTCACCAATGCGTTCCGTGGTATTATACCGACTAATTGACGCCAATAGCTGTCTGCTTCCGCCCTGGTAACCATTCCAACCCATCCACACGCACCATGTCCTCCACTTCAAGATTACGAAGCCTGAATATTGACAACATCAATCCTCATGTCAAAGAAGCAAAATATGCTGTGCGTGGAGAACTGGCAACCCGCTCAGAGAAATACAGGGCTCAGCTTCAGAAAGGGCATCCTCCAACCCCGCCCGAGGAACCGTTGCCATTCGATAAGGTTATCTCCGCCAACATTGGCAACCCACAGCAGCTCGATCAGAAGCCCATAACGTTCTTTCGTCAGGTGCTGAGCATATTGGAATATCCCCCGTTGCTGGAAAATGAGGAAGCCTTGAAGAGCGCGTTTGGCTACAAACAGGATGTGATTGGAAGGGCGAAATGGCTGTTGAGCGAAGTGCACAGTGTCGGGGCCTACAGTCAGAGTCAGGGCGTACCAGGTATAAGAGGAAGTGTAGCTAGATATATTGAAAACCGGGACGGCTACCCAGCAGACCCTGGATCGATATTCTTGAGCGCTGGTGCGTCATCCGGGGTCAACACACTGATGAATGTCATTTGCGCAAAGCCTGAAACTGGGATACTCGTCCCCATACCCCAGTACCCTCTTTATACTGCCACCCTTGCAGTATTGAACGCACGTTGTGTGCCCTACTACTTGGACGAGGGCAAGGCATGGGGAACCGATATCAACGCTGTCCGCGATGCCTACAAGAAGGCTCGGTCAGAAGGAACCGACGTCAGAGCCATTGTTGTTATTAATCCTGGAAACCCCACTGGTGCAAGTTTATCTGCCGACGATGTTCGCAGTGTGTTGGAATTCGCTGCAGAAGAGAAGCTCGTGGTCCTGGCCGATGAAGTTTATCAAACTAATGTCTTCATTGGAAAATTCACCTCCTTTAAGAAGGGCCTACGTGATCTACAGAAGGAAGTTCCAAAAAAGTACGACAACCTGGAAGTCGCATCTCTGAACAGTATCTCCAAGGGCATGGTGGGCGAGTGCGGCCACCGTGGAGGCTACTTCGAGCTTGTTGGCTTCGATCCTGAGGTAGCAGCCCAAATCTACAAATTTGTCAGTATAATGCTCTGCCCACCTGTCATTGGACAGTGTTTGGTCGAGATGCAAGTAAACCCACCGAAAGAAGGAGATCCAAGCTATCCCTTATATAAGGAAGAATACAACAGCATTTCCCAGGGCCTCCAGAAGAGAGCGACGGCACTCTACGACGCCTTCAAGCAGATGGAGGGCGTCGAGTGCCAGAGTCCACAGGTACACTCGAGTTTCGCATTGTTGCTAAAAGTGTAATCACTGACACTCTTATAGGGCTCAATGTACCTCTTCCCGTCAATCACCATCCCAAGGAAGGCGATTGAGCAGGCCAAGAAAGAGGGCCGTGAACCAGATGAATTCTACTGCTTCCGCCTTCTTGAAACCACGGGTATTTGCGTGGTTCCTGGATGCGGCTTCGGCCAGAAAGAAGGAACGCTACACTTTAGAACGACGTTCTTGGCTCCGGGTACGGAATGGGTGTCGAGGATTACGGATTTTCACGAGAAATTCATGGACGACTTTAGGGATCAGAGAAAGTAGATTTGATTGTAGACGAGCCTCTCCTCTTTTAGACTGTAGCTGGGACTTAAGAAATGGGTGCTGTATTTAGCGTATCATGTGACAGCCAACAACGTCAATCCCAAAAAGTTGGATCCATATGGGTGTTTGATTTTGTTTTGGGTTTGGAATCTTCCGCTGTAAACTCGAAACCATTGGAGCTTCCTCGCTCCAAACAGAGTAAATCAAATTGATCGCAAGTCTCGAGGTTTTTGAAAGAATACTACTCATGTTCTCGTATCTAATGCCACCAGGAGCGCAGCCTTATTCCAGGCAGTAGCACAATACTGCAGGTTCGGCCCGGCATTTACGCACAACCTCGACTGTACAGTACGACATAATGAGCTCTTGAGGAAATGATGCGGCTGCGTGCAGCGCCGCCTGAAGGCTGCCTGGTTGCCTAGAGAGCTGAAGAAATAAATACGATGCGGCTGAGCCATTGGTGTCTTTCAGTATATTAGACTTGGGGAATTATCGCAAATTCTGTAGGTTGTCATCGTTGATCCTCTCTCACACCTACAAGAGATCAAATCAATATGTCGTCGACAAAAAGTCTGTCATCTCAGGAACTTATTAATGACTTTTGGAGAACAAAACTACCACCCACGGAGTCTCCGCTCAAAGGTAAGTCTCACCTAATCAATTTCTTATACTTCTACTTCGGGTTCTTTCCCCTGAGACTTCGCTATTTGCGTATTACTACTCAAGAAACCTCACACGTCCTTCACTGTCGTGGGTGATGCATTTTATGATGAGTGGATCAAAAATCACCCAGCCTCCATCTTGCATTCCTTGAATTTCTTTCGCGATTGTGTTAAGGACTCACAGACGACCAGATATCATGCTCACAAGCTACAGCCTTAGCAATCCTTCCTCGCAGTGCATCTTCCCAAACGTTCGAACAGCAAGTCTGGAAGGGAACTACTAGTACAACGAGCGTCACAGCATCATATGACGTAGCGAAGACGACGTGCAATGCAAAGATTACCCAGATCGTCAAGGAGTGCAGGCGGAAGAATAAAAAGTTCAGCGACATAGACTTCGATCTCGACGACAAGTACGAATCCACGAATGAACTGTTTGCCAGAAAGAGTACCTCACCGTCACCTTCTCCCTCAAGGCCTTCCAATCGATCTATCTCTTCGTCAGACCATTTAAGACACCCTGGTTGTGTCAAAAGGGTTGGCGATATATTCGGGAATCCGCAGTTCTTTGTCGAAGAAACCACTGCTAAAAGCATCCACCAAGGCGGCGGTGCAACTTGCTGGTTTGTTGCCGCGATATCGAGCATACGTAACTGCAAACCCAGACAAGATTTAATCAAGAGGATTTGCCTCGATCGTGATGAAGAAGTGGGGATTTATGGTTTTCTATTTTTCCGTGATGGGGAATGGATCTCTGTAATAGTGGATGATAAGCTCTATTTGCGAACTGCGGACTACGAAGATCTTAGTGATGGGCAAAGGAACGCCTGGGAGGACAACCGTGTGCGTATGGACGCAGTTGAGCAGTATCGAAAGTTAAACCAAACCAATTCAATTGCACTTGTTTATGCACATAGCGCACACCCCGACGAGACTTGGGTGCCTTTACTTGAGAAGGCTTTCGCTAAGGCTCATGGAGACTACGAAGCAATAACCGGTGGATCAATTGGGTAAGTGGCGAGATGTCCGAATGGCAAAATGAAAGATTTGCTGACGGGTTGGTCCACGAGAAATGGAATTGAAGATCTGACAGGTGGTACGACAACGAAGATCTACACTAACGACGTTCTCAGCAAAAACAGGCTCTGGGAGGAAGGCCTTTGCAAAGTTAATGATGACTTTTTGTTTGGCTGCGCTACTCATACCTTAAACGATCCGTATAATGCGGGCAGAGACGGCATTTATGGCGACCATGCCTACTCAATCCTGAGAGCTGAATGCTATGGTGAAGAACGCCTTCTGATGATTATGAATCCTTGGGGACATGCTGAGTGGAACGGACCTTGGAGCGATGGTTCCGGTCAATGGACAGCCGAAGCTATCAAAGAACTTGGCCATGTTTTTGGCGACGACGGTGTATTCTGGATTCGCTTCGAGGATTTCCTTCGTAAATTCAAGATACTCTACCAGACGAGACTATTTACTGTCGATTGGAATATTACCCAGCGGTGGACCAGCTTAGTAGTACCATGGGCGGGGCATTACGAGGATGTTATATTCAGAATCATCTTGACGAAAGCATCTCCGACTGTGATTGTCCTTTCGCGACTTGATGAGCAATACTTCAGGGGTCTGGAGGGTCAGTACGTGTTCTGGATATCATTCCGATTATACGAGTGTAACCAGGCGGACTATATCACATCGACTGGTGGGGAAGATGCTGCCCACCGATCTGTTAGCGTTGAACTAGACTTGGAGGCTGGGACGTACGAAGTGCGCATGAAGATATATGCTGCTAGAACCGACGATGCAGACAAGATTGAGGATGTCGTAAAGTCCAATTGGATTGTAAGGAGGGAAAAGTTGTTACGAATCGGGCTGTCCTATGACCTTGCTCATGCCAAGCCACAGCTCAATGGAACGGGAAAAGGCGAAGACGAGGCTTTGAGTGCTGCATGTCATACCAGCGTAGTGGAAAGAGCTTTGATGACCGAAGGCAACCCCTTGTTGGGGGAAAAGAAAGAAAAAGAAGGCGCCGAAGATAGAAAGGCCCGGGGGAGATCTCTAGATAAAGAGAAACCTCAGAAAGATAAAAAGACTACACGCGAGCCTTCGGAGGACCCCTGGAACGCAAGTTGTGTCGTTGGCCTGCGTGTATACACTAAGAACTCCGACGCAATCATCGAAGTAATCGACTCGAACAGAGGTAAAGCTGACAACTCAATGCTCGTTATCGAGGAAACCCCTAAGGATGCCGCTTTTTTCATAAGTTCCATTACATAGAAGTGTTGCTCGTGCGGCGAAAGATCTATGTCCGGTTTAGCATATACCTTATATTCGAAGAGGAAGGAGTAAAGCAGAGAGGAAAGCAAAGTCTCCGGATTTACTGCAGAAATCTATCAAGATCTATGCTCTTTCAAGCGCAAAGAATGGATCAAAATGGTAAGACACGAGCCATCTTCCACCAGATACTTGACTTCGAACTTTTCCTAAGTCATGGTACCACAACTATGAAAGAAATGCAGCCTTCGCTTTAGCAATCACTGGAGCTCTCTACCTCTCTTACGCAAAGGACATCTCCCCCTTTCACACAGGACATTCAACCCCACCTTCACTTCCTGACTCCCCTCCGCATCCTCCATCCTCCATCCTCACCACCCCATCTCCCAGCCCCTGCCAAACCAACAAATCCCACTCTCTGCAGTCCCCAATACAGCCCTATCCATCCCATCTAACGACGCAAACAAATCATGCCCCCGCAAAACCACCCCGCCTGCCCCAAATGCGGCGCCGCGACCCCCGGCGCATCGACCACGTGCGGAAGCTGCGGCGCGGTATGTTCTCCCATTTCTCGTCCCTGTGTCTGTTCGAGGCTGCTCGTGAGTGGGGAGGTGCGTTGCTGCTACAAAAGTTGATTGGGCTTACGGGTTTTTGGTGTGAGTAGAGCTGTCCGGCGAAGTAGGTGTGAGGAGAGAGGGGAGGGAAGGGGAAACAGAGGGGTGAGGGAGATGAGGGTGGGAAGTAGGCATGGGGAAATAACGGGCCGTTGTTAGGTGATGGATTGTCTCGATACCAACGAGTTATGATTCTTTGCTGTTTTTGCTGCTGGTGGAGGAAGGCGTAGTGGTTCTCTTTGGCTTGGGATGCGCGGGAGGCTGGATGCGGATTGGGAACTGCGAGGAGAGTTACGAGGGACGATAGGATTATGCTGTTGATGGACTATACTCTGCATACTTCATCTGTAGTCGTTTCCTTCCGTCCAAGATATGACATCTGTCTCTGGTACGTTTGTCCCCGACTTCGAGGATAGAGAAGTAAGACCAAGACTCCAGGGTGCGTACGAGGAGAAAAATCCTTGAATCGGGTTGGGTTGTCAGATTCAATGATTCAAGGATGGATATGATTGACCATTTGGGTGTTGTTTTGGTGCAAGAAAAATCACTGTCATAGCAGGTTCGTCTTCAGCCACGAAGACGCTGCTTGTACGGTCTCTTAAGTTGGAGTCCTGGAAAGACCAGATCCAGAACTCGACTAACATCCATGTTGGCACAAGTATCTAGACCAACCAACCCTCGACCAAAAATTCGTGCTTTCCTATTTTATACGACTCTGGAAAGAAGAACAAGACTCAGCACTTCTCTATCTCATTGATCCTTCATTCTCTCAACGAATACTATAACCCAATCTCGATCAGCATGCGATGTGCACTCCGCCCTACTGCAATCTACCACAGGTCACTCGTATCTCTCAACCGCTTAAGGTTCTTCTCAACCGAAGCTTTTCATCACATTCAGGAAGGCTTTCTTCTCGATTCTTGACTATTGCTGGGACGTGCTATCATGGCTTCAACAGGGGATTTTTTCTTTACTATGTCTATTCTTATAGATGATTTAGAAGCTGGTTAAAGACTTGTTGTTGTTAATGATACATCGTAAAGTTGCTATCATGAGTGAAGAACACCAATGGTTCTTGTAGTCTTTGATAACGGATCAGATAACAATTCCACCACCTTTCCTTTAACCGTAGCTTTTCCGCGTCTTGCTTCTTTTTTCTTCTCCACAAGCTTCAGTTTCTCTGGGTACATCGTGCTCAAGCTGTTAGATTACCGGTTCGAGATCATGGGGTGTGTGGAACTGGGAGGTCTCACGGTTGGGGGTGTTGATTTCATGGTACTAGGATCAGCCACGGTGGTGGTTTTGAAGTCAGCAATGATTGAGAACGTGCATGCATCATTGGCAGAGGCAGGCACAGGCAAAGCACCAGCAAGAGTACTTCTAAGGGAAAAAAAGCTCCAGATAAAAAGACCTGGGTACTCCAGAATCTACACCAAAACCCCGAGACCTTCCCTCCCAACCCAATTTCAGTACAATCACACCAAGTGGCATCATGTCATCGCTCACATTTTCCAACCAGCCACTCTAGCTATTCCTATGGATGATGACCACTTCAAACCTCAGCCACGAGAGTGATTGATAAAATCCTTGAACCCGACCTATAATACTACCATCGCTATTAAATCCGATCCTCCAGTGGACTTCCTCTCAAAAGAAACACGGCTCTCGAAATCATCAAAAGCCCTCAGAAACTCTTAAAGCCGACATATTGCCATGCAAACCCAAACACGTTAGACAGTCACCGGTACGACTGTCTGTTCTGAGGGGCGCTCATGCACGCCTTGGCTCTACGCTCGGTTTTCCGGGGTGGCAAAGCTGAGGCTGGGGTGGGGGCCGTAGGGTAGTTGAGATGGAAGGGGTGGGGGACGGTATGGAGGGTTGACGGGGGCGGTTTTGGGAGTGTAATGTTGGGGGGTGAAAAGGGTCGGGATGGTGGGGGAAGGCAAGTCTGGAGGTCTTCAAATGTGGCTACGAGTAGAGGCGCCGTGGCTACTTGGATGAATGGAAAATTGGAAAATATCGATAGGAATTGATATTGGAAATGCTCAGAGGCTAGTTCATAGGAACTCGAAATTTTGTTTGAGAGGTCATTTGGTGTTTGCCTGCCAAGCATAACGTTTTTTAATGAGATAGCTCTTATCGCTGACTATCGTGGTCTTTCTTCTTCCCAGCATGCACCATCTACAATGTTTGGATCGCTGATAGCCTGGACCTATGGTAAGTAAAGTACAGCTTGAGCTACGACTATCGCCAACCTCAACAGAGAAACGGATGCACTCCGAGCTGAACGCCTACCCGTATTACACCATCGTTGGTCCATCCTATAGCCCCAAGCTGGCAGCTGGGGCGCAGGACTGATAGCCTAGTGCAGCACGTGGAAATCGTACCATTGTCGATCCTTGATTAGAACCCAAGCTATCAAACAGGGCGCAGAGCTGATAGCCTAATCTATGGCCAGAAAAAGACAACCCACCTTCGCGAGCAAGGGATGCTTACGCTGTATGTTCCCGTTGGATTGCTGGTATATTCGGGCTGAGGCTGCGAGTTCGTCGACTTGAGTCGGTGCGGTTGAAACGGTTTCGGCGATGTTGGTTGGTTTGGTGCTACAAGTCAGGAGCCGGAGCGTTAGGTGTCTTGGAAGAGGTGAGCGGTTAGTATTGCGAGAAACACTTGATTCATTCGGAATGCGGAGACGTGTAAGGCTGGTATGTTGCAGAGAGCTTTAGGTTAGAGTTGGAGGAATTGATTGTTTTCTATTGACACTTGCTAGTCCGGTATGATGGATATGATCCAGTATGATTTAAAGCGTCCGATCTTGTTTGATCCTCACTCTACCGGGACGTAGAGGCGCAAGTCTGGCAGGTGGTTCCGCGGTGTTGGATGGCGCAAGCTGGACGGTAAAATGATGGTGTGAGGCATATTGGAGAATCGTTTCGTGACTGCGATGTGCTTCCTTACGGTGTTGGGAACGCGTAAGGCTAGTGAAATGGTGGAGGTCGATGGGAAGAGTATCGAATACACGGTTATCCAGAGAGTCTTGATTCTGACATTTTTAGACCAACGTGATACTACCGGGTGGGAAACCATCAAACCCACAGCGGAAGGATCCGCATTGGGAATGCATTGCCCATCTCCCGTCTTATCGATAGCGTCTTGAGTTTCATACTTGATGTCTCGAGCTGCGAGGCTGAGGGGTTGGACACGGTTAGGGCTAGAGGAAGGATCGGTGGTGGTGTAGGCGGCATTAGCGACACGTTTCGAATCTGGAAACACGTAGGGCTGGTGGAAGTTGCAAAGACATTTCGTGGTGGCGTTTTGGATATTCTGGGTGTAGAGGGTTGAACGAATTGTGCTCGTATCAGTCGCCACGATACGTTTTGTCTATGGCGGGTTTTGATCACATGAGGTTGAGATTTGTACATTCTTGCAGATTGCATTGCTGACATTGCTATCATACGGTTATGCGCTTGCGCGGGTTTGCTCATTGGTAGTAGCTCCATCTAACCAGCCTGCTGTGGCGTGATCTCGTCCTCGAGTGGCAAGTTGCATGTCAAAGCGGATTGTTGCTATCATGCAAGCTTTGCTTGTCCTTGGGATTGACTGTAAGGCGGCTACATATAATCGCAGCGTTAGCGTCAGATTGTCGGGAGAATCAGACTACGCCCTGTTTATGCGGGGCTGACGACTTTCGACGCAACCTGCAGGCAGCTCAAGGAATGTGGCATATGACGATGCATTCGCGTTATCTGGTCACTCCAAAACCGGGCGACCATGCACGATCGTTGAACGAACCATAGTATTCTCCACATCCTGCTGGACAAGGATCAACACCAGGAGCCTATTCCATCGATGAATAACTTGAATAACTTCCCGCGCGTGACGGTACTCGACCTTGCCAGTAAGGGTCTTTCGGTGGCACTGGCGGTGGCTGCCTTGGAGAAACTCCGTAGTAAGCCGGCTGCTGCTGTTTGTATCTGCGCTCTCTTTCCCTCAAGTCCTGCTCGTAGAGGCTGTCCCGACCCGCGTAGTAGGGCTTCTCACGCCGCTGCTGCCTAAGTGACCAAGCTGGAGGCTCTGCGGTCTCGAGTCGGGGTTTCCGGGACAGTAAAGATTCTCGCCGTGGGAGGTGATCGAAGTTCGCGCTGTGGCGGGCTGGAACATGATAGGTCTGGTCATAGCTGACAACTGGGGCCTTTCGACGAAGACGCAAACCGCGCTCCATGGCCTTTAAAAGTTCGCGAACGGCTTCACAGCCAAGAGGGATCTCGACCTGCATGCGTTGATTTCCTTCGTGGTCAACAAGGGAGTAAGCTTGGCCGCTCTTGTTGTACAGGTACTGGGCCACGTCAATGGCGCGTTGATGGCCTTTAGCGCAGAGGGTCCCGCCCCTGCGATGAACGTCGTAAGGGTGGGCACAAGAGGAACAGTGAGAGGCATGGCGAGCAAAGGCCTTCATTACATAAACCTCGTCATCCCTGGGCAGGCGCGAATATGCCGGGGCGGGTGCAAAGCCTACTTGACGCTGATAAGAGGACATGGTGACGGTCTGTGATCTTTGTTGCTGTGTAACGCGGTCGGATTGAGGTATGATATAATGGTAGGTGATGGTGTAAAGTAGATGAGACACCTTGGAGAGTATATATGTTAAGAAGCGACAATTGTTGTGTTAGAGATAGATTTGGATTCGAAGCCACCCACAACGTCACACCACCAGTCTCTAAATGTTTGAGATGGAGAAACGGAACGAAAATGTTTCGAACAGGGTTGGTATAGGGATGAATTAATAGGATGAGGCATGGAGTGTTATAAATGTTGGAGACTCGATAATGGGAACCCTGGCACAATGATGGCATCACGGGGTAGTGAGTGATACGAGTAGCAGACCCGATAGGACTTGATCGATGCCTGTCCATTTCTCCACATATCGGACAGTCCTAAGTTAGCGTCTAGTCATAGGCAGCCATGCGCGACGCCAGAGATGCAAGAAAGAAAGAAAGAAAGAAAGAAAGAAAGAAAGCCTGCCTGCAGCCGGACCGCGTGGCAGCTAGACTTACCCGAGACCAATGCGACTTTGCCTGCAAGACATATATGGTCGCGGATGTTGCCATTGTTGCCATGAAACGGGCAGACTCCAATGTTCTGTTTGAAAGGATACTCGCCGTTGTTTCATTGGACTGATGATAGAAGGTCTATCCTGGGGCGAGGAGGGTAACTTGAGGGAGCCTCTCCGCGCCGCAGCAAGTGTAGCAAGTGTTAGCAGTTCGTGTCAGAAGTTACACACAGCCACCCCCCACTAGCGTCCAATCAGTCTATCGATAGCTGATAACAAGTCATTGGTCAATGGGGTGTAGTCTCGCTCACAATGGATCCTCTTTTGATGTCAATAGCGCAAATGGTCGAGTCGCACTCGGCCTGGGCGAGCGTAAGAGAATAGAACAGAGCAGTTGATGGTGTGCTGGAAGTCGATCAGGACAGGACAGATTGCACTGAACCTTGATGGGCTTAGCGGCTTGGCGTATGACTAATTCCTCGCGGTTGACTCACCCTTAGTTTAATGTGCCTACCTACCCACCTACCTTATTCGAGCAATTCGGATTGATTGACTGATTAGGATGGACTTAGGACGACGACCGACACGTCGATGTATTGAACATCTCTCGATCGCGTAGATTTCGTATTACTCTAAGCTGGGCAAATACAAGCTCTGCTACTAGATGCATTCTTTGTGGAATAAGGAGGGACCGCGAAACCAAATCCTTATGTTGGAAATCTCCTGAAACGATGGAATGATAACAGTTGATGTATGAGCCTCTTCTTATATTAGGAAGAGGTGGCCGTTGGTAGAGGGACGCCGTTAGTGATCGACCCATAAGGGACGGCGGGATATTTCCTAGCGCCAGTCAATACACCTAAGATTGAAATACTGAGAGCATTTCCTCACCCATTGCATGAAAAATCATATTGTGCCGATGCAAGTGACTGGCTTTGAACCTTTAGAAATGTTTCCAGCTCACACCACCCGTCGGTCCGATTCCCACAAGCTGTAAAACTGCGCCCCAAAGGAAGGGTACGCTATAGCGCGGTCAGCATCTCAAACCCCTAATGAAGTCAGGAACGACTTTGGAAACTCACCTGGTTGACAATGAAGTGAATGTATTTCGTGGAACCACCCGAATTATACGCATAGGCTGCGGTGGTACGGTTGGGAGAAACGGGGTGTGGCGCGGTTATTACTTCGATATCGAGACGAGCCCCAAATGGTTGGAGGTGTGAAACGATCAATTGTTGGTTTGGCGGAGGACCTATAACAAAGATTATCCACGAAGTCTATAACCGCAACTGTTCATGTGCTTTACCGGAGGTAGGTAGAGTTGGTGCAAACTGCGTAAGGCCAAATGCAGTCAAAACCGCAGCAACGTTGGTGTCATGCGAGAAATCAAAATACAACGTCTGGTTCAACGGGAATGTCGTCGTATTGTTATCCAGCGTAATGTTATCTTGCGCAGTAGCCGAAGTGATGACATGGTTTTGTAGGCGAGCGAGGACCTCCTGAACATATCCAATACCAACGGCTCTTCCGGTCGGGACTTGGAAATAGTTGTTTCCTGCAAAATCGAGGTCGATTGAATACTCGAAACCCTGCCATTCCTCATAGGTAAAAAGGTCACAGAACGCGGAGTACCCAAACGCTACAGTCTCATAAGGACAAAGTGTCTGCGCACTGGACCACTACATCAGCATTCACAAGGCTTGGCTCGTGGAAACCATAGAATAACATACTTGTAAGTGTCAGATATGTTCCACTTGAAGTTTCCGGACAATGCCTGGAAACGTGCAGTTGCATTGGCCAGATACTTATTCTCCCAGATGATACTAGCGTTAGTACCTCCTGCAGCAACCGCGGTGTTTGAACTGTTGCAGTTGTCGTAGCCGGCCAAGCTGTTATTGAAGCCATCGCCCTCGATGATAACTTCCAACGTCGCATTGTTCGTCCATTCAAGGCCAAAGAACCCAGCGAGGAAATATTCCCCACTTTTCAACATGCGGTCTTGAGTGGTGGTGCGGGCAATTATCTTGGTGCTCGTGTTGTAAAGATGAGCATATTGATAATAATGTAGGACGCCTGAGTCGAAAAGCCTAGTCACACGTCAGCATTTCGATATTTTCTACCATTGTTTTGAAACTTACTCTTGCCGCCCAATTGGCACTAGTATCTCGTTTCTGAATATCCTTTAGTAAGAATGCCACTAATAACGACAGAAAAAGTGGCCTCACCCCAGTTGATAAGACCATGAATTCAAAAAAGAAAGTGCGCCAGTAAAGTTGGTGGTGCCGGACTTGATCAACTGGGTCAGGCCCGCTCCGAATTTCTGTACGCCTGAGTTAGAGGTCGGGTATCGGCTTCCATGTCGATGGAGCATGTTGACAAGGCTTATGTTCGCCCCGGTCGGTAAAGGGTACTCTTGAACACCAAATCCACTGTTAATCTTAGTCATGTGTATTGATGCAATCTCTTAGTGCCGCAAACCTGGGGTTTGGGAAGTAGGGACTTATTTGGCCCATCAGTTGGAAGATATTGGCATTCGTAGTATCGCCAACAATTGGAAGAGCTGTTTCCAATGGTCTATTGGCGACAAAGGAGCCCGTTGGGCCAAACGGCGCTGGGTTTGTCTGGGCGAGGAAAGGGGCTCGACCAGTAGCAGTTGGCCCTAAGTTAAAGGTCAGTATGAATTAACTACCAAATGACTATCTACTCCATACCAGCATATATCTCGGGAGTAGTCTGAAAGTACTGGGCTACCTTGCTCGTACTGCTGGCGGCAGTTGCAGTCGATTGTCTTTTGTCCAGGTATGCTGCACCGGTCAAGCTGGCCCAAGCCAGAGTTACAAGAAAGCCAGACAGCATGATTGCAGCTTGGCAGGCCAAACAATTGAATGCTTCTAGTTCTCAGGAATCGGACAAGGCTGGCTTTTGTCGCTAGAGCGCTGGACACCTGAGGAAGCTTGGGCTTCTTGTAGTCGTTCTTTTCCACCGCCCAGAGGGAACCTTCTCCGTCTCCACCATACTGGTTTATTTTTTCGAGCTGGTCAAGGCTCGTCATAGACTCGGAACGTGTCATGATGAGTGGGTTCCACTTCTTCTGCCTTGCAGCTCAATGCGGACAGCAAAGGTTGCCTTTGGGGAAGGTCGTTCATCCAACGCTTCGAGATGGACAAATGGCGTGCCAAGAACCGGGACCGTGCAATGCAAACACACGCTAATAATGCAAGCACATTGTATGCCTCTCTCTGGTCGCCAAGTTTGACAAAACTCCGACAATGATTCCTCTTCCGCCTATTAAAATACTCTCCGATTGATCCAAGCGCAATCCTCCTCAAGAAAACATGGGTTTCGAGTGGGGGACTGCATCCGCTAAGCTGTGAGGCTAGATATAACAACGCCCAGTTCGGTTGGAGTTGCTATCAGTGACAGCATCCACAAGAGAGTAGTGACACAGGAGTCTTGCAACATGCAACACGCTGCTACGGCTGGAAACATCAAAGTCTCCACGTACGTCTTTATGTCTGATTTGGGGATTTATCCAGTGCAATCGTCATTTGATATTTTACTCAATTGCGATATCACGAATATCACGACGCATGGGTCTGCTCTGCCTCCACCTTGCTGCGACTTCACAGTTGCTGCCATGGTTTCTCACCAAGATCATGTCAATAATTTTCCTATTCTTAACGAGCGAGCTGTCGCAATTCTAAGCTTCAAATTGGGAAGCCAAGAAACCCCCTTTGACGGAGCAGATCTTCTCATCCGAGTACAAGGGGTAGTGACTTCAAATGATCATGCTGTCTCAATGCTCTAGAAGTTACAGTCGTTGTAATCGCTATTGCAGACCGTTCACCTGCTTGAAGCCTCCAAATACTTTCCAAGTTTGCTCTACACAACATTGGCTTTATTCCTCTCACTCTTACGCTTCTGTCAATATCTTCAAGTCTTCTCCGAGCTATCCATGTTCGATATATCAACACCATCTACTTATTTAGTTGTTCATTATGGCTAATATCCCGGTCTCGCATGTTGACATCTACAACCCCATGCTGGACCGTCACCTTGAGGATATCCAGGCATTTGCGGCTTATCAAGCCATGAATCGGAGTGAGCTCTTCGCACTCGGGGCCGATTTGCGTTCCTAGGTCTAGTCATTGGTAGTAAGCGTGCCACCTTGGCGCGCTTGCCTGGCTGTGCGTCTGTGGCCCATGCCATCGGCGCCCGACCATCGTTATCAGGCACATCTGCACGTGAGGGGCTGCGTGTTAGTAGGGCGCGTACAATCTCGACATGGCTATGTTCGAAGGCATAAGATAGCGCGGAACGACCATTCTTATCTAATGATTTAGCATCAACGTCCGGGCAATTTAGGAGAAGATATACGCAGGAGGTGTGGCCAGCGGCGGCGGCGTAGGAGAGAGGAGTACGGCCGATGAGGTCTCGCAAGTCCTTTCCTCCACCTCGAGCATGCAGGAAAAGCCTGACGAGATCGAGATGGCCGCGGGAGGCGGCGAGGGACAGGGAAGTTCGCCCGGACGTATTGGCATGTCAGACTTGCACTCTCAGGCTATTCAGAAGAGCGGTGGCGCAGAAAGGGAAGTTGTTGATACTGGCCCAGGAGAGGGCCGTCATGCCACTGCGGTCTGGTAGGTCTGGCTGAACTTGGGGAGCGGATATAAGCAGGGCGACAGCCGCGGCATGCCCCGCCCCTGCGGCAAGTGAGATAGGCGTGCGCCCTTGATACATTACATTCATATCAACTATCCGGTAGGTGAGGAACAACTTGAGGATGTTGACATGGCCGCACTCAGCAGCAGCATGTTGCGGAAACTTTTCATTGATCGCAGTATTAGGTTCGATGCCTTTCTGTAGGAGCAGCATCACAATGCTATAATGACCATTGCTAGATGCCCAATACAAAGCACTCTCGAGTACTCGACGGTCGATATTACATTTCTTGAAATATAACTGGAGAGAAACCGGATGTCCGAAGAACGATGCAATAAAGACTGGTCCAGCATAATGAGGATATTCAACCTCAGGATGAGTTTCGATCCAATAATTACTTAGCCAGCAATGCAGGAAACTGCTTTTTGCTTCAGACAAAGTCTCTGCAAGGGGGAAAAGAGTGACGGCGCCGTCATGGCCAAATGCTGATAGGTGAGAAGCCCAGTATTTTGAGGCATAGTCGAATAAACCGTAACGATCCAGCAGTGCTTGCTTGGCGATGGCAATTCTAGTTGATTTATTGCGAGACATGGTATCGCTTTGTAAGTCGCAAGAATTGCTGGAGTCACCAGGGCTTGCGCCTTCGATTTCCGTTGCCATAGAGAATACGCTGCAATCAGTCTCGACTATCTTATAAAAGGCATTACCGATGTCATCGAGCAGCAGGTATGACATGCAAGCTTCGGCCAAAACCTGATCCGGCTCAGTCTCCCGAATCCCAAAGAAAGTGCACAGATCATTGTCTGTTTTATCGGCAAGTTTCAACAGATATCGCTTGGCTGTTGGATCGATGAGTTCCACTGCGCCACTGCGAATCTCAACCAGGGGTCCAAGAAGTTGCTCCCAAGTTACTTCACTCTTCACTTGACACGCACGTTCTACATCCTCGATGGTCTTGTGGTGTGGCCGTATTGCAAGGAGGAGTCGCAGCTCTTCCGGTTTTAATGGACGTCGGCTTCCAGCTATCATCAGAAGCATCTTGCAAGCTATTGATCTCCTGTCCATACGTATAGAACACAAAAATCTGTCGTAGATTGCCTCGACCGACGGCGGCAAACTGGCCAGCAGCTGCGAGAGTGTTGAGCTCGAATTGTTATGGCTTGTCTCCAGAAGTCTCAGAACGACTCTGACCCATGTAATCTTTGACGTGCTGACCCTCTCGTATAACAGCATCGATTTCATAAAGTCCCTGTCCTTGGGCTTATATTTCGTTTGTTTGACAATGTCAGCGATTCTCCGCGCTACTACTTGCCTAAAGCCTTGCTGATTCTCAGCTTGCATGGTCTCGACGGGTCCAGCCCAACTCATCAGCCAGCGATGCCCAGAAATTGAGGTAGAAGGAGAGTAACAGTCGACCTGTAAATTGCTCGTTTGGCCGGCATTGAGGAGCGCCAAGAGGGGTATTGTGTTTTTGAATGGCCGTTGTGCTACACCGCTCAGATATGCCATCACTCTGATGAAGGGGAAAGACCTTGTGTGGACTATTTGCATTCATCTTTAGATTTTGAGACAGCCGGGATCTCGAATAGCTTTATGAATATGGTGGAGCATACTGAAACGTACCCGTCGAATATGGAGGGGAAACATTGGGTGTGCATTCTTTGCAGTCATCTCTTGATACTGGAAACAGCGTCGATTGAATGGTTTCGAAGATGAAAAAATATGCTGAAACACTCTCTTCTTGTGAAAAAAGGGGAGCATGGTATGTGCCCTCTTCGCTTCCATGTCTGGCATTGAAAATGTCTCTACAACGCTGAAATAAATATGTCTCATGGTGAAGGAGAAGTTTCGTATGAGCCCTTCGCATTCACTGGTATCGATCATCACAAACAGCCCTACACGCCGGAAGGACTCCGTCATACATCGAGAGGGTAGCATTTCGTGAGACTGCTTTGCATTCATATCTAGCATTGAAACAGCATAGAGCTCGAATGAATAAACTTTAAGATACTCGTGAAAGAATTACTTACTTTGCCTAATGACCCATCTAAAACACTGTGGATACCCTCACCAGAAACCTCTTGCCTGGTTACTTCGCTAGACCTTTGCTGTTAATCTGCCAATCGGTCCTATATCTGAAGCGTTATTCTTTCATTATGTTGGTCTCACCGATAAGTTCGAGGAAAGTAGCCGAAAAGCTTCGAGATCTTGAGTCTTAGGTCGAAGGTCATGATGGGATGCTGAGTAGTTTTATTATAGTAAAACGGGTCGGTCACTCGTAGGTCAGGCTATTTCGTAAGTAGTAGTATTGATGTAGTATACCAATAAGCGCCTGAAGATGGGAATCGCAGACCGGTTTTCCAATCTTGAGTCGGTAGTCTTGAAGCTTTATGCGCAACACATGACATATCAAATGTTATTTCCTCACTTTTTGTCTTCGCGGGACTTGCTTTTTGACCTCGAAGCACTGTCAACTCATTCAAGAAATTTCGATTCGCCTGCAGAGAGAATTTATACATATCGGGATGCTTTGAAGGTAATGCCGAGATGTCCTCTCCTAGTATTGCTGTAGTTATAAATGTCTTCTCGCGTACTGATAACATCCATTCATAAAGGTTTCCATCCGCTTCTGCTTTGCCCCCCATGGTCATTCAACCTCTTGCAAACCTCACAACCCCCACCTCCGGATACCTCGTACTATTCTTCCCATCCACCAAATCCCCCTTCTCCGCCTTCTCTCCACTGAACACAAACTCCGCAAAAGCGCTCACATAATCGCTCATGATTTGCAACCCCCTCAACCCTAGCACAGTACCCAACACTGCATCCCCTGCCTTGCCCAACGCAGCCCTGAGTCCAAGGATATCCGCCAGAAGCGGTAAATCTTCAAAGCTGCCATGCACGCCTCCGAAGAGCTCCACGTCGAGCTTCCAGCCTTGGAAATGGTTGTTCCATGCGTCGTCCCAGTTGGGGCGAGGGACACCTGGTCGGGCTGCTTCGAACAAAAGGAAGGGCTTACGGACAATGCTGCCGTTAGCAACGATGGCGCCGTAGAAATCCCCATCGAAGTTTAGCCCACCAGCAATACGCGTCTCATTGACCATGGCAGACGCGGCGGTGGTGCCACCAAGGGAGTGCCCGAACATGACAACTTTTTTGCTGTCGATTTCGAAAGGGTGCCGTGCAGATGGGGAGCTGAGTTCGTCAAGAAGAAAGGATACATCTTGCACGCGGACTGCGACGTTTTCGTTGATCAGCGCGAGAACGGCCTCGGGGCTTCCGGTAAAATTGAATTTTGGGTTGAAGACCAGTCTGCCGTCTGGGAACTCAACGACCTGGGCGTCGTAGGGATGGTCGATGGAAGCGACGATGTAGCCATTCCGGGCGACTTCTTGGGCTATAGTGGTGTAGAGAAGTCGAGAATTACCCAAGCCGGGGGAAAAAAGAATCAGCGGGAAGCTCGATTTCCGGGTGGAGATAGGAGCGTTGGTTTGGCAGAGGGTATGGAGACGTTCAAAGGATCCGTTTGGTACGCCATATTGGGCGACGTTCGCGTCGTAGATGGCAGCTGTAGCGTTTGGCATGTACCTTGTGGTGAGTGCATTGGGGCTGGGCGAAGGTTGCTGGCCATGGTGTAGCTCAGACGGGTAGTATTCTGCGGGATAGTAAAGGGAAAGCATAATCTCTCTGTGCTGGGTGAAATTGGTGAAAGGATCAAGTCGATGCTTGTCAACCAAGGGAAATGTTCTAACACCAACATGTGTGGAGTTATTGAGAGATGGGAGGTAAATGGCGCTAGTATTCTGAGCATTGGCGAGACAGATGAGGAGAAAATTGACGACAGTAGCAATCATGATAGATGGATTGAATAGAGGCATCTTTCTGGACATCCCGAGAGTGTCTAATCGAAGAGCGTTGACAGTGATATAAAAAACTTGTGAATGGCCGGGACATCATTGCACTGGGGAACAGCCGTCTAATTGTAGTCCTAGAAAAGATGGAAATGCTTGCGTGGTTGAAACGACTCATTGATGGGTGTTCTTCAGCCTACCCGCTATTGCAGCAATACGTCCGCCTAGCATCGCAAGGTAGACTTAGAAGTAAAGCCCTGCTATGGAGAGTATGACAGCTTGCTTCCGGGATAGGCACACCATCAGAAATATCCCGCAGACCTCTCGGACCATCCATTTGTGCCTTGCGTAGAGTAATCGATTGTTGGTCCATAAGATTGTTCTTTTCTTTCTAGCCGTTTTTTGCTTTCGAGTCCGCAGGCTGCCGGCAGGGCCAAGCACTGTGTGCTGTGTGGGCCAGTGGGTCAACAGGTAGCCTCAAAGGGGTTTCTTTGGCGATAGTCCACGCGTCGAACATTCGTAGCTTCTGTTATCGCTAATATGCGCCAATCATTTTCTTCTGTTTCCTGCGGCATTTTTGCCTACGGTCAATGAACTCAGGCTCTATCGAAGCTCGTGGAAGGCTTCATGACCTCGTGCGAGGCACAGCCTCCTTAACGGCTTGAAGGAGCGCAGAATGGAGAGACATTGAAAGAAGACTGATGTCAAATATAGATCCTGCACGCTGCAGTAAGATCTGGATTCTGGTAGCTACCGTACGTAGCACCTAGTAATACAGTATATGCTTGGATTAAATGGTAAGAGTATAGCAAGCCTAAGGCAAACAAAGAGGGTGCCGTTCTCCAAGACTCGCAGACGCATGGTAGCCATCATCCCGCTACGCTCAACCACCGAACAAATCTTTGACGCCGTGATCATTATTGCAGGTGGAGGAGTCTAAGCCATCATGGCAAAGAAAGGTATTTCCAGTTCCCCTCAGTCTATTCCCCCCTCGTTGCCTCTCTGCCGCCGCACCTGGCTCAACCACTGCCATTGCTAATACTCCCCCACAACAGCCAAATCCCGCACAATAGCCGTGCGCCTCTTGTCCATGGCCATGACCGGATACTACAAGACCCTCGTGCGGCCCCGAGTCCACAAGCCTTTGTCGATGCTAAAGTACGATCCTGTTGGTACGTGTGTCGACCCAGATTCTCGAGGACAGAGCCTGCATGGGGAGAGGAAGACGGCAGCTGACTTGGTGTGGGAATAGTGAGGAAACAGGTGTTGTTTTTGGAGCAGAAGAGGGGTGGGAAGTGAGGTGGAGATTGTTTGATAAGAGGGGTCGGAGACAGTCCCGGGCTGCTTCCATACTGGCCTGGTAGGCGTGCAATTGAGGATAAGCCAGGCTTCAGTCGAACCACCGGCACGAAGGCTCCGCTCCCATGATATCAAATGTACGGATACAACGCAGAAGCAATTACATACGATATTGGCGCTTTAGACTTCACGTCGGTTTTTACAGCACGGCATCATATTATTCGAAAGGCTGGAGATCAGAAATGTGATATATCGGATACAGGATTATTGTAGAGCGAGTACAGTGGCATTTTGCCGAGTAGGTGTGTTTCTATCTAAGCCATTCCAATGTAGAGATAAAGCAGGCTATGCACATATTGTTTCTTTGAGCAGCGACTACTTTCGCCATATCCGATAGCAAATGTATACTGCGAGAGTACAAGACATAGCGAATCTAGCACGGCAAATAAAGCAGATGAAAAGCCCTCCCGCAGCAGCGTAGGTAGATGCTGCTTGGCGTAGATGGTGAGTTTGGGAGTGCTCGCGGTAAGTCAAAATGGTACGTACCGTGAGTTCTATTGAGGTAATGTACTCTCGATACTGACCCACTGCCATTATAGATCCTGTTTCAGCTCCTGAGAAAACCGGCGGCTGTACTTGTCCTCTAGACACACAGTGAGAGAAGAACGTTAGTTACCGGAAGGACTTACCTTTAGGCTTTTTCTTAGAGTTCAATTTAGCAGGTCGGTGGTTTCGCGCTGGAACTCGCGAGCCATGAGGTGATTGCGAGTCCGGAATGACGGGACCCAAGTCTTTGATGGGCTTACTTCTGCCACGCGCATTTGGAGGACTCAAGCCCGCAGCTGATGCAGAGCGTTTCTTCACTGTAGACTCTTGGAGGATGCTATGTCGTCGAGACGATTGTCTTGAGGTTGTCTGCTGACGATGAGCATCCTGTTTATCATGCCTCGAGCCCTGTGTAGAAAAATCGGCTAGTTGCGCTTGAGATACGGGGCTTATTGCCGCGAGGTTGTGTCTACTATTTGCAGACTGCGAAAAATGGATGGACATGTGGGTAGTAGATTGAGAGTCGCGTGAGGCCGTAAGCCTTTTTGTGGGCGAGACTTCTTCACCAGTTTCTCCTCGTGAGGTGGCTATGTCTTGGGTTGTCGGTTTTTTCGAAGAGCCTGATGCATGCGCTGCTGGGACAGGTGTCGGCGGGAACAATCCTGCCAAATCTCCTAGATCGTCCAGCATATCGTCAAGGTCCTCTAAAGGCGATGACATGAGGGTTGTGCCTATTGCTTGGCCATGGTGGTAACGCGAAGGCGTAGATATTCTGTTGGTCATTGCAGAGGCTGGGTTGGCAATAGCGGAAGTTTGATCATCATTTGGTTGGGATTCCTCGACAACTGAAGGGAGTCGCTTCTCAGCTCGATTTGCCTTGCGCTTAGGACGCTCTCGATCCTTCACATTTGACACTTGAAGCGTATCTACAGCAAGGCTTAATGGGTTGGTTGCCGCAAGTCTCCGGCGTTGTACGTCCTTTGCGCTTTTAGCGTCAATGTCATTGGGGATAAGCCTAAGCTTTTCCTCAACGTGGCCGAGTTCCTGGATGCGTACATTTCTGGCTTCGATTTCGTTCTCGGCAATCCTCAGCCTCTCCTCGAGATGGCCCAAATGGTTGTCTTTGTCTTCGATTTCTTTCTCGAGTTGGTTTAGCTTGGATTGAAGAGTTGCAGACGCCTCAATCTTTGAGCAGGTTAGTAAAGCTATCGACATCCATGAGGCACGGACAAACCTCTTTCGCCTTTTCTATCTGTGAATTAGCTAGTGAGGCTGAAATTTGGCTCACTTTTCCCTCGACTGCATCTTTCTCAGCTTGCAGTTGATCCAGTTGCATTACCTTCTGCTTCAGCTCCGTGTCTACTTCAAGTTTTTGCTGCTGAAGCTGATGCAGTCGGTTCTGATGATTGCTCTCAATCTTTGCTTTATCTAGGTTAGCAACTTTGCACAGTTCTATCTTCGTCTGCTCGAGTTTCGCGTGGGACTGGCTCTCGTAAGCCCCCTTCTGCTCTTGCTGTAGAAGTTTCTCGGCTTGCGCTTCCTCAAGTTGAGGCCCAAGGGTGTTTAGTCGACTTTCCATTTGGGTCGCGTCCGCGATCTTCTGATGTAGTTGCTTGGAAGTTTCAGCGATCTGCTTTTGTAGGGCGTCACCACGCTCCTGTAGATCCTTGTTCTGAGCCTCTAAGTCGTGAACGCGGAAGACAGTGTGTGGGGTTTCCTTCGGCTGATCGCGAAGTTGAACCGCCTCAAGTTCAAGAACCGAGATCTTTTGGAGCTGTAACTGACCTTTGTTCTGAAGAGCAACTATCTGCTGACGAGCCTCGGTCAAGGCGGTCTCAGTCGATTGTAACCTTTCTCTGAACGTTGCCTTCACCTCCCGCAGGTCCGTCAGACGCTCAGTTAAGGCATGCTCTGTCGCAATGCTGGCGCTTAGAGCCTGAAGCTGTTTATGAAACTCCAATGCGAAATCTTGCTGACCAGCTCCGGCATAGGTCAAGGTTTTTTGACAACCTTGAAAAGATCTTGTTATACTTGGTTGAGTTAGTAGGGTAGTCCGATTACCGTAAGATTTGTACGTACTCTTCTGCGTAAGATCTAACAGAAGCATTAAGTTTGTGAAGGTCATCTGGCCTAATCACATCGGCATCCCGAAGCTCTTTGAGTAGAGAAACAGCTTCGTCCAATACTGGCTTGACAAGATCCTGACTCGGTGATGGAGTAACAATCTGCACTTCTTCGCTCTTGCTTAGCAGGTCATCTAGCTTCTCCGTAGTGATCCTGCCATGTTCTGCCAAAAGCTCTGATAGCTGCTGGTGGCTAGTGGTCATTTTCGAGATTTCGATTTCCAGTCGCTGACATCTGTCACGCTCTGCATCCAGGAGATTGGCATCTTCTCGAAGCAATATCTCTTGATTGCTAACCGTTTGCTCAAGCATCCCCATGTGATGACGGGCCTCCACTAGCACCTTTTTCGTTTTGGCTTGGTCTTGCTCGACAGTATGACGTACATCGATGAGCTTTGAGGATATGTCTAACTTGTCGGCCTGGAGGGTCTCTTGCTGGCTACGAATATCTCGGGCGTCCTCGTGCAACGCTTGATGGTCCTTGCTTAGGCATTGAATATAATCACTGAGCCTTTTCACTCGACTTTCCCATTGCGGCATGGTTGTATGGAATCGAGACAGTTCTGCTTCTTGTGACTTTTCCCGCTGCCGAACCTGTTGCAGTTGGTGGTAAATGGCGTTGCTGATTTCCCGGAGATCTTGAAGTTCAATGTCTTTGGCTTTCAGTACGGCCCGTGCTTCCTCCCACTCAAGCCGTTCATTCCTGTGACGTATCAAGAGGACGTTCAGCGTATCTTCGTAGCTGAGAGCATCTTTAGTGGCCCCAGTCTGTGGTGCTCTCATGGCATTTGAATCAGCCATAGGCTTTGATCGCCGTCGAAGCTTCGTGATCTTAGCTGAAGAACGAGGGGGGATTGGTTGAGTTGCCACCATAAGCTTGTTGGAATCCCGTAACGGTTCACCTGTCTCACAGTAGTCAGTCTGCAGAGTGTTCGGTGACGTTACCGGAGAGCCTTGCGGATTGGGAGGTGTAGTCGCGTGAGCAGCTGATTTTAAAGGAGTACTGCTCGTGCCCTCCTGAACCTTCGGGCTTTCTGTCGTCTGCATCGTTGCCACTAGTGTAGAGGATTCATCCGCGGATGGCGGACGACTGAAAGCCTCGGCTGGGACTGACAACACGTCACGAGTTGCACTGGCCTGTGTATCCCTAGGTTCTATAATTTGAGAGCGGCAAGGCTCCGGTAGTACAGTGGTATTTGCACCGGGCTCCGGTCGTATAGTAGGTAAGGAAAGTTTGGGGTTTTGGCTTGCTTTGCGGCTGAAGTCAAGTTGTTTCGGTTGAGGTTTGCCAAATGAAAATGACATATATGTACCTTCATTAGAAGAGGAAGGGCGGACGAAAGGGGTGAACTTGGAAAGTGGTTGCTGGTTCGCTGATGCCGATGGCCCCAGTTGGGGCACATCCTCTAGTAGTTCCTCGCTTTGATGAGCTGCAAGCTCTTCGGATTGGGCTCGTTGAGCGATCACATCGGTTGCTATAGGTGCATGCCTGGAGCTAGCATACGGAGGCTGAGTCAACTCTTCGTTGTTAATGTCGGCAGCGAATTGACTGTGCCACTCCTCATTCGTTACTTCCGTACCCGTAAACGTTGTGAGGGACTGAACAGCCCGATCTATTGGTGAGAGTTGAGACATGACAGGATTCATAGCTATTGGATTAGTGAGAAGACCCTGGACCTTGAAACGGGCTTAAAGGGACCAAAAACAATGTCAACGAATACAGCGGGAGCCGACACGTCTCGAGAGACGGATCTTGTAGTGCACTTAGAAATGGTGAATGAGAGTCCGTGTACAATCATACTATAGACGGATGCAGTCGAGATCAAGCCTTTGTGTGCCAATCACAAGGGGAGCAAATCTTCAGAGAGAGGCATGTAGGATGATCAAGTAAGAGATACTTCTTGATGGGTTTCTCTTATGAGCATACACGTGACCTGCGGTATCACCGATTAGAGAAGGTGCCTTTCTAATGGATACATTACAGCATCTCCTTGAGAACGTGTAAACTCAGGTTAACTATTGGAAGATACCAGACAAGGTGTAAGGGCCTCAAGGAGCCAATACTCGATGTCTTGTGGCTCTACTTCGGAAGTTGGCGCATTCCTCTAGCAATAGTCGTCCCTAAATCTTTCTTACTTAGCAAGAACTACGACAGTCAAATTGCTGAATTATAATGAGAACCTTTCTCTGTCCCGTAAAGGGTCAACAGCAGAGTAACAACCAGAACGCCCATTGTGTATCGTACCGTACCTAATTTCAGTCCCCGCAACCTCCGAGTCTGGGTCGATTTTTTTCTTCACTCTAGGCCGTCTTTTTCCACACGCTCCAAACCCCTATCAAACTGCTCACTGTGCCAGCAAGTCCAACGAGTCCATCGTCTAGATTGGCATACCCGAGAGCTGCACTTGGAATGGTCAAGTCGCAAAGATCTGACATAAGCTGGAGATTGGTCGAAGTACGTTCCCTACGAACAGTCGTTAGCACTCGTGTCGTCGTAGTCGCCGTTTTCCAATCTTACTTCACGAGCTTCTTGCTCTCAACTACACCTTCCCCTTCGTTCTTATCAACGTTCTGCTGCCTTTGTCGTATTTGCCATAGTGTGTAAGACCCAGCAATGGTGCTGAACATCAGACCTGCGAACCATGCCCTGTAGGCCTCTTTTTGTAACCTTTTAACACTGGCGATCGGTCGTATACCCGCGGAGTCAAGCTATGCTCAACAGTCAGTCTCCATCTGATTTAGTGTCACACATGGCGCCATAGTGAAGGCCAAAAACAACATAAGTAATAGCATCTAAGCTGAGATACGTAGCGTATCCTAGTTGCCGTCCCACAGCACAGTACTTCAATATGGGGTCCATGCCCTTGCTGTCCATCGCTGTAGCAGCTGCTTTGAAATGTTCGACATTCTTGCCCAGCCTCAAGGCCTTGCGAGTCAATCCGAATTGCTTCTTGATGGCTTCGAAGGGCGCAATCAGGCGAGCAGGATTGTTCGTTCGGTACAAGTACCAGGCGTAGAACCGGGAGAAGTACTGAAGGGTACGTAGAAGCTTGTCTCGGCCGACTATAAAGAGTGTCAGCATTGGAATTCTCTAAAACGAGATGTGCGACGGGATGGAGGGGATCTACCAGTGGTCGCAACAAACCGTAGGTAGTGAGCTACCGTGGGGTGGTACACAAGAGCATCTGCAACCATTGTGCCGTTGAGAAAATGAGAAGCTGATAAAAGGAAGCAAAAACAGGCGACGGGGTTTCTGAATGAGACCGTCGTGGTTCGAATGCGATGTTCTTTATCCTTTATGCCGCAATGGCCCCGGCGTATTGGACCTCGGCCCGTCAACGGAGACTAAATGGCGATGGGCACCGACCGCTGTCATCAGAAAGGAAAGGTACGTACCTAGGTAAGGTAGGTAACTGGTTATGATAGTGGATGTTGAACTGATGTATCTCATTGGGTATCACGCGCTACAGTATTTACAAACTTCGGAAGACATTCCCACTAGCACTTCTCCTTCCCTTATTCAGCTTCTTCTCAGTTCGCTCAACTTTTCGGACCTTTCCTTTCTTCTCTGGCGCGAAGGTGATCTCTCGCTCACCAACTACAGTTCTAGTGCTGGCTCTTGAGGCCGTGACTCGACCAGCCCGTGATCCAAATGACCGATCTCGAGATTGCTGCGGTTTCTTCATGGAGGACACATGCAACCGCGGCTGCTGGGACCGGTGGCCAGACTTCTTGTAGGACGCAGAAGAGATCCGGCCGCTATCATTCGTCCTTGCAACTGGCTTTTCACTCTCGGAGCTCGATTCGTCAGAATTTGAATTTGGTACCTTATCTAGAACTTCTTCCTCCACAGCCGTAAACTTGCGCTCATGTTTCTCGCCAATTTCGGCGAACGGTATTGTGCTTGGGTTTAGGGACTGAAATTCCCTCGACGTCTCATCAATGGCAAATTTTTCATCGTTGAATAAATTTGCAAAACGAGGATCGGCCAGTAATCCACCAGGTTCCTTCTCGGGCGCATCCGCCGTAACGGGTTGTTCTTCTATCATGTCATCGTCACCGCCTTTCTCAAGTGCTCTCTTTGCCCGCCTTCGTTCATTCTTGTTTGATCGCTCCAGCATCTTCTCAGCCAAGCGTTTGTTGACTTTAGCAGTTATTTTCTTGTTGCCTCGGATCCTGCTCTCGCGCTCAGCATCGATCTTGTCTCTCACTTTCTTATTCCTCTCTTCCTCCCATACGAATGGATCTGCTATGAGTTTGGCTTCTTCATACAACCGCTGTGCTACAAAGTAACCATGCATGTAAGGTCGAAGCAAACTTGTGGTACCGATAAGGTGGGCAAGATTCAGCGATTTGAGCTGTTGTGTAGTCAAGAATTTGTAATTGTCGTAAACATTGCCTGCTGTTTGACTTGTAAAAGCATTGGGATCGTCGGGGTTCTCCGCCATTTCCTCAACCAAGTTGTCTAAAAACGAGCACCACTTGGGTGCAGGTCCCAGTCGTGGGATAAAAAACGAGTGCTGCTGTCTGCCCTCATTTGCGGTGAGTAGCATGCCGGAGTCCTTGCACCAAGCCACTGAGTTTAGATCCACAGCGGGCTCGACAGATGTCCATGGCGAACCGTCCTGGGTATCCCAGATTTTGATAATTCTCTTGTCTGCAGACAGAATCTTAGCCTCAGTCACCTGCGATCGAGTGGAGGTAGAGGATTCTAGAAAGATTAGTGTGTGGATCGGATAGCCGTAGCCTTGAACCTTTTTTAACAATGGAATGGGAGATCGAATGTCGTAAAGGTGAATATGGCCTGTAGAGGACCCGCTTGCCAACTGCAAGCCTGATCGGGCGAATTCTAAAGCCGTGATCTCTTGCCTACCATCCACCGGGTCAGGTTTTGAAGATAGGTGCAGGAGCCCCACGCGCCCTCGCGATCGCGGATCCCAGAGTTCCACAGTCCCTAAGGATGTACCAAAAGCCAAGAGATTGTGGCTTTCTTCTGCAACCGCTGCAGTGTTGACACTCCCAGCTTCTATGCCTCCTTGTAATGCGCCACCTCCTGCAGACATAAAGTCATCACCGCCAACATCAATTTCATAGCCGCGCATATATCTCCCAGCTTCTAAGTTCAGTCTAAACACTTCTCCATTTCCGTTTTCATTTACACCAACCGCAGGAACCAGAGCTTCCGCCGATCGCCTATCGTACTTGAGATCCCTCCCGTAGCGAGGTAGCCGCGTGGTATAATGGCATCCTTGGGGTGTGTGCAATTCAATAGATCGGTCCGATTGCAGATGTATTGATTTGGTGTAGTCGGATGATAGGAGAAGAAATGTTGTATTCAAGGAGATTGTATGCCGAGAGAAGGATAGGGATAGGTGTGGGAGATAGTGAGTGTGTATTTGAGGCTTATAAGTACCTATATTAAAACATTAGTAGAGATTCAAGACTATCGCTTGGTCTTGCAACGCTTGAGTGGGACATTGCAATTCACAGTGCTGCATGCAAGGCGCACCTGTGCTCATGACCCATTGGCCGTCATCACTGACTCTTACGCATTGGCTCGCCTCTTCGAATTCGAAGTCTTGTAAGAGCTCAACGCGGCTGGCATATTCGGGATCGTTCTTCAGGCTGCGTTTCCGCTTCCTAGCAAGCCATTCTGGAAGTGGTCGCGCAGTAGATGATCCGGATATGGTATATACTGGAACTGCAGACTGATTACTGAGCTTCATGGCTGAAGCTTGGGAATCGGAAAAGGTAGCAGCTAGTGTTTTGGGTACCAAAGAAAAACAGTGAAAGCCTACCAACCTTACTGTAGCGCCACTGCCATGCCATGATTGCGGCTATAGCCGGCGCTAGGGTTCGCATCCATGATCCACCGTTTCCGCCAGCTGACCTGCAACCGCGATATCTGTTGCGGACATGAACCGGGTTTTGTATATCTATCGTGCTATCTATATATCTTACAGCTTTGAGCCTTCATACACCTACGAAAAAAGCTGTCGAGTGGTATATTGAAGAGCCATCGGAGGTCATTCTCCCGGTCAGCGCTCTGTTCCAGGTATTGCCACTGCCCGGAAACTTCTGGTCATCCAAGCGTGGTGACGCTGTACTAGATATCCCCGAAGATAGGCAGGATGAGCCCCTTTTGTTTACAAGTTCCTGCGATCCAATTGATTCCCATGGTTGTATCATCCTTTAACAACATAAAGTGTTTTGGAGTGAATGGGCATGGAGTTCCCGGATAATGTCGCGACAAATGTGCACAAGATAGTCAGTCAAGAGTTTTATCCTTTTAGTTGATTAACAGTCTCTAAAAAATTTCAGGACGGCATTGCAGGTATTCGCTGGTCACGGTATAGCCTTTCCAGCTTTGCAGTTCCTCGTTCCCAGAATGGCGAGAAGAGCGAGTCGCCTCACTCGGAATGCACCTACGAACAGAATGACGACCGAATCGGATCATTGCAAATCATTGAGAATCAATTGCGGCTTGCGGGTCAGCATGTGATTCTCGATGCAGGCGAATCTGTGCTGTGGCTATTCGACCTGATTGAAGCGAATGGGACAGCTACCTCTGGTAACCCTACGAAGGAGGTAACCTCACGAATGATAGACGAGTACAACTTAATAGGTAGGTACAACTCAGAGGCTGTTAAGATTTCATCTAATCTCTCCTTTGAAGAAGTCGGTTCAGGCCTACTTCAGCCATCAGAATTGCGGAGCAATTTGAGATCAGATATATCCGCACCCAAGTCTATGATTACGTCTAATCGTTTGGTGCATCCCTCACTCGATTCTTATCCAATGCACGGCAACGCCTTCGGAGAGTATACGGCTCTCGGCAAAACAGCTCTTTTCAGCCCCCTAGATGTACCTATGACAAATCTAGTGCAGGCTAGTCAACAATTTAATTCTATCTCACTGATCTATTTAAGGTTCCTGGAAGCGGTGTCAAGGTCTATTTTGTTCCAAGCTGGCGTGTCTGGGAAGTGGTTACCAATAGGGTCGCATTCTTTCATTGGACCCATTCCTTCGGCAAAGTCCGAAAGTCAAGCGAGAGGTTTTGGGATTCAGGAAGCGGTACACGGATTAACCCTTTTCCTTCTGCATATCGAATTACTGCCATCAGGGTCCTTGATTGTTGCAGGTACTCCGACTCTTGGGAGCCAACTACGCAGGATATACAATGAAGTTGAAACTGGGTCTGGAAGTATTGGTGTCATCGTGGGCAGTGATATAATACTAGCGCCATCCGGCGACATCTACACCTATGATGGAGAGGCAGATTTGCAATCCTCGATCAGGATTTCAACGCAACCCGCTCAGCAGTACCCAGCCTTGGTGTCAGGAGCGATTTATGAAGCCGACATGAGAGCTTCTATTATTCACCATCTCATTCAGCAAGGTATAGATGTACCACAAGGGGACAAATGGATTCGCCTGAGAGCAAAGAGATCCCGCAGCGTATTTGCGCATGGCGACGGCGCTCGATCTCATTTCAAGCCAGAGTCTGAGCGAGTTCTGTGGCCAGCAAGCCTTTGCTTTGTCACAAGCAACAAGGCCCCCGTAGAAGACTATGACACAACGTGCATTGGCAAGCTTGCCAAAGAGATGTCGCTCGATCCATTAGCGCATGCGGAGGCGTGGTATAGAGCAAAATACGCTCGAGAAGAGTCTACAAAAGCCGCTTTGGAGAAGAAAATAAAGGATAGCGAGCTGGAGGCTAGGCTTGCATATGAAGCTAGGTCTCCTGATGTGCAGGATACCCATTCTGACTCTGATACCCGCGTAACTCAGTATCTCAGTACGCAAGAGGCTAGTCGAATATATCCGACACCACCAGATGGGCTACGGGCAGAGGTTGTTGGCCCATTGGGCACTCACGAACCTCAAACAACATCTGGGGGCCCTGACGACAATGATGGGTTACACTCTGGGAATGATGGCTCAGCTTTAGGTGAAACACAGTTTCCAGCCTCTCCTGGATTTGTTGCCTCCTCTACTCGTTACAACCAAGCTACAGATGACGATCTCTTTGGAGATTTGGAGACCGGGCTTTTTGCCACTAGTGGTCTTACAGAAGCGGACTTTAGCTTCTTTGACGAGCCTAGTGAAGATGATGGTAATGAACCAGGCACAGTATCACCTTCAGTAAGGAGCAAGCCTATACTTGGGATAAATGAGGAGACAGCTTCGCAAGCCGCAGCATCTAGTTGTCTTAAAACTACCGAAGCTGCTGCTGAAAATTTGCCTGATAAGCGAAAACAAGACAGGGAAACGGTCGCGGCCAGCTCTACATCTGGTCACGACCGACAAGGTATACTATGGTTTCCCTGAGCATGTTCGAAGCGGGACTGAATCGAGATTTCAGGTTCGGAATCCTTGGATGAGTCTAATCAACTTTGGGCTTCCTGCAAACTCCGAGTATCTGGAGACGCGAAGGGTAACAGCATATGTTCGCCTATGCAGTTGCTCGATTCTATGAGCGATTCATTTAGGCAAATTGAAGATTATGTCAAGATGGATGATGGTCAGGACAAAAAGTACCTCAGGAGTTCTTTTGACTCAGTGGCTTTCAAAGACCGGCTCCAGGACTTTGATAGCAAGTATGTGAATCAAGGCCGATTTGGATTCGATTCGCTAGAGCCACCTGGTGTGTCCGGGCATACTGACCAGGCAATTGGGCAACAGATCAGGCTTCCACGGTATCCCTTGCGTCAATACGGAATTGAAGCTGGGGCATTGCAGGCTAGTAGACGGGCGCTTGATCGGTGCCCAGAGCGTCGCCCGTCTCAGGAGTCCGGAGTCTCTACAAGTTCCTCGTCAGAGCTCGACGACACGGAAAGGGATGAGGCCTCCGAGGCATCTATTGTCCGTAAAGACTCACCGGCTTCAGATGAACTTAGGACAGCGACTAAACCCGATAATCTTAATCCACGTAAGCGCAGACATGAGGAAGGTTGGAGTTGTAGTCAGCCTGCAACACCAGATTTTCCGGCTTCTCTAGCAAGCTCGCATGTGCACGACTCCAAACCTGCACCCAGCACGTCTTGTCCTTTGCTGGATATGTTCTTGCCTGCAGGTGCTATACCGACAGAAGACCAGCTCCTGGTGATGTCATCAAAAGGCGGACCCGATCCTTTGATGTTTACGGGCAAAGACAAATCTTTCATCCAAATTGCTCAGATACTGGTAGATCAGATTATCTCGCAACCAGAAATTTTGTTCGAATATCCTCCGAACACGATGATGGATCTCCAGCTTCGGAGAATTAATGTCGAGGCTGGATTTGATGATCCACTGCCACAGATTCTTTCATGTTTGTTTACTAAACTCGAATGTTGCAACCTGAAGGGCTACACCGCTCTTGCGCGGCTAGGACCAGAAAACCAGCTTCATGGCAATTCTCCAGCGCGACAAGCTCCCAAACGCCCGAGCATGGTACAGAGCTCACGGGGCTTGACCACTTCTCGGAAGAGTGTATACAAGCTCGAAGCGCCTTTTACCTGTGTTCGACGCGCAGGATTATTGGTGGAAGTTTGCTCCTCAGCTCTTAAATTTTGGGAGGAGCTTGGCCTTGCACCGGCATCCGATCCCAAAGATATTGCGGCATTCTGCATTTATCCCGCCCAAGAGTACGTCCAAGATGGCGTTGATGCATTCTTGTCTATGATGGGAAATGCTTACCAGAGCTGTAAGCTTGGTACCCATATTCAAGGGTCGCTCCTTCCAGAGTACCAGAGAGGGTTGGTTCCAGTCGATATTACTAGCCATGCGATTACCGATGTACTTGAAGCAATTAAGATAACGTGTGAGAAACTTGGTAAGAAGCTTCCAGGAGAAGCCTTGACTTCCTTCCCGGGCTAATTGGAACATCATAGGTCGACACTTGTCGCAAATTGGAGCCGAAGCGAGGAATACAGTGGTATATATCGTCAATCCATTTCGAAGCCGCAGTGTCCTCCCCTGGCTTTGTGCAGCATTCTTCAAGATGTACGACAGCTGTATGAAGAGCTTGCAGCCAAATCCGGTAAGCGGACTGGTTCTCCAAATTGTTCCTCTTGACCTTATCGCTTCACCCCAAGTGATTACCTTACCATCAGCAAAGACCTACACAAGGCTGGCCTTGGAGGTGTATGATCGTTGTCGGCCTAATTCAGTAGAACGTAACAGACAAGGCTCGCAGTTTCGCTGCGCTCCAGCAACACGCCTGGCGCGAGCTGTTCCAAAAACAATCAATTTCAGATTGACATCAGATCCTTCAACAGAACTGTTGCATTCCGACAGGTGCTTTCACTTGTCCTATACTTGGTCATATAACCAAGATTGGCTTACGGCATCTTGGACCGATAATCAAGGTGCGCTCCAATGGAATGCAGCATATTGTTTGGGTGAAGAAGAGCTTGAGCCGTGGCGAACGTTCTTAGCAATCGCTAGAGAGATGTGGGAAACGACCATGGAAATCCTGAAACCTGGCAATTCCTCATGGCGATTTTTTATCGCCAAGGATAGTCGCATGAACAAGGAAGAGCTTCGTGGTAAGCCTCCGTTCTGTTCTCCTGTAGTTGTGAATCTAACAGTGATCATAGTATGGCTATCCTTGTGCTCTGATACTAGACATCCTTTTGTATCAACTACCCTGATTACTGTAGATCCAGACCCACCGTTGCGTTTCCCCAGGTCATATACTCTTGACAGAAATCCTACAATCGCTAATAATCCATGCCCAACGCCTGTATCGACTCCACTCACAAGTACCTTTTCGCCCGATCAGACTGGATTTGTGTCAACTCCTGGCGGCACAACAGCCCAGACCAGCGCTCCAACACCTACTACTGGCGTATTCGATCATAATGCTGAGGCGAGACTCATAGATATCACGGACGAAACCTGGGGGGCAACCATCGCACGTGGTCTTGACGACCCAAATGTTCCTACAGACTGCTGTCATGCGTCAATGAGTGGCTACTTGATCAAAAGGGCTGGCGCAAGGGACGAGGATGGGCTGATGGCATTTGCTGTAAATATAATACACGCGCAAAAGCCTGACAAGGCACTGCTCAAGGACGTGCTGGGCATGTATAGAGGTTTGACAATGTTGGCAAAGGTAAGGGGAGTTGTAGACCCAGAGAGTAATGTGCTGCCTTGGCACGTTGCGGCTGCGAAGAAGGCACATGCAGTCGTAAACAGTACTATGCGATGGGCTGGTGAGTAAACATCATGTTCCGTCGTTTACTGCTCACGAAAGTTGCCATGTGTGTAATCACGTGCGCAAGAAATTTCGGCCTCACCTCAATTTCCACCTCATCCTAGAACTATTTCCACCAATTAAGTTATCAACAGAGTCGTAAAGGCTTCACAACCAAACCGTCTCACGCAATGTCTCAAGTAGCTGCTCTACAAGAGCGCGTCTTCGCACTTGAGGTGAATGCCTTTGCTCACAGAGAGCTTGTCCATGTCAGCGTTCCAAATCTCTCACTGCTCTGTCTTCGTTACTGAAAGAAACGCACCCAGGACCTACTGAGCGAGAATGACAACTTGAAAAAGGCCCTTGATTGTAAACTCGCAGACTGTACGGATTACGAGAGCCAATCAAGAGGTAGTTCAAGCGATGCTCTTAAACAAGATTCAACTAGACATATTGATAACGTCAACGTCGACAAGCTACGACAGTGGCAGGCTCGAGCTCTGGCGGCGGAGCGAAGCGTCCGAGAGGCACAGGTATCCATGGTTAGTAGTTCTCATCACCATCTCTGTTTTGTCCTCTAGCTGATGCGGAGACGACCGCAGCAAAGCAACAACTTTGTTCTTGTCCTTATCGATGGCAACGCACATAGTGTAAGCCTTCAATCACTATGAATTCGGGCTTCTAGTTAGGTTCTCTGACATTTTTTGTGCTTAGTTCCCGCCAGATCTGCTGCTCAAAGGTGCAAGTGGTGGTGGTCAAGCAGCGGACCGCCTCCTTGCCGAAGCCACCAGGCGCATACAAGGGTGGAGTGGATCGAAAGGCTGGAAGATCTTGGCTCGCATCTACGTAAACATCGAAGCACTGCTTCAGGAGTCTCGGGGGTTATCTAAACAAGTCGAAAAGTGGGATATCACAAATTTTGCTCAGGGATTCACCCAAAGACAGCCTTTCTTTGATTTTATCAATATTGAAAATGAGCATTCGATCAGTCGCAAGCTTGAGGGTAAGCCAAATTATATCTATTTTCGGCCCATGCTGTTGAAAAAGCATTAATAGCTTGAGACAGAGATCTTCAAGCTGTTCATCAACAACATCCAATGTCAACATATTATTTACGGCTGCCGGCACGACCAAGACTCTTTAAGAGTACTTGAACCTTATAGAGGAAATGTACTAGATGCGTCTCGGATCTCCTTGCTTGGACACGTCCAGCCTGGTCTGCAATCAGCGTTCGACGCCGTGGATCTCATTAAAGCTTTGACCTCTGGAAACCCACCCGAGGTTGTACCGCCTGCGAGCGATGACGAGTTCTCAAGCATAGCTTTTGATGGGTTGTCGATATCATCACCAGCCCAACATCAAACACCTGTAACTAACAGAAGCTCTATCACTATACACGGTCACGATTCATCTTCTCCAATCTACCGCTTCTCGGATAACAAAGCTCACCATAGCAATGATGTCATTGGTCACGGTTCCAGCATAGCTCCTAATAGCTTTCCGGGTTCGTCGTCCCAACGAGATGTGCCCGGTGATGGCGATAACGCAGAGCTAGCTACAAAGACTTGGGGTCCAAAGAAGAGAATCGTCCTACGCAACGTCAACAACGAGCGAGTCGACGCTGACCTCGGGCCCGTTGATGGCGAAGCGGAAAGGAACCTGTTCAGACGAACAAATTAACAATAGCTGTGCAATAATTACGTCATTATCGGGAAGTGTGGCCAAGCAAATTGTCAATACGCTCATGACGCCGGGGTAGACGCAAAAGAGATGGTAGCATTGATATACCGTGCCCGACTATTACCTTGTGACCGGGGCCCAGGCTGTCATTTTAGCAGCTGTTGGTATGGTCATATGTGTGTGGCCCATTGCACTGGAGGTCCAAGGTGCTTGCAGAAGTTCCACGATGTCGATCGAACCGCCGTCAAGATTTGGCGACCGAATTTGTCCTAATAAGGGCTCCAAATTGGAGATGAGGATAGCAAGTTGAAAACAATTGTGAAAGGGCAGTAGCTTAAGCAACAACTACTCGTAGGAAGAATACCGATAGAAAGTACGAGTCGAACGACATTTGCGAAGTAAAGCCTGTATTTCATTATTCCATAGTAACTCTCGATAAGGCGAGACACACTCCTTCCGATGATGAGGATATGATCAGAACACATCATCCATTCAACCTGCACGGAACACGATATCTCGCAAAACTCAATGGATAGTCTGGAGAGATAATAGGTGCTTTGCGTTGTAAAATAGCTTTTGTAGAAGCAACAACGGCCATAATAGATAAGCCAGATTGCCAAACGCTCCTTCTCGTCGATGAAAGATCACTTCAAGGATATCTTTCCACCCTTCTTTTCCACCCACACTGTGCCCACATCACGGGCAAGCGCTCAATCACCCCAAACTCCATACAAGTTCTCGAGATCACCCGTATGGAACACTCGAAAGGACGTCTTAGCCTGCCAGATTACCATATCATGACGCCGTCAAGGCAACACTTCGTCCTCGTTGATACCTCCATGATGGGAAACAGCATGAGTATCGTCCTTGGTCTTATGGTAGCCTGGCGGCAAAATGATATAGGACCCAAGAACTTTCTTCGTCAGATACTTACAACACGATACGTCAGCAACGCATTGAAATCTCTTTTCGTCTACAGGTAGCTCCCTACTACGTAGCGTTCATATTCATTGCTTTACATTCCTCTATCGACTGAATGCGGCAGTCCATGCATATCGGATGTCCACACCGGGTACCAAGATCAATTTATCACTGATATGCAACCTAACTGGTCATAGGACCCAGGAATCTTATTTTTGCAGCAGCAAAACCACGTATTTGGAGATCCAGACTTTGTTGCGCAGGGGGGGCAGTTTAACGTAGCTGTCTACGGACCAAAATTGCTTCAGCAAATCAAGTGGCTAGGAAAGATTCCAGAGTCCACAGCTTGGAGGTAATATGAGAGGCCTCGGAAATTTGATTACGAAGGCAGGGGCTCTGGCGACTCGGCAGAAGTTGGCAAGAGACAAGGGAAGATATGAAGGTCTACGATACTGCTAAATTTTGAGTACGGACTTAACACGACACATCAGCATATATTAGGGTTCATTAAATGACGTTTCATGTGTGAACACACGGATTTTACGGGGTAAGCATTAGCAGCAAGATGAACAACGCCCAAAGCAATCCCAAAGCAAACGCTGCTACATCGATATTCCCGTAAGCTTGAGCCAGACTAGAAGCTTCATGGCCTCTTACTTCTGCCAGCGAACGACGGATACTCTTGGTAGTTATTAAGGCCCGATCTTGAAAGACACGTTGATGGTTGATTTGCCAGGTACTGTTAGAAGCGCTGGCTACTTAGTAGTCATAATGAACGTACCTTTCAACCTCTCCTCCAACTTATAGGTAAACACTTGGAATTCGTTTTGGAAGACTACTTGCGATACTTTTAGTAGTTTCAGTAAGACGAGTCATTGATGAATACATCTACACGAACATATTAGAACGTAGCTAAATGTTCATGTCAAGTTCACTTGGGTTTCGCTCCACCCATGCAAGGGAGCGAGATCGTGGGCTTACTATGCGGACTGTTCTAAAGCTGGTCTTAGATGCAACAGACATTTTGAAGGTTCAAGCATGCGATAGATCAACAACGTCCTTCGGCACTGGTTTTGGATTGTCTACAATGACGAGCCCCGAATTGAAACCACATGCGTAAGTCCTGCACATCTTATGTGAACGATGTTATGTTTGACCGTCTTTGAATATTGATCTTGCTACCTTATCAAAAATTCTTGATTCCTAAAGGCGTTCGGAACAGATCGAATACCATATCACGGAAAATTGTACTTCAAAGCTTATGCAGCATCTACACCAAGATCTAACAAAAACCACTGCTAAGTGCGCAAGTCAAGTAAGTAAAGAGATATATTCTGCTATACGCATTGAACGAAATCGCACGTTGAACATCTGCATACCTAAAGGACATCTGCTGCGAGTATTAGACTTAAACCATCATCCCCATCCAAATTGCAACCAACCCTACTATAGCAGCACTGCATATCACACTCTTTCCACCAACAGCCGCAGCTGGCGCACCAGCACCAACAGGATGTGATCCCACAACCGTGCCTCCCCCTGACGGTGGACCCGAGCCTCCGCTGCTTCCTCCGCCTTTGGAAGCTCCTCCAGAGCCGCTGCCATGGCCTCCCCCTCCCCCTCCCCTCGATCCGCCGCCCCCTCGCTTGTCCTCCGAGTCGAAGAAAGGCGAGACAGTGCTGTTGTCTGGCAGGGAGCGGATGTTTGGTCGCGCAGATTTGGTTGTATTGCAGATGGGTCGAGAGAGTAAGGAGGATGTAGGAGATGGCGGCATTGAAGATATTGAGACTGGTGAACTTGTTGAAATGGTTGTCAAGAGCAGGACAAGGGGGAAGACGGGTGCAAAAGCTTTCATGGTGGGAAGCAGAAGCGCTGAGGTATAGCTTGCACTGTTTGAAATTCGCTTTAGGTTGTCCAAGGTGTGGAAGAATTGTGAGGGGCAAGAGAATTCGAGAGATTGCGATATGTATGATTTGGTAGCACAGCTCTGTATACGGATGGAAGAATAATGAGTGTTTCGAGGGATTCACTGTTGAAGCAAGTGAATGTCTTCCCTTCCAAGACCCATTGACGCTAGGAGCATTGTTCTTGACTCTGGCCGTTGATGGTCATTCTTTGTCCTTTATCCATTGCACACAACAATGTGCCCTTGGTTCATTGACCGTTCATCGTTTCTCAAACGCAGAGATTATTCTGATAAAGAAATCTGCAAAGATCATGGTTGTGTAGAGTAAGGATGATTATCATTCATGATTCGTCATACAGAGATAGGATGCGTGTAAATGAGTCGGAACTCGACCCCGAATGGACTATGCTAGAAAATAGACAGCTGTGCAAATAGAGGAAACAATCATGCTGAATTGATTGTGAAGCGATCGTCTACACTCAGCCTTGTACAATTCAGTCAGAATTGCCAACTCACTCGTGCCAATCTTGTATCTTAGTCAGGGTCATTTGGTAATAGAACAACTCCAATCCTTGATGGATCCTGTAGCGTGAATAAGTCACTCTTCCAATGGACTATGTTGGCTTTGAGTGTTGCTTCCTGAAATAAACGCTGTGAATTGCATTTTTCTGAACCGCAGGTATTCTCAACATGCAAAACCAGACGCAATTATGACGCCGCTTATATCTCGAAATTCGCATACTACGGGGGAAAGCGATAAAGCCATCATCTCGGCCTGAGTACTTTGCCCCTTAGTCCATACCTCTGTTTCTGTACGTATTAATTGGGCACATGGCTACGGCGTGGAGAAGTCGGAGCTCTGGATAACAATGAGACTATCTGAGAAGGGCAACGCTTTTTCTTTCAATGCATTTCATGCCAGGCGCGTGTTCGCAGATTCTCGTACCGATACTCCGAAGGTGCATGGGCGACTTCTCTTGAGTCGGTTCTGTTCCGAAGAATTTTCAAAAGTCCGTAGAAGGAAGCAAGAGATATCTGGTTTTCTCCCGCGACCCCAACATGGCACACTGAATCGTTTCGTGGATCCCTCGGATACGTTAGATGTCAAGCGGAATAGGGGCGGTAATGAGTCTTCATGAACACCATTTCGCCCAATTACAATAGCGAAAGAGTAGTATTCCGCGCCAAACGTCCGTGGATAGACCAGGTGGGTGCCTGTCCCGAATGGATCCGACGCTCTCTCGGCCGGACTTTATATCCTCGTATTTACGGGCTTCCTGCCGCACACTGGCTGCGACTGGGTTTCCGCTAACGCTAACTGTTCTCGGTTACGCTTAGATAGTGATTGTGGTTAGTGTGCACGGGAACCTAAGCCCTAAGTCCGAAATGTGTATAGTGGATAGGTAAGTCTTTTCGACCTTATATATAATCAGACGTCAGACGTCGAAGTCTTTGAAGCGTGGGAAACATTTATTCTCTATTTTACTATTAGCAACACCTTGCAGTTATGTCGTCCACCGAAGACCAGAATAAATCTTTCATCATACCTGGTAGGTTCTCGCTGGTGATTTTGCTCAATGGCGACAACTAAATACAGTACAAGGCCACTACTTTGCAGAGCCATTGCATAAAGATTCTTACGAAGCCATCGACTCGAAGAAAGCCGACCTTACCGGTAAAAGCGTTTTCATCACCGGTGCTTCTAAAGGCATCGGCAAAGCCATCACCGTGTCATTTGCGAAAGCAGGCGCATCCTTTATTGCTGTTGGTGCTCGCTCCAATCTTCAATCTCTTGAACAAGCCATTCAAGATGCTGCGGCTTCAGCGGACAGGGAACCTCCTCGGGTTCTACTGATATCTCTGGACGTAACGAGTAAGAAGAGTGTAGATGACGCCGCTGCTAAAGTGGAGAAGGAATTTCGCAAGCTAGATATCCTAATTAATAACGCTGGTGTAATTGAGCCACCCACTCCCATTGGCGACAGCGATCCCGAACTCTGGTGGAACACTTGGACCGTCAACGTTCGCGGACCTTACCTCGTGACTCGCGCCTTTCTGCCTTTGCTTCTCAAGGGAGACTACAAGCACATTGTCAATACGACCAGCGTTGGAGCCCACGCCGTTATGCCCGGGCTTAGTGCCTATCAGCCGGGGAAATTGGCGGTTCTGAGATTTACGGAATTTATCAATGCCGAGTATGGCGATAAGGGGGTACTGGCGTATGCCGTACATCCTGGAGCTATCATTACGGAGATTTTCGATAGTTTTGGCGGCCTCCCGGAAGAGTTGAAAGACAGTAGGTCCTGGCTCTCGGGCTCTCCGAGAGTGGTTCTCTTAGGTTCACATGGAATCTAGCTAAATGTTGATTAGAGTTCCAAGATACACCGGAGCTGCCAGCCGATACAATTGTGTTTCTGACTAACGAAAGGCGAGATTGGCTGGCTGGGAGATACATTAGCTGTACTTGGGACATGCCCGAGTTGATGAAGAAGAAGGATGAGATTGTTAAAGGGGACAAATTAAAGGTCCGCATGGCGTTATAATAGCAAGGTGGCATGGTAAATGCTTTGAACCTAGTGTAAAAGCAGGTAAAACGTTCTTTAATCCGACGTAGCTTGAGATTAAAACAGGGACTAAGAGACTACTTCCAAGAGCTTCTTCGGTTTCCGATAAAACTTCACATAGTACGTCCCGAACCCACAATTTGAGAGACGGCAGATTTTCCATGTTTCTGCCCGTACGTAAAGCACGGAAAATCAACCACCAATACAGAGCTCCCGCTTTAAGGACCAATTTCCGGCGAAGAGTTGTTTTACATCTTCTGCTGCTTCTCTGTCTTCCCCCTAATGAACAACCATGTCGTCAAGTCGAAGCATCTCGAGTATCTCTCATATTAGGCAGCTGAGACGGCGCTTTTATCTCACGATATCGATCTTGCGCAATATACGTCCTGTGCTGACTGTCGATATGGGAATTCCTCCTATTACAACTCTGCTCAGATGTGAAAGCTCTTGTTTCTCTCAAGACTGCCCGCAAAGCATTCTAAGTCGTATAACCTGGCAGACCGTTGATAAACCTTAAATTAACCAAGATCATGTGTGACATTAAAGTCCTTTTCACCAAATGTTCTCCCGTAAACCTTACCGACGTGACGATTGACTTCACTCTCAGCCAAGTTCTAACATACATCAGGACTACAACATCAACAAGGGGACGCATCGGGCGGGCCAAGACTCGCTGGTAAGGTGCACCTGGAGTGGGAAAGGTATATCGTAGTGAGACAATGAAAACGTTATAGACAATGTCAGCTAGGATAATCTGGGAAGCCAATACTGGGTCGATTTCATAATCGTGGTTCTGAGTATGGGTTACTTTCATTGATGCTTATGATCTTGAAGGGGCAGAGCGTCGTGTCGAAGCCCATGGATGTAGGAAAGAAAGATGGGAGATATCAAAGTACTCTCACAATGCGGTATACTGGGTGAGACACCAAGTATGGCGAAGATCAAAGCGCATTGAGCTTATCAGATTAGGATGACAGGGCAACAAATCTTCATAGAAATAATTGGCTATGGGATCGCGATCCGTATGCGATGTACGAACAGTTTCGTAGCACCGAACCGCTCTTGCCACTTGCGAGCGACGGATATTTGTGAAGATACTATAGCTTGCGCGCCTACACCTGCTCTAACTTGCTTCATAGCACTGCATCGGGTTGAATCATACGAGAGCCGAAGAAACCTCCAAGCTGAGATCCTTATGCTGTTAGGCTTCTCCTGGCAGGTGAGTCTAAAATATGTGCAAGCGCGAGGTAGCAAGGCTGGTATCAGACCTTGGAAATTCTAGCCGCAGGTCTGTCTAGGAATGGGCACAATTGGCAGGGCGTTTCCAAAGTCCTCGTGTTGCGCTGGGTTGCAAAGTGATAGAGCCGGCCATTACTCCTTAATGTGTTGTTAGAGAATTCTTTATGGGAGAAAAGGCACAAAAATGCTTGGGGAGTCCAGAAGCATTGCGCGTTGGAAATCGGGTTTTCGGCGAGGATACTGCAAGTCGCTAGATACTGTTCGGTTGCTGTTGCATCAACGAACAGCAGCCCATTTGCCGTTGGCTGATTATCAGCTGACTTACCCGCTTTATACATTGTACAATCATTACAGATTCTGCCATAGATTGAATTACCCAGAGACCAAAAACAAATAGACATGTGTGAACTTATTACATCCACTGTCACTGTCATCATTCGAGATTAATTAATGCATCGCCTCTATGCCTTGATATAGAGCGAAAGCCACACGGAGCAGTCGGGCTGTGCCCTATCTGTAATGGCAAACAGCCCGCCAGTGGTGGCTCAGCTTGCTCATGGCCATTCAAACTCTGACAGCTCAGCGAATGATTGCAGACAAAAGGTCCGATGAAATAGAACAGGTTTGGCGAGTCAGTGCAAAGTGTGGCAGACACAAAGCCGAGGAAGTCAGCTGTCTGGAAGCTTCCGCCAAACAAGGGTACAGGACACGCGCCTTCCATATATCTGTCAAGGGTGAAGGCTTTCTTCACTAGAGATGTACGTTAAACTCGAGAGACTCAAGATTGCCAATCTTGCCCAAAACCGGTAAAGGCGCAGCTGCCAACGCTCAAGGACCAGGCCACTAACTGTGACTGCTGCTAGTGAAGTCTCAATGTAGGACGAGGGGGTTCGCCCCTAGGTTAGGTGACGGTTGGGTTGAAAGCAATAGCAGTCGAAGGCGCAGGTTGTACGTCCATCACGTTAAACCCCCACAGGATTTCAGCCTTCAGAATCTACGTCAAATGTCAACCATAAGATTCCCAGTATAATTTTGATAGCTCCTCCAATCCATAGAACAATTTGATACCCGTTAAGGATCCTGGATAACCACCCACCACAAATCCCACCGAAGAGAACTAGGATAGCAGCCATTGCCCTTCGATTTCTTTTCGGATTGTTCCACTTCCACAGTCTAGGGTCGCTTGCGAAATCGTTATAGACGCTTGTGAGCACCGTTGTTGGGATCTCGTTGTATCCAAGCGCCCTACTTGTTGCGACCTGAGCACCGAACTGGGATGCAAGGGATGGTATTGCAATGAGGATGAGGTTGCTATTCGAGTCGCTCTCGGGGATTGTGTCGGTGGTAACGAGGATAGCAGCGATAAAGACGAAGCAGCCCTGCAGCAGGAATGACCCTGACAGGCTCGCACGACGTGTTGCGCCAAAGGCGCGATATGCTCGTCCGGCAAAGAAAGACCCCAGCATGAACGATACTATGGCGATGAGGCAGCGCAGCCATTGCAGACGGTTACTCCCAGCGGGAAGGTGGGAAGCCCCAAGGGCGAGGAATATGGTGTTTCCTGTAAGCTTGAGTCAGTACTTTGGAGCATTTTAAGATCCGTGGGCGTACTAGCCTGTCTGCATGCCCATGAAGATGCCCCAGGCATTGAAGGCACCAGCATCGATCAGTCCCGTTACGTAGCAACAAACCAATAGTGGCAGATCAGCATGCTTGAGGCTGATTGACGATGACAGGTGCTTTCGCATTTGCACCATCGTCGGCGCTTGCTCGCGGCCAAGCAACGGTGTGGTTTCGGACACAGTTCCCTGCATTCGGTTCAGAAGCGACTTTGTAGCGAAAAAGCAGTACCTTAGTAGGAGGTTCAAAAAGAGATACAGTAGATTTTGGGCGTCGACATGACGTAGGGTTGTTTAGCGTGCCGCAACCGCTACGGAGTAAGCGTGACCAACCGCCAACCGGTGAGTTATATCCACGAACCGAAAGATGTGGATTGAGGTGTCAAAGGCTTCAGCCCGATGTGGACCTTTCACTCAGCACGAAGAACTCCGGGACGCTCCTGACTTCAACGCACTGGAAAAGAAGACTCAGATATTGTTGACAGCTGTCTCTCGATTTGAGGCCAGCCTTGCAACGCTTGTAGAGATAGGACGATATTGAATTCAAATATCAAAGACTGTGAAAGGTTTCCTTACTCTGAAGCTTGGGATCGTCTCGCAGTGTGAGTAGTCCCGAGAATGCTGGTTTTGCCACCTCGGAAGATGACTGGTTTGACTCTTATCAAGATCAGCTCTGATGTGTCATGGAAAGGTTTTGGTAACACAGCTATGTACTTCAGTTGGGTCTACTCTCTTCGCCCGGGCCTGAATGGCGCCACTACAATCATTCCGCTAAGAAGGGCTCTCGGTTTGATCGGTAATGACTGCATGCTGTTTAAAACTCTAGCTGGACTTGGACGGCATGAGCTTGCGAGAGAGGTTATTGATTAAACATGCAGTAAGAAGCGAGGCCTGACTGCCAAACACGCATTAAATTCTGCTTGGGCCACAACTTCTATACGACTGAATGCATACCAAAACCGCTATCACTAGAAGAAATGTGGCATTTCGCAACGGTGCTCGCTAGCCATCATCTTGTCGGTACTACTGTTACGCTCTTCGTAAGAGACGTGGAGCATACTTCTTGACCTTAGGCAGATATAGCAACGAGAAACCGTAGTTACTTTTAGTAAACCTAGGCGTAATTGCCTTAACCGTGTTATTGAATCAGCGGTGCCGATTGAAACACTCTGTGTTTTCGACGTCTCACATTTGCGATATTTTCGGCTAAAGATTGGACATTGTCTGCTACCTCTTTCGAGGAAGGTTCGGCTGAACACTGACTAAGACTAGGATTCGCAACCTCAAGGTAGACTGTTATAGCCTCTATCTAGCAGATGCTAATCCTGAAGACAATATGAATCCAAGCATAAAAGAAGCGAGGCTGACACTTCGTTACAATCTAAACAACGGTGAAATGACTGGTACGATAAGAAACATTCAGACACAAATACACACCATCTATCGACACGGCACTTCTGTATTCTTCCAGCTACTATTTTGAACAACACTCAATCCTGTGCCAAACACTTTCAGACTAGGACCCTCAAAGAAAGGCGCGGTGTCTTTTCCGGCATGGCACACGTGCGGCCGAACCTAGCAAACGTCAACCCAATGGGAAGGGAACACCAATACACAACACCAAAATGCAGTCCCTCTCACGTAACGAAAACAGGGCTGTGCTAGCAATTCTTGCAATTCTTGTTCACGGTATAACTCTGCATAATAATGATGAGCGCTGGGATGCGGCAGAACCCGCTATGCATAGAGCGAGTGGTGGTATTGCCACATCTGTATGGATAATCCTGGAAAAGATGACCATATTGGCCGTAGAAATGATAGTGACCGCATGGGCAATTTGATACAGGGTTGACGACAAGGTTGTTGAAGACAGCTACTGTGATGCGATTTGGGGCAATGATGGTTGCCATTATTCAGTAAAATATCAGAAGTATGACTCGGAGGAAAGCGAGATAACGGGATTGGACTTTGTGAAGCGTCAAAGGCGATGAGAGGGTGGTAGATTGATACTTACTCCAATGGTTGCCCATTGAAAGTTATTTGAAGGTGGCATGTTCTTTTTCTAACCAGAATATGTCCATCTAGCAATCAATACTCCTAACAATCAACGACCTGTAAAAGTAAGCGCTCGAATGTCTCAAAACCGAACGATGTGACCACAATGTCTTGATGAGCTAAAGGTTCAAGGCTGGCGGCCTATCACATTTGCTAAAGTGTGTATTAGACTCAGGTGCATGACGATGGCCCAATGTTTGACATTGGTATCGCGACGTTTGGCATGGACCGAGTGGATATGCAGACGCGATTACATGGCGCAAGGCTGTGATAAGGCTGAGCCGTTGGACTGAAAACCTACAACGGTATTTGCACTACGAGTATGAAGTAATTATTGGACCACTTTTTCGTGCAGCTTGCGACGTGAGTGGATGGCCTGTAATCAGGGCTTCTCTAGCTTGCGGTTTGGGAAGCGCGCGCGCTACACTGCGGACCATTGGGGAGGCAGCGGTCTTCCATTCAAAGCTTAGATTAGGACGAAGTTTTAGATATTTAGGGCGAGCCCAAGGTACCAACAGGCAACATTGTACAGCATCCATCGGGTTTTCCCGGCTACGATCTATGATTGATCCGCAATACCGTTTCTACAGCCCTAGCGGCGAGCTTTTCCCAGGAGGCCCATATACTTGGAACATCATTGATTTTGAATTACGACGATGGTTTTCTGTTACTGGCTCAATCAGGGCCGTTTCTGAAGGATCAGATGCAATCGGGATACTCGCAAGATATGTTGATGATCTTGGGCCGGAAATATATGACGGCGCACTAATAAGCGTCTCGCCCAAAGATCCTACTGACGTTGTGCACTACCCACGCTATCCGGTTGAAGAGAGTGGCGGGGAAAGCAATGGCGAAGTGCTTCAAGATCACAGCTTACTGAGATTGACCGACTTCATGTCTGTGTCGATCTCGTACGAGCTACAGTATAACAGCGCATGATGCTAAAGAGCTGTATACCTTCAAATACACCATATTGTACCAGCGTACCCGGGACATATGGGATGAGATGCATATCATGAAGGCGTTGAAAGGACATTCATCTTTTGTGCCTTTTCATAGAGCCATCATTGATGATGTCGAGCCTCGACTCGTTGGCTTTACTACTGTGTTTATCTCAGGTGGAAGCCTGCGAGACAACACTACTTATACGTTTTACTTTACTTGGTTGAAAAGATTTGACACAGGCCGTCGACTAATCTAAGGTGGCATCGTACTCCAGGACATTGCTCCTAGAATTGTACTCATCGACCCAAGAACCGAGACGCTGAAAATCCTCGATTTCGACCGGGCAGCTAAGATAGGGAATAAGAAGCAAGCTGGTGGATGCAACGATGTGGATGGTGTGATTTCCACTGTCTATGAGGAACTCACCGGACGAACAGTACCGTGATGTTCCTTTCCCTGAACAGGATGTCGGTAAGGTGGAGAAATTGACCAAGTGGAACCTCAAGATTCCTATCGAAGAAGAGGAATATGGCATCTTACGGTACAGGGAATTTCTGGAAGAGTGGGCCTCTGTACGCCGCACAGCCCGCCAACTCAAGAATCACATGGAAGCTACAAAACCTCTGGACTGGCCCGAATATCTGCCAGAAACCCCAATATCGTATACACTTTATCAGGATCCAGGAGAGGATGATGAGCCAGTGCTAATCCCTGGGGGCTGGCGTACACGAGCGCAAGCGCAACGTAACGACCAGTGCGTGGTTTCTTGGGAAAGAGGCCCAATGGTTTCGAAGAGTAGCGGTTCTACCCTTAAAGACTCGAAAAAAAAACCACTTCAAACAGATTCTAGGTCACAGAACGGGCCTAAACCAAATCCATCTAAATGACATAGAACATTAGTCTTAACCCATTTTTTTGCTATTTGTACACTGTTGAAAAGGAGGCACAAACGGGTTGTTTGGATGCATTTTTGACTGGCGTCATCATACCCAGGTATGGGGATGCGCTGGGTTCTAACCAAGAAAACTCATGTGTCAAATAGACTGTTGACAGGATAGAGGATGAGCCGAAGCAGACATGTGTGGGATCAATATGAGGCAAAACTTTCTACCCACTATCAAAATGCTACCATGGCGCTTTATCAAGCTTCTTAGAGTCTTCATTTCTGCCAGTCTTTCTGCCAGTCTCTCTACTAGTCTCACTATCAGTATTTCACCGATGTGGACATTGCACTCCGGAACGCTCTTGACTGCATGGTATGAAGCTTTTTAATGTGATTTCTGAAGTGGTAGCGCAGCGCTCCCTCAGAATCACGAGGATGTAGGTCATAACGTATTAGCCCGCTCGTTCTTTATCCGGTATGAAACCTCATAGAAACATTAGAACCAAATTCAAAATTTCATCTGTGCTCTCCTTCATGAATTCTTGACTATGTCTTTTTCTATCTCCTTGCCAGAACTAAGCGCCATCCCCAGAAGACTCTTCGTGCGGAAATTGAGATTCGATCGTCTCATTCACCTTATAGGAAGAGTAATAATGAATCAGAAGATTCGAAAGACAAGACTAGAACTGTCTTGAACTTGATTTTTCTTAATTACACACAAAGGGCGACGCATAGTAATGCCTGATCCTTAGTACGCGAGCGCTTAAGACAATCATCCGCATCAAACAGAAAACTTGAATCGTGCATTTAAAATCTCGCCAGTATCTCGCCAGTATCTGTCGCAAATCGCAAGAAGATAAGACTTTTCGCAGTGTCGATCTTGATTACCGCCTTCACAGCGGAAAGTCTTGCCTCTTACGCCCGCGTCACTCGAGCGTCTCATGATGGCCTTTCATTCGATTCGTGATGACGCGAATATCCCGTATCTTTCGGCACCATTTCAAGAGCCGCAGAACAAGAAAGTGAGTCCCGCACGCTTGCTACGTTTACTATTTACAAACAACCGAAAGAATTCAAAAGGCTGCCTCATACCCTTAAATTCATGGGGGAAAAAGCACGAAGGAAAACAGTATCAGCGAGCGAAAGAAATGGCGAAATATCACCCATTCTCTTTAGTCTTCTTCATCAACACTCTCATTTCTCTCACCATCCTACCCTTCAACGCCCTCGCCATTGCTCTCCCACCTTCATTAGCAGTACCTGCGAATGTTGTCCCTCACCATTGCACTCCCTCACCCGACTGGCTCTACCACTACTTCAATATCTTCGAGTGCAGTGAAGCCATGAACAAGTTCCTCGATGCCGTCAGCTCTCTGGACCCACATCAGCCGGTTCAATTCCTCCAACGTGGTACCAGTCCCATTTTCCCTCATGATCCGAGAATTTTCACACCGCGGAAATTTGTCTACAATCGCTGCACCGTCGCCGTGACCATGCTGAAACCCATTCCCGCCGGGACGCTGCCAGGAGAGACACCGGGGTCGACTTTCAGGACTTGGGATATTTCTCAATGGGAAGATGTCGTTCTTGGTGCTGTGAGAATTTTGACGCACTGTATATTGCATCCAACGGTCGCCCAGGCAGGGTGGACGGCTGTAGGGCAACCAGGGGCTGAGAGCATTGGGGTTATGTTCTATGCGACGGGGAGCCACATTGATGAGGTGGTTGGGGATGCGGTGAATGGTGTAGGGGCTGGAAATACTACATTGCTGAATGAGACGGCGGCAGTGAATCCCGAAACCGCAGAACTTACTGCAACCACTGGCCTTTTGTGAATCTGGGTCAGCAATTGGGGGAATGAATGCTTTGTCAGGAAGGGTAGCAGCGAGATGTCCCCAAACTGCACGGATCCAACGCACAATTGATCAACGCACAGTTCGCGAAGTAGAAGTGACCTCATCAAAAGTGCAATACATCATGATGAATCTCAATGTTCATGTTTTAATTGATCATATTGATTTCTTCATCAAAACATAGTAATATATTAAGGGAGTCAATACCCGTACATTCCTCTGACTTACATGTACACCCCCCTTTGCTTACACGTACACCCTCTCGAAAAAACCTGAAATTTCCATTGCACATCACTCAGTTACACACCAAATTTAGTAGGCAATTCAAGAATTTACATATGATTCTGAGTCATTTCTTCATAGTAATTTTGCACTGTTTAAAAGAGCTTCAATATCGCTATTTCAGCATCTTCTTCGCTACATATGAAACGCTGCAAACAGATCTGCATTCGTTTGAATGAAAGAGAATGTGACAGCACGTTCATCTCGCTGCCCTTCATCTCGCTGCTCTTCACCTCGCTGCTCTTCACCTCGCTGCTCTTCATCTCGCTGCTCTTCATCTCTTGCTCGTATGAGATCTCAATCTCGATCTCGACTTCAACTCAATCTCTGCTTCATCTTCTGCTGTAGCTCTTGTTGTAGTTCTTGTTGTTTCGCCTTCATCAGTACATGTTCATACTGTGAAAACTTTCTTTGTGTAGAAATCTTGAACTCTTGCTGACGTTTAACATCTTGTCATTCTCTTGCTTCTACAAATCTATTTCTTGATTGAACAACAGTGAAGTTTTGAACTTGTAAAAGTGAATCTGACAAGCTTGACAAGAAGAATGTAGAAATATCGTAGTTCATTTTTGCATCAAATGTTTCAAATGTAGCTTCAGAAGTAAATTCAGAAGAATTAATCAACAAATTCACAGTTGAGTTCTTAAAGCATCAGTGCAAATGTATATCTTTTATCTTCAAAACTTCATCTTTTGCTGTATTGTATATACGTTGTTAAATTCTATGAGCGCATGACAAGCTCAGAGTTCTGATGAATACATTGATACATGATGATAAAGATTCTTTGATGATCATGATTAAATTGTACTGTTCAATGATCTTGTGTAAAGCAAATGAAGTCACATGAGCAACAAGATTGCGTAGTATTAAAGCTCATAAATGAAAAGAGAGTCTGATTTTCATCATCTGAATGATTTCAATGTAGTCATAATGTTGATTCATAAGCAACAGCTTCAGACTATTTACAACGCTCTTCAAATCATTGATGAAAAATTCAAGCTTATGCTTTAAAGTTGCATTGCTTTCTTTATCACAAGAAGTAGCATGATTATTAAAATGAAATTTGCGATCAATTCAGCATTTAACAAACTTCGTCTTGTAAATCAGCAGTAAATCGTTCTTTAAATAGAAAATTGCTTATTCATGATTCATGTCATAAATTTTTCTAAAGATTGATTCATTGAAATTGATACTTCAACTTGATCTTAGCATACATGATCAAATGTCATGTTTTGTAAAATGTTTGTCAAACTTCTTCAGTATCAAAATGCTTTCTGCAATTGACTAGAACATTCTTGTTAATGTGTTAAATACACAGCAAATGTGAACTTTCACGAAAAACACTTTGTGTTAAAAATCAATCTAGAATGAGTTATAAAAGTATCATTTAACTAATAAATAAATGCTAAGAAAGAAAAGTATCTACAGAAAGAAACTCAATTCTTATATGTATATTTCTCAGCTTTGTACTAAACTTGATTGAATTGACATCTTACACATATAATGCAGAGTTTCAATGACATTATTTTTAAATCAGATTCTTGCTAAACTTGATTAGAATGAAATCAGACAAAGACTAAATGAAGAATAGATGAAGATTAAAATCATAACATTACTCTTTCTTTTTAACTATTCATGTTCATATGAATGTTATTTCTTAGTGCGCTTTTCTTGAATATTTGATATGAAAGTCATCAATCATTTCTTGAGCATTCATAAATTTGTCATCGTCAGCGTTATATCAATTGAAATCATTGTCATAGCTTTTTCATTTGACTCAATATTGAAGTTGTCTTCAATATTGTTGAAAGTTCAATATATTATCAATCTTTCATTCATCTTCATTGTTTATTATTATTGATTTTGAAGATTTATTCTTTTGATCAGACAGAAAGTCATCAATGATAGAATGAAGAAGCTCTGAATGAAATACATCATGTATATACATAGTTTCTGATAGTTTCAACTTATAAAATGAGTTAACAAAATTAATAATCTGAAATAAGTTAAGCATTTTATCATTCAATTTTTTGAAAGATTTCGCTGTAATGATGTTTTGTTTATTCAACAACATTTTTGATTCAATTTTATAATTAATCTTCTTTTTATGCTTATTAATTTAATTCATTATTTGCTTTCATATTTTGATCAGAGTTTTACAAGCAAAGATCAGTATCTTATTCATGTGATTGAATATATCTTTGACTCAAGCAATTTGCAGACATTCGTGAATACTTTCATACTTGATGTTGTCAAAGTTGAAGCTCATATGAGAATGAAAGTTCTTGTTCATGAAGAAGAGAATCAATGAGATGATTAAAGATAAAACGTTATTATTAACAAACTCAATTATGAGTAATCATTTGAATCAGTCATTTTGCATGTATGAACAGAAGAAATAAAGATATCACTCAACATTCTGATTGACTCATTCGTTTTAATCATTAATCTGAAAGTGATAAATGATAAATAATCAAAGAGAAATGCTCAGTCATTTGCAAAGAAACTTTCAAAGAATGAAGATGAACTGAAAATCTTAATTGAATACAATGAAGCTTGATAAATTGTGAGTTCAATATACTCATTGAAGCAACATTTCAGCTGTCTTTTCAACTGTGATATTTTCATCATTAATGATGCAAGAAATATAATGTTTTTCTTTCAATAATTTGCAGATGACAGTTAAAATAACGTTGTAATCATACAAATCAAATAGATTGATAATGAAGTTCATGACTATGTTTTATCATCGCTGTTCAAATATTAATAAAGATTAAAGTAAGTTATTTGATTTATTTTTAAATGTCTTTGATCATTGATAAATATAGCAGTTTTGAATATATTGATTTACTGTCTTTTGCATGAATGATTAATAGTAATTTCATTTGATGATCTTCATTGTTTTAAGAATATCAAGATGACTTATTGAGAATTGATCATGCATTTCACAAATTAAATTTATTTGCAGAAGTTCATTAAATGAAACTCATAGCTGATTATCTTTGTATAAGATTTCATTCTGAACTTGATAATTCTTCAACTTGATATCTTTATATTGTGCTTCATCTCTGATCTTTGCTTCACGAAGTAGAATACAATTCTCATTGATTTCATTCATGTTAAGAACTTGTTTATAAATTGACTTGCTGACATTCTTCTTTAAATCAGCAATCTTCATTCAATTCAACATCAGAATAATGATTCATTGATAGCAAATGTGTTCATCATCAAAATCTCTGAACATGAAGTTAACTCAATAAGTTAATGCATCAATTTTAATGTTTTATTTGTCAGATTAATACATTATCTTGAAGTTGAAATCAGTTAACTTCTGAACTTAATGCATTTGATATTTGCTCAGCTCTTTATCTTTCATCAATGAGATGAGTGCTTAATGATCAATGAACATCTTGATAAAAATGTCAATCAACTTCAGTTTAAGTCATTAATGTTTAAAAGCTCAAATTATGATCAGCAGTTTCTTATCATATATTTCGTAGTTGCACTCAGCAGAAAACATGTTCTTGCTATAGAAAGCAATTGAATGTAATACTTCTTCATCATCATATTAAAAGAGAATTTCATCGTTTACATAGTTGAATGAATCAGTTTTCAGAATAGTTTTATAAATTCGATCAAAGTGATAAAGTATAAAAGTCTCAGTTATACATCTTTTCATATAATTGAATGCAGTTTGACAAGTCTCATTTCATTCAAATATGATCTTCTTTTGAGTAAGTTGAATCATTGAATGAACAATTTTCAAAAAGTTCTTGATAAAGCATTGATAAAAGTTGCAGAAGTCAATGAATGACTGAATCTGAGTGAGATTATTGAGAGTAAATCATTTCACTACTGCTTGTATCTTTCGTGAATTTATCTTTAATTCTTCAATGAATATCAATAGTTTTAAAAAGATGATTTCTTGAACATGAAACTTGCATTTGTTTATGTTCATCTGTAAATCAGCTTCTTGTAGTTTATTCAAGATCAATCATACATGTCATTTATGTTTCTTCAAGATCTTACTGTAAATGATAATATCATTTAGATAAATTTAACAAAACTGATGAAGATATTTAAACAGCATGTTGTTCATATAATGTTGATAGAACATTGATTCATTGATTAATTTAAAAAGCATTACATGATATTTATATGAATCAAAAAAAGTAATAAAGATAGTCAAATCTTTGCTATTTGAATGCATTTATAGTTTATTAAACACAATAATGATGTTCAATTGAATCAGATATTTGCTTTCTTGTATTTAAGTAAAAGTTTCATCAATTAATGATAAAGAATAATAATTTCATTTAATTAAAGCATTAAGCTTTTTATAATCAATGCAAAAATGCAAACTATCATCTTTCTTTTCAATGAATAAAATGAGTGAAACATATGAAGTAAAGCTAAAGAAAATGAATTCTTTGTTCAAATGTTTAATCAAATACTTTTTTATTTTCTGAAGTTTATGATTAAACATTTGATATAATCTGCTTTGAAAGAATGTTTTCTTGTTAATCAACTTAATTTTGTAATCATAAAAATGATGAAATGATAGTTGATTGATCATTGTTTGATTGAACATGTCTAAATAGTCGTGATATTCAAAGAGAAGCTTGATCTTGACTTGCTTGAGAATCTTGATGTGTGAAAACTTATGTAAATTTACTTTTTTAAGTTTATTCTCAGCTGTAGTTATGAATCAATCAATTTTCAAGATGATAACAGCAAAAATCTTAACATTTGATTATTTGACTAACATTTTATAAACTGCTGTCTTTATCATTGATATGTTCATTGAACTAAAAGTTGATTTCAGACTGAATGTTGATTTAAAGTTGACATTAAGCAAAACTGCGTCAAGCGATTTTAACTGTTCAACTGACTTTTCTTTGAACTGATTGAAAAAAAAAGTAATGAAGATAGTAAATCTCTTCAGAATATAAGTAGAAGTTAAGCTTTTTTATTTCAAGATTGTTTTATAACTTGAGAATAAAACAATCAATTTTAAAATTAAAGAATTGAAATTTGAAAATTAAAGAAAATTGATTTACATATTTATTACTAGATTGATTTTGTTCATTCATGTTTTTTCAAAAATCATTTAATGTTGATTTAATTGAGTGATTAACATAAAAGCAATTTCAATCATATGACTTTGAACAGTCAGATTCAAATAAATGACATGAGTAATAAGTTTTTTTGCATAATGATTGTTAAATTTTCTGTTAGAATCATGTTTAAAGCAAGTCATAGAAATACAGATAAATGAAGAGTAAATTAAATAAATGAGAATTCAAAGTTAAAGAGTGAAATCTATGAGATGCAAAAACTATATGTATATACAGAGAGAAGATGAGTGCTAAACTTAATAAAGTTTAAACTCACTTAAAGAACATGCATCTCAGTAGAAGACTGAGCATGCTCATAACATTACTTCTTCTCTTTTCAGTCAAGCAATGATTTCATTGCTTCAATCAGCTTCTTTCTTTCTTGTTCATTTCATTATTGTTTTATTTGAGTGTTTCAAGCTCATTTCATCAGACGTTTTAAGTTTATTTCTTCTTGACACATTAAAAAGCATTTCAAGCTCATTCTATCAAACGTTTCAAGTCTATTTCTTCTTGATATCTGATATCATTAAAGCAAACTCACTATCAATTCATGTTTACTACATGCATGTAGCAAAGCTTGTTTCATTCATGTCTACTACATGCATGTAGTAGAGCTTGTTCTGTTCAATGATGAGTTCAATCAAAAAATCAACTATCAACTTGTCTTTATAACAGACTCACTTTGAGTGATGAGCTTAATGATGAGATCAATCATTATATGTTTTTGTAACAAACTCACTATCAAATGATGAACTCAATCAAAAGATCACTTTATGTCATTTTATATCATTGTAGCAAACTCACTTTTGATTCATGTTTGCAACGCGTTGCAAAGCTTGTTCTGATCACATTTATTGCATTCAATAAAGTTTGTTCTGTTCATGTCTTTATAACAAACTTACTATCAAGTGATGAGTTTGATGACAAGATTAATATCAAATGTGTCTTTAAAGCAGACTCACTATTCTTGTCATTCAAGCAGACTCTTTCTATTCAGCTTCAAATATTTAATGATGAATGAATTTCAGCTCATATTTTCATGTTTTCAAACATATAATATATGTTCAATTCTCTTAAAACATATAGTACATGTTTCATTCTGTCTGCAATACATATCATCTTACTGTTGTTGTTAATGTCATGAATAAAGATAAATTGTAAAAGATGCAAATAATAAAAGATTCATTGTTGAATTAAGTGAGTTATCATTGAAGCAGACTCACTGTTCTGATTTCTGTTTACTACATGTGTATAACAAGACTTGTTCTGTTCATTGATTGACTTAATTAAGAGATCAACTTGTGTTTTTTGATTTGCATTTACTACATGCATGTAACAAAGTTATTTCATTCATGTTTATCACATTCAATAAACATTGTTTCATTCATGTCTACTACATGCATGTAGTAAAGCTTGTTTCATTCATTGATTAACTCAATCAAAAGATCAACTATTGACTTGTCATTATAGCAAACTCACTATTAAACATGTCGTTCAAGCAGATTAACTATCAAGTAACTGACTTGATTAAAAGATCAATATTGAATGCATTTTTAAAGCAGACTCACTGTCAATTTGTATCTTTCAAGCAGACTCATTATCAAGTGATTGACTTGATGATAAAATCAATCATTATTTGCTCTTGTAACAGACTCACTTCAATTCATCTTTATTACATGCATGTAGTAAAGCTTGTTCTGATTGTGTTTATTGCATTTAATAAAGCTTTCTCTGTTCATGTTTATCACATTTGATAAAGCTTATTCTGTTCATATTTATCATGTTCAATAGAACATGTTCTGTTCATTCAATGATGAGTTCAGTCAAGAGATCAGTCAAAAGATCAATTCATATCTGCACATGTCACAGAGCTTGTTTTATTTGATGATGAGTTCAATCAAGAAATTGATCAAAAGATTGATTCAACTCTGCAACACGTTGCAAAGCTTTGCTTTCAATCATAACTAGAAAGTGAATCACTATCATGTGATATGTATAAAGCTTTAAATAATGTTAGAATCATGTCTAAAGCAAGTCATAAAAATACAGATAAATGAAGAGTAAATCAGATAAATGAGAATTCAAAGTTAAAAAGTGAGATCTATAAGATGTGAAAACTATATGTATATACAGAAAGAAGATGAG